>SMTZ1_10006257_pt1 | contig 11984 bp, 9 predicted proteins | sample DeeMarSWOR136_30_FD_25667 | JGI IMG/M metagenome (IMG submission 25667) | reverse complement strand
TTCACACAGATGGCCGCTGAGGCCCTCCGGGTTCCGATAGAAAAAATCCGTATCTACCAAGAGGTGGATACTCAGTTCAGTCCCTGGGACTGGCAGACTGTGGCATCGATGCAGACCTACCGGGGCGGCAGGGCGATACTCCAGGCCTGTGAACGGGCTATTGAACAGTTAAAGGCAAATGCTGCCGAGGCCTTCGGGTGCTCTATCCAGGAAATCGAATATGACGGAGAGCTCTTCCATCATGGCGATCCATCAAGGAAACTCTCTATTGGTCAGCTGGCCAGGGGATATATGTTTGAGAACGGTTTAACTATCGGCGTGCCAGTTCATACCACGGGAAGCTACCGGGTGCAGGGGGTAATCGAGCCGGATCTGGAAACAGGAATGGGCAATGCTGCGGGGTCCTGGACTTTCGGCTGCCAGGCAGCTGAGATCAGGATAGAAAAGGCAAGCGGTAAGGTTGAGGTGCTGCACTTTGCCTCCGCATTTGACCCGGGCAAAGTGGTAAATCCTCAAACCTGCAGAGGCCAGGTAGTTGGTGGCGTGGTTCAGGGGATGGGTGCAGCCCTGATGGAAAAGATCGAATTTAAGGAGGATGGGACAATTAAGAACCAGAACTTTGGTCCTTACAGGATCCCGAGAATCAAGGACATACCAAAAAAGCTCACTGTGAAATTCGTGGAGACGCCGAACGAGGAAGGACCATGGAGCGCTAAACCGATTGCTGAGCATCCGATTGTGGCAGTTGCGCCCACTATCCTGAACGCAATCAGAGATGCAACGGGTGTAGACTTCAACCAGATCCCGGTTACAGCGGATATCATTCTCAAAGCCTTAAAGGAGGATGAATAAGATGCCCACCATCACCCTAAAAGTTAACGGCGCGCTCCATACTGTCGAGATCGAAGAGGGGCGTGTTACCCTGCTGGATGTGCTGCGGGAAAAGCTCGATCTTACCGGAGCGAAACTCGGCTGTGGTGTCGGACAGTGCGGGTCATGCACGGTAATTATGAATGGAGAAGCAGTCACCAGCTGTACAATCCTTGCAAAAAATGCTGACAGCGCTGAGATTCTCACAGTTGAGGGACTTTCAGACGGGTATGCGCTTCATCCCATTCAGGAGGCTTTCATCGAAGCCGGAGCTGTGCAGTGTGGTTTCTGTACTCCCGGTCTGATTATGCGAACGTATGATCTTCTCACGAAAAACCCTGATGCCTCCAATGAAGAGATAGTAGAGGCTTTGAACAAACATCTCTGCCGCTGCACCGGTTACGAAACAATACTGGAAGCAGTGAAACTGGCGCAGAGTAAAATGCAGTGAGTTGATGAGTTTACCCTGCATCTGAAATTAGACTTTTTAAATACTTTATCTTCTTCTGGCAGACCTGAGAGAAACTTCCTGGCACTCTGGCAGCCCTGATCCTTTCATCACTCCACAGCCATTTGAACTTTCCATATAATTTCACGTATTCATCCTTTGTTAATCCCTGCCAGAATTTCGTTTTGTTTTTTTCCAGCACATCAGGGCTCCCCCTCGTCAATTGATTAATGTCGGAAAAGTACATATCCAGAGGGAACCTGGCGTTGTATTCCTCCCATATGGAAAGATTATTGGATTCCGCTGTTTCCTGCTGCTTTTCCCAGAAATCCAAAACATCCCTGATATGGTTAACTGGCTCAAACCCCTTCTTGCCTCCGTCATATATTGTGCAGGCTTCCAGGCCAATAATCACCCTGTCAAATTGAGTATGCTCAAACTCCGGAGTCAATAGGGCTCCAAGCTTATAATTTTTTAACAGATCCGTATCGGATAAAAAATGGTGAAGCGGTGTGTTTTTTGTCGCCAAGGCAAATCTTCCCTCCAGATAGACTAAAATTGTTTTTTCATAGGCGGGGAAACTCTCTGTAAAAACCCTGTGCCATTTCGAGAGAACCTTTTCCGCTTCGATACAGCCGATAGTGATGAAGATTATATTTTTAAGCTTAAAATTCTTGGATTTTAAATAATTATTCACGTACTCAATACCATGATTCAAAGAAACTCCTGATGCGACAATATCGGCTGTATAAACCGTGGCATTATCCGGAATGATGAATTTACGATAATAATCTTCACTGATTTCAAACTTGCCCTCTTTTAACACCCGTTGACTCGAGATATAAGAGCTTGAATGCCACTTATAGCCGAAAGCCTTCCTCAAGGCGTCACTTACTTTAAAATTCAAGCCCCCGCGAAGAATATGGTAGACGTTTACAGATTTTGAATTGATTGTACTTAAACTTTCCAGAATATTGATTCCTTTTAAGGCATTGGTGATTCCGTTTTGCATTAGATTGGTGAAATCGCAGTTGATGATTTCCGGGTAATTCATCAAGTCTCTTGTATCCCGGGTGGATACAACATACCTTTTAAAATCATTCGCACCCTTTTCACCCTCGAGCAAATAAACCGCAACCGCTTCATCTTTAAACTTTCTGACCAATTTTTCCGGATTCATCATTCTGTTTAATCAACCTTTCTTCTGGTTGCCAGAATCCGTTCAGCAAGGATCTTTAGGAAAGAGATTATCACTGATGCTTCCCGATCATTTTTCAGATATTCGTTTTTTATTATTCCCCTTAAATATCATCACAATTAATGCTAATCATATGTATACCGAATATCAACATAATATATAGAGTGCATTCAATCAACTCATGTACCAGCCCCCATTGATATTGATTGTCTGGCCGGTGATGTAACCATTGCGCGCAAGCATTACAACGACGTCAGCAACCTCTTCGACAGTACCAAAGCGTCCAACTGGAATCAGATCTGGCCGTGCGTTTGGATTTCGTGTGACCATTTCAGTCGCAATCAGGGCAGGAGCGATGGTGTTTACAGTGATTCCTTCTTTCGATAGCAGGGATGCATATGAATGTGTTAAGCCTATTACGCCCGCCTTCGATGCGGCATAATGTGGGCCAACGACGCCCCCAAGCTGAGCGGCAACAGATGACATGTTCACTATTCGACCCCAGCCTTTCAAACGCATTTCGGGAAGTACCGCCTGTGTCACGAGGAATGCGGACTTGAGGTTTGTCGCAATAATTTCATCCCAATCCTTTTCACTTATTTCTTGGAGTGGTTGCGGTCTTGCTATTCCTGCATTGTTTACGAGAATGTGAACCATGCCGAACTTTTTCCTAATGATATTCATCATATTTGCAACGTCACTGCTCTTTGACACGTCGGCACATATTGTTATGCACCGCGAACCAGAGCCTTCCACTTCAGAAAGAACTTTGTTTGCTTCATTTTCGCTTCTGTGGTAGTTCAGGGCAATGTCAGCACCCTGACGGGCAAGGGCAAGTGCGACCTGCCGCCCAATTCCCCGGCTCCCGCCTGTGACCAATGCAACCTTGCCCGTCAAATCTCTATCGTTATGCATAGGATCCTTCCTCCTTGAGTGTGCTTTGATGCGGACTAAAAATGATTATAGGGCAACAATAAAGTATAGACCCCGATATAACACGTATCACAATTCCTGTGTAACAGACTAATTCCTCGCTCATATCGCTTAAGAGCAGGTGATGAGATATGCGATTTCGCCGAAGTGCAAATTTTGGGGGCAAAAAATTCGCTTCTAGTGCATTTCTGGCGGTCAGAAAAATTACATCGAAGCTCTCCTCTGATATTTCTATCGCGCCCCTCCATCCAATTCAAGCTTGCGAATTGAAGGCTCCTTCCCATTCGGTTAACACCTGGAGGACCGCTTTCTCTACCTGTTCCCGTGCCTCCCACCTCTCATAGCCCCTGGCAAGAAGCTCGTCCAATCCAGCTCCACCCGCCGTTCCGCTTCCCGTTTTCTCCGGCGGGCCCTCGTCTCGCTGTCGGCCAGGCATTCCTGCTCGGCTCGTTCCAAGGCTTCCGATTCCACCAGCAGTCCTTGCCGTTCATACCGCTTTCGAGCTCGGCTCCACTTCAGTACCACGGTAGAGAGGATCGAGTGCTTGCGGGCTCGCCGGGTAAGCGCCGTATTGCCAGAGGGAAGAAAGATAAGATGATCCAGGTCGGCGCAGGCCAGGCATAGGGCTCCTTTGCCTTCCACAAGGGTAATCCAAGCCCTGCGGCCAAGAGACTCACCGCACTCGTAGCAAAAAGAATCTCTATCTCCGGTGGAAATAAACACCTTCATGTCTTCGCTCTGTTTCATCCGGTCCATCACAGCTTATAATACTGATTTACCGGCCATAAATCAAAAAATACATTGGTCTTTCGGTAAGCCCGTAGCCGAACAAGTTACAGCGCTCATGTAATTCTTTTACAGTTGGTGGGTTTTGCGCACAGGCAAACTGCTTCCGGTCCATCATGTCCAGAATTAACCGGCTTCGGAATAGAACCGGTACGTGGGAAAGAAAGATGGAGGAATACACTCTTCGACGAAATCGCATGGAAAACTATTTTGAGAAAATCTTAAAAAAACAAGCTCAGCCAATTTTCTTGACAAACTGTAAGTGACCATATAGAGTGAAAAAACGGGGTAACCGACTGGCAGTAAAAATTAAAAGGATGATTCTGACGTATAAAATATTTAGTTATGTATTTTAATTGCTAATGTGAAATGAAATATTTTTGGATGAGATATCAGATACAGGTGGTAATATTACAGGAATGATCAAGACAAAGCCAAAGATATACTATATAGGAAGAAATATTTTAGATAATGCGATATGGATAATTCTTGTTCTGCTAATCCTCATTTTTTCTTCAACAGTCAATGGTTTTTTCAGTTACATTAATTTAATCAACATAATATACCACTCAGTGTATATAGGACTTCTTGTGATTGCGATGAGCATGTGTCTTATCTGTGGGCAAATGGATTTGTCTCTTGAGTCGAATGCTGGTCTTACTGCTATGCTTGGTGCATGGTTGTCGACTTCTAATACACTTCCTGCAGGCTCAGGCCTTGGATTGAGTCCTCTATTTGTGGTCCCGCTCATTTTCATAGTAGGGGGCATAATTGGAGCGTTAAATGGTATTGCTGTAACGAAGCTCAAGGTAAACTCTTTTATTGTTACATTAGCTGGTTATGTTGCTTATCGTGGCTTTGCAATTCTCATAACAGAAGGGGCAAGCGTACGAGGTGCTACGCCCGCATACAGAATACTGGATACTGTTACCGTGCACAGTATTCCTCTCGTAGTGTTTGTAGTCATTGTATTATATATTTTCTTTTACTTGCTTTTAAGAAAGTCAAAATTCGGTCGATACATCTATGCCATTGGGGATAATATTGAAGCAGCCAAGAATTTTGGTGTAAAAGTTGATGCTGTCATCATCAAAGTCTTTATGATCGCTGGGGTGCTCGCTGCATCATGTGGATGGTTCTTATCAGCCAGAATAGATGGAGCAACCGCAAATACTGCAAGGGGGATGATTTTTGATGTATTTGCTGCAGCGGTTATAGGAGGAATAAGTTTAAAGGGAGGAGAAGGTAACCTTGTTAATGCTTTAGGAGGTGTTCTTCTTCTTGGTGCGATAACATCGGCACTCAACATTGTAGCCGTACCAGTGTTTTATATACGGATTATGCGTGGTGGCCTCATAGCTTTTGCCGTTATTGTAGATTCATTAAAAACCAAGTATTTGCAAGTAAAATGAATAGTAAAAAATCATACACAAAAATTCTTGAGATTAAAAATATCAGTAAGAGTTTTGGTGCGGTAGTTGCTCTAAACAATGTTTCATTCGATTTGTATGAAAATGAAATTGTAGGATTAGTAGGTGATAATGGTGCTGGGAAGACCACCCTGATAAAAATTATATCAGGAGTTTTTCCTGCTGATTCGGGTGAAATCCGGATGAACGGGAAGAAAGTGTATTTTAAATCAACGTTAGATGCCAGAAAAGCGGGGATTGAGACGGTATATCAGGACCTTTCATTATGTGATAAATTGGATGTTGTCTCCAATTTATTTTTAGGAAGAGAACGTTGCAGAAAAATATTAGGAATCGACTTTTTAATTGAAAAGGAAATGGAGGTTTATGCAGCCAATTCATTGTCGAAGACTGGAATTGATATACCATCATTGAAAGAAAAGGTAAGATTTCTTTCTGGAGGTCAGAGGCAGTGCACTGCATTTGTAAGGGCGACGATGTGGGGTTCGAAAATAATTCTGTTAGATGAACCCTATGCTGCCCTGGGTGTTCGTGAGACGGCTAAGGTATTGAAAGTAACGGAAAATCTAATACGAACCAATAAGAACTTATCTATGATATTTATCAGTCATAATCTTCAGCATGTGTTCAGTATTGTGGATAGGATCGTGGTACTTCGGCATGGAGAAGTTATTGGAATCAAGGTGAAGAAAGAAATAAATCCAGATGAGATTGTTGGAATGATTACCGGTGCTATCTTCTAGGGCGAAAAATAAGTGGTAGAAGGAAGAAAAATAGAAGATTAAGTAAAGATGAAGATATCGTAATAAATATCTTTTGAGAATATTGGGATGCACTAAAGAAGATTTAGAGAGGAAGAAGATATTAATGTGTGAAGGAACGAGAGCTTGCTTGGGAGAGTGAGCTCTCAAATTTTTTAATGAATGAACTTATGCTGGGATCTGAAAAAATCGTGGGAGTTTTCAGTTTATCCAAGATGATTCTTTGAGGCGAGGATTTATCGTGACGTCAAGAGAAAGATTGTTGGCGGCACTACAGCATGAAATTCCTGACAGGGTGCCGTGGTCAGCTTTAATCAACAATTATTTTCTTGAAGCACAGGAAAAAAAGTACCGTTCAATGAGCGCAATAGATTTTTTACAGGAAATGAAAGCCGATCTTTTCGATTGGGTCGGGCTTGAAGCCAAAAGTAAAGATGTTGTAATAGAAACATATATAGATGGTAAACATTATAGAACCGATGACACGGGGGACTGGCTCACAGAATTTTATGATTACATCGTTGATATAGATTACTATAGGAATCCCAGGGGCCGAATCGTAAAGAAAGTATTCAAAACTCCTAATGGACAACTCACAGCAGAGTTTACGTATACACCAGTATCTCATACTGTATTCATTTCTGATTACCCAATTAAACGATTGGAAGACTATAAAACTTTTCGTTATATGATCGAGAGTTTGGAGTACCTGGATTTAGAAAAGGCTTTTAGACAGAAGGAGAGTGAAATAGGAGCAGGCGGCGTTTCGGTGTCATTTCTGCATGCAACCCCTGCATATGAGCTGATTCAATGCTTTATGGGTCTGGAAAGATTTCACTACTTTTTTTATGATTACAGAAAAGAAACCCTTCATTTGATGGATACTATGTTTCATAAGTTTTGTGAATGTTACCGGTTATCTGCAAAAACCGCTGTACCGGTGGTCCTGATCTCCGAAGATGCAAGCACAACAATGTATTCCCCGATGTTTTTTAACCGATACCTAAAGCCTGTTTTGGAAGAGTATTGTAGAATAATACGAGAGTCAGGGAAAGTGGCTGTCATTCATGCCTGTGGTCATTTGAGGGATCTTGTAAAATCTTTAGGTGAAACCGGTGTCGATTGTATTGAATCGGTTTCTCCACCACCCACGGGGAATATTAGCATTCGTGAGTTCAAGGAAGCTGTTCCTAATCTCTGTGTAATGGGAGGAATTCCTGCCAATGTTTTTCTTTTTGAATCAGAACAATTTAGAGAATATGTAAAGAAATTGATAATCGAAAATAAAGAAGGAGGGAATTTTATCTTGAGCAGTGGTGATTCCGTTCCCAGCAATGCAAGGGTTGAAAATATATGCGCAATCCCGGATTTAATAGAGAAATATGGGCGATATCGATAAGGTAAATATGTATGAATGATTTGTTGTTGAATGAAAAAGAGATAAAAAAAATTCATTGTGCCTCAATAGATATTTTAGAAAGAATAGGTATTAAACTTCTCCACGATGAGTTACTCAAGTATGTAGCGGGCTTTGAGGGCATTAAAATAGATGTTAAGAATAAAATTGTAAGGTTTCAGCCAGATATTATAGAAGATTCTATTAAAAATGCAGGAAAAAGCTTTAAAGTTTACGGGAGGGATAAAAAAAGGAGTGCCGGTTTTGGCTTCGGTCAAATTATTACCTCATCATCCTGGGGGATGCAGTTTAAAATAGATGTGGAGCGGAATGAAAAAATACCTGCGTCTATTGATGATCTGAGGGATTCTGCCCTTGTATGTGATTATTTAGATAATATTAATATTGTAGGAGCAATGTTTCGACCAAACGAAGTACCTCACTATTATAGAGATGTCTTTGAGTATGGCCAGACAATTAAGCAAACAACGAAGCCAGTGGGGGTTTATATTACGAATGGGAACACTTTTGATTATATAATAGAAATTTATAAACTCTTTTTGGATAGCGAGAAAGATATAGCAAAATATCCACCCTTTTTTTATGAATTCGAGAATATATCACCGTTGGTATTTCAGCACGATGGTGTTGATATTCTTTACAGGTGCGCTAAACTTGGTATTCCGGTAAGCAGCGCGCCAATACCTCAACCCATGACTACAGGCCCTGTGACAATTGCAGGATGCCTTGCTCTTGGCAATGCAGAACTTCTCGCCAGTATTGTGTTAACGCAACTCATTACATCAGGCCTTCCGTTTCTATACGCACTTATGTGTAACGTGCCAGACCCATTTACGCTCATAGCAACGTTTGCAGGCGCTCCTGAAAATGTTCTCCTTTCCATCGGCCAGGCCCAGCTCGCAACGTATTATGGATTTCCTATCTTTTTGGATAATCAGATTACCTGTTCAAACCAAATTGATTATCAAATGGGGGTTGAATTTGGGATGAACTCTCTCATTGGACTTATTTTTAATGCAGATTTGTATGGACATGTTGGAATAGTCGGCGCTGATCAAGGAGCAAGTATTGTCAAATTAATCATTGATGAAGAAACTATATCCTATATAAAGAGGATCAAGGGTTTTTTTAAAGTGAGTGATGAAACACTGGCATTTGATGTGATTAAAAATGTGGGGATAGGCGGTAATTTTTTACTCGAAGATCATACTGTAAAGTACATGAAGTCCGAATATTGGATCCCTAAAATTTTCAATAGAGATTCTTATATAGTATGGAAGAAAAAGGGAGAAAAAACGTTAATCGAGAGAGCAGTACAGAGAAAAAATTTTATTTTAAAAAAACATCAGCTGGAACCTTTTGATGAGCATATTGAAAGGGAAATTGATACTACAATAGAAATCGCTAAAAAAAGTTTATCGAACAAATGAGCATTAAATAGTATGTATAATATACCAACAGTAGCTTGATTAAATAATTATTTTGGAAGATCGATTATGGAAGAAAAATTAACAGTTGGGTTTATTCCGGTAGCTGCACAATTTTTTCTACAGGGTGGGGTATTAAAAAAGGATGCCCCCGGGTTTCGATGGGTAGAAAAAAGTATCAAAGACATGATTGGCATAATTGATAAAAAACATACGGTTATATCAGATGGCCTTATAACTTCCGTAAAAGAAGCTGAGTTATTAAAAAAGAAGTTCATAGAAAAAAAAGTAGATGTAATCGTTGCCACCAACATTATATGGAGCGAAGATCAGTTGCTGCTAAAGGTAATTAAGGAATTGAGAGACGTGCCGGTACTCATCTGGTGTTACAGTCCGTTTATTGATATAAAGAATGGACTTACCATGGATGATTTTGTGAGAGCAACTGGTCCCTGCGGTACTTATCAGTCTCTCCCTGCGATAATTCGAATGGGAAGAAAGATAAAATTTTTAGTAGGAACGCCTGATGAACAATCAGTTCAAAAGGAATTGAATGATTTCTTGGGTGCTAATGTCGCAGTGAAAAAATTAAGAAATAGTAGAATAGCCCTCATACCATCAAGGTGGGATGTGCAAACCGATACCATTGTGGATGAATCTATGCTCACAGATATTGTAGGGCCTGAAATTGTCCATTTTTCAGTTCATGATATTAAGAAGTTCTTTGACAAAATACGGGACAGTGAGGTGGATAAACACTACAAAGAGTTGAAAGAAAAGTATGAAATAGAGATAGTCAAGGAGGAAGTTGTAAAAATATCAATTAAAGCGTCACTTGCGATGAGAGATTTTTCAAGGCACAATGAAATTGATGCAATTTCATATAATGAAAACAGTCCTGATTTACACGAAATAATTGGGCTCAATCCATGTATCTATCTAGAAGATCTATATAATCATGTGAAGGTCATAGGAATGGAGGGAGATTTACTTAATGTTACCTCACTGCTCATACTCAGATATTTAACCGATGATGGCATTATGTTTTCTGAGATTTTAACTATCGATAGAAGAGATCATTTTCTCCTCGTGGGACATCCTGGAAACCATGACATAAAAAGACTGGTCGATGCTCATAGTGATATACGAATCGTACCGGATTATGAGTGGAAAGATTCTGAACTTAATATTCATGGTTATGAAGGGGCCTGGATGCACTTTGTTGCAAGAAAAGGCGAGACAACCGTAAGTCAACTCCTCTATCATAGATGTGAACTGAAGATGATTTATATAAGGGCCCGATCTCTAAATATTAAGATAATTGATTATTATCCGCAAGCGACATTACAGCTGCCCATAGCATCGGACGGCTTTTTATACAGGGCTGGTAAAATAGGGTGCGGGCACCACCTCACCTTTGCGTATGGAGATGTGAGAGGAACGTTGAAGGATTTGGCACATCTGTTGGGGATAAAGGCAATAGACATTGAAAAGTGTATAGAGTAGAGAGAAGATAAATACCCTTTAATATTTAGCCTGAGGCAGTGTGACTGCTAATAAGGCACAATTAACCCTCGTATCGTATGCCTAGTTTACTAAAATTGAAGATGTTGACAGTTATATTATCTGATGATAAAGTAGAAATATCAATTAGAGATTTAAAAATGCAGCGCGTGAATTTTTTAAATAATAAGGAGGACAAAATGAAAAAGGTTATCATCATTTTTGTTGTTCTATCGTTAGTGGCCGTGTTTGCGGCTAATGCATTTGCAGGGGCTAAAAAAGAAGCCGTAGAGAAAAAGAATTTGGTCTATATCAGTTGGCCTGCTTCATTCGATGCCTACTGGATCGTGAACATGAAAACCCTTGAAAAGGAACTGCAAAAAATGGGGTATGAGACCAAGGTGGTTGATACGGAAAATGATCTTACTAAACAGCTTGACCAACTGGATAGTGCAATTGCCCTAGATCCTGCAGCTATTGTGTGCGGTCCAATGGATTCTTGGGGAGTGGTTTCAGCCATAGACAAAGCAAAGAAAGCAGGAATTCCTGTGATCGCATGGGGCCGTCAAATAAAAACAACTGTTGATGCAACTGAGCTCGCAGATAATATCCGGATTGCTGAAATGGGTGGAGAGAGAGCGGTCGAACTTTTAATTGAGAAATATGGTGAACCAAAAGGCAAGATCCTGCAAATAACAGGCGATTTAGGAGATGCTGTCGCACATGAATTCATGCAAGGCTTAGATAAAGCACTGGCAAACTACCCGAATATTGAACTGGTAACCAAAACCGCTGAGGCCTGGGCTGAAGAGAATGCTATTATGGTGGCAGAAGATGCATTGCATGCTGATCCAGAGATTGATTTGATTTATGCACACGTGGGATTCTTCTGTGTAGGTATAAAAGGTGTATTGGAAAAGATGGGTTATGGGCCCAGGGGTGGAGATAAGCCACATTTCCTCATGGTTACCTTAACCGGTGATCCGAATGGTCTGCAGCTCTTCAGGGAAGGATGGACAGATGGAGATGTTGATCAGCCTGCAGTAAAAGAAGCAATTGGGACCGCTGTTCTTACAGATATGGTATTAAAGGGAAAGGAGATTAGTGTCGGTGATAGTATTGACGTAATGGGAACGAAGTGCTCAATAGTGGATTCTGAGTTTGGTCCCTTATTGATGGTTCCAGGAACAGTGATTACAGAGAAAAATGTT
>SMTZ1_10006768_pt1 | contig 11986 bp, 10 predicted proteins | sample DeeMarSWOR136_30_FD_25667 | JGI IMG/M metagenome (IMG submission 25667) | reverse complement strand
TGCTCGTTGAAGATGTCGGTGACCGTTTCCTCTTTGAAGGTGGTCTCCACGACTCCGCCGCGGGTGCAGCCGATGGCTTTGGCATAGGCCAACGATACCGGCAGCGCCTTCCCGGAGGCATCTTGGTGAACGGCTACGCTCCCCGGCGGCCCCTGGCCTTCCGTGTAGAGTTTGCGCAGCAGGACGCCGTGTATTTTGGGCGCCACCATGGTAATGTCAATGGCTGGTGGGGGTACAATCTGGTGGTAGTAGATATTGAAGCCGTGGGCGAACTGGAGCGTCTTGCCAGATGCCAGCTGTGGCTCGATTGACTGGCGGTATATCTGCGGCTGGAGGTCATCAGGGGCCAGAAGGACGATTATATCCGCTTCTCTGGCCACTTCCGCCGCCTCAGAGACGCTGAAGCCGGCTTTCTCCGCCGCTTTCCAGGCATCGCTGCCGGGGGCTTCAGCCACGATTACTCTGGCGCCGCTATCGCGCAGGTTCAGTGCCTGCGCGTGGCCCTGGCTGCCGTAGCCGATGATGCCGATGGTCTTGTTTTTCAGCAGGGACAGATCCGCGTCCTGGTCGTAATACATTTTCGCCATCAGGTTTTCCTCCCGTTGGTTAAAAGACTTCGAACTGTCACAGTGCCGGATTGAGCACGATGATTTGGGTGGCTGACGGCAGCTCTCCCGCTTTGAACTCGATTTCACTAACCCCGGGCTGGCTGACGCCTTTTTTACCGCTCAGGAATTCATCTACTGTGGCGACGGGGAAATCGCACTTGTTTGACCTGAAATGCATCGGGATGATAACTGCGGGCTTGAGGTCATCAGCAACTTTGGTGGCGACAGTGGCATCAATGGTGTAAAGGCCGCATACCGGCAGCAGGAGCACGTCCACGGAGCCTATTTCCGCCAGCTGGTCAGCGGTCGGTTCGTGGCCGAGGTCACCACAGTGACATAGCTTTACCCCATCGACCTCAAAGCAGATTATGGTATTACGGCCGCGCTCTTTGCCGCCGGCGGCATCGTGGAAGGTGGCAATGCCTTTAAACTTTATCCCCTTGACTTCGGCGTTGCCTTTGACCACCTGGGGGTTGCCCTTTACCGCAGCGACGTTGGCGTGGTCAAAGTGTTCATGGCTCACGGTGACGATATCGGCGGACTCGTTGATGTTACCGTAGCGGAGCTTATCGTTTGGCTCATAAGGGTCGGTGATGATTCTCACCCCGCTGTCCGCGATAATCAGAAACGATGCATGTCCCAGCCACTTGATTTTCATTTTTTGACCTCCTTGATATTATTTTGTTCCTTCCTGTGCTAGGGAAATGACCAGATTGACCAGAGTCCGCACTGGCACGCCGGTAGCTCCCTTTATCTGATGGCCGCGCTCTTTATCGGTCAGGCTGGTGCCGGCGATATCCAGATGCACCCAGGGAGCATCATTGACGAATTCGGCCAGAAATTTGGCTGCGGTAATGGCCCCGGCCAGCCTGCCGCCAACGTTCTTGATATCGGCCACATCGCTCTTGTTCTGCTCTGCGTATTCGTCATACATCGGCATCTGCCAGATGAGCTCGCCTGCTTCCCTGCCGGCGGCGATAACCCGATCCACCAGCTCCTGGTTGTTGCCGAAAGCACCGGTGCAGATGTCACCCAGCGCGATGCGGCAGGCCCCGGTCAGCGTGGCGGCGTCAACTATTTTCTTGGCACCTTGCTTTCTGGCATAGCTCAATGCATCGGCCAGTATCAGCCTCCCTTCAGCATCGGTGGAGATTATCTCCATCGTCTTGCCATTCATGGCGGTGAGGACATCCCCCGGCTTGAGCGCGTTGCCGTCGGGCAGGTTTTCCGTGGCTGGAATGAGCGCCATCGCGTTTATTTTGGGCTTGAGCCGGGCAATGGCTGACATGGCGCCCATGACCGCGGCGCCTCCCGCCATGTCCCCTTTCATTTCCTCAAGCTTCTCGGATGGTTTTATGGAGATGCCGCCGGAGTCAAAGGTGATTCCCTTTCCCACCAGGGCGATATCCGGTTCCTTGGACGCACCGCCTCTGTAATTGAGCACGATGAACTTCGGTGGCTGCCGGCTTCCCTGAGAGACGCCCAGCAGACCGCCCATCCCCAGCTCCTTCATCTGCTCAAGGTCAATTACAGTGATTTCCATGCCATGGCTTTTCGCCAGCTTGGTGGCCAGTTCCGCCATATCGGTGGGCGTCATATAGTTGGCCGGTTCATTGACCATATCGCGGGCCAGGTTGGTCGCCTCGGAGGTAATCTGGCCTCTATTCACTCCCGCTTCAAGCTGCGCTTTCAACCCATCAGCGCCCACAATGGATAGCTGCTTGATTTCACCGGGCTTGTCCTCTTCCTTGGTCATGTGCCTGCGGAAGGTGTAGGTTCCGAGCAGGGCACCCTCAACGATGGCCTGGGCGGCATCAACAGGGCTGATATCGTTTATATTTGCTCCCTGCGCAACGGTGGCGATGGTGCTGATTTCTCTGGCACGCAGCCAGCGGCAGGCCTCGGCCACCGCCCCCCGCACTTTACTGACGGACAGTTCGGATGGCTTGCCCAGCCCGACCACCGCCACGCGGGCGGCCGGCAGCTTGCCGAAGCTGTGCACCATCGTTATCTCGTTCTTTTTGCCCTTTATCTCGCCCCGTTTGATAAGCTGCGAGATAGCGCCGTCGAGCGCTCTGTCCACCGCCGCCGTTTCCCCTTCAGGGCTTGCCATGCCCTCAAAATGATTCACGATGATGGCGTCAGCCTCAATACCGGCAATATCACCGGTAATGACCTTGATTTCCATAGCTTGAATCTCCTTTCATCGGTTTACCTCTCTGACAATTTTATCCAGTACCGGAGTTATGTCACGGGAGGTATCAACGGCAAAATGGTTGCGACCGATTTTCTGCACCGAGGGTTTCATCTTTTGAAAAACCGCCCAGTCAGCTTCAGAGTGGTCTTCCTCCGAGGCGGGGCCTTCGGCGCGATTTCTCAGTCTTTCCTGCACCACTTCGGATGGTGCTTCCACACGCACCAAAATCAGCTTGGCATTCAGCCGGTCAGCAATGTGATACAGGTGTTCGCGGTTCCGTTCCGAGAGGTTGGTGGCATCCAGAGCAATGGGTATTCCCCTCCTGAGTAGCTGCTCAATGAGATGGTGGATGGCCTGGAAAAGGCGGGCGCTTTCCGCTGCGCTGTAAGCAGGGGATGGGAAAAGCGCTTTGCGCATGGCGTCGCTTTCCAGAATGATAAGCGGAATTCTCTCCGCTAGGCGGCGGCAGAAGTATGATTTGCCGGTCCCGGGCAGGCCGCTGACTACGATAAAGGCTGGCCTGACCACAGGCTCCGGGAGCTGCCCCAGACTTTCCAGAAGCTGCTGCTTGTCACTGATAACCTGCGTCCCGGTCACATCCTGATTATAGAACGTTTTGCACGATTGCGCCAAGTGGCTCAGGCGTTTTCGCTGTAAAAGGCAACGCCGAAGAGTCCGGGGCCGGTGTGGACGCCCATCACCGGCGTGAATTCGGTGATAAAGAGCTCGGAGCAGTGGAACTGCGAGGCAATGTGATTTCTCAGAACCATAGCGTTATCCAGAGCGTCAGCGTGCATCACGGCAACATGGAGCGGCTTTCCTTTGACCACATTCCGCTCCATCAGCTTCAGGATACGCTTCATGGCACTTTCGATGGTGCGCGGCAGGGCCACCGTATGTGCGCTGGCGTGATTGAGAGTAAAAACGGGCTTGATCTGTAGGATCGAGTTGACCAGCGCCGCCGCCTGAGGCACACGTCCGCTTTTCACTAGGTAATGTAGTGTGTCCAGCGTAGCGAACAGGTTGACGTGCTCCATTACGTTCTTGGCAATTTCCTTCACTGCCAGCAGGTTCTGGCCGGTTGCCGCTGCCCTGGCGGCAGCCAGTGTTACCAGCCCCTGCCCGGCGGCGGCCGTAGCGCAGTCAATCACTTCTATGCTCACTTCGGGCCGCGTTTTCCGCAGGATTTCTCTGGCTACCATCGCCGAGTCAAACATGGCGCTGAACTTTGATGGCTCGGTGATGCAGAGAATGCCCTCCGCTCCCTCGCTGGCTTTCTGATATGCCTCAAGGTACATCTCAGGTGGGGAGCTGGAGGTAGTCGGTGGCTTGGATGCCTGCCGGAGCCGTGCATAGAACTCAGAGGCGTTGATGTCTATGCCGTCACGGTAGGTTCTGTCATCGAAGATAAGCTGAACCGGCACGATTTCAATGTCATATCGCTCCACCTGCTCTTGAAGGATACAGGCGGTGGTGTCAGTTACCATGGCTACTTCTTTCATTTACTTTTCCTGGCCTGCCACAAGTGGTACTCCCGATCGATGATAAGCTTTTTTCTATCTCCGATGTGCGTCATGGCCGCTATGATGCTCGGCATCGCCCTGACACAGAGGAAAAGAAATATGGCTATCGAGTAGACGATAAGCATCCACGAACCGTTCATCTGCCAGATGATTACAGGCAATACCATCAGCCCGATGACCACCGCCAGCCTGACGTTGCTGGTGATGACGATGAGGACCACCGTGAGGGCAATGCTGATGGCCGTCTCCAGCGGAGCCAGTGCCAGTAGAACGCCGATGGTAGTTGCCGCTCCCTTACCCCCTTTGAACTTCAGGAATACCGGCCAGTTATGTCCTACCACGGCAGCCAAGCCGGCACCGAAGACCAGTATCAGCGGTACGTCCAGCCAGAGGGCGACAAGCACGGCAAGCGACCCTTTACCGGCATCAGCTATCAGCACCAGAAGCCCGGGCACCAGCCCTATTTCTCGGGCGGTATTCAATGCCCCTATATTGCCGCCGCCTACCTGCCGGATATCGACCCCCTTGAACAGTCGCCCGGCGATATAGGCGAATGGAATGGAGCCAAGCAGGTAGGCAATAACTATGGCTATGGCAGCATTTACTGCCATTGCCTTATCTCCCCGGCAATAGTCCTATTCAAAATTCGTGTGGGTGGAATTTTCAGTTTATTCTCTCAATCTTCAGCGTAAAAAGCAAGGCCCAAAGTTCCCGTACCGCAGGCGTAGCCCATCAACGGGCTGAACTCGGTCAGCCACAGCTCCGCGCATTTGAACTCGGCAGCGACCCTTTCTTTCAGCTTTTCCGCCTCTTCGGGAGCATAAGCATGCATCACGGCAACGTGGGCCACTTTGTTGCCCACTTTTTCCCGCATCACCTGCAGGATGCGGTCGATGCCCCGTTTCCTGTTTCTCACTATACCGGCGAAATGGATCGTATCGCTAACGGTGAAAATCGGCCTGATATTAAGTATGGAGCCGAACTTGGCGGCTATCTTGGGGATGCGCCCGGAACGATAAACGTGCTTTATGGTATCCAGGAGGGCAATGACATTTACTCGCTCTCTCATTTCCAGGGCAGCGCTGATTACTTCGGGCATGTCCTTTTCTTCACGTGCGGCGTGGGCCGCCGCCAGAGCGACGAACCCCTCAGCAGGGGTAGCCGTGTGTGAGTCCACGACCTCGATTCGAGTATCTGGATGTTCGTTTTCGATGATTTCTTTGGCTTTGCGGGCGACATTATAAACGGCGCTGAGTTTGACGGAAACGGTAACGCAAACAATGTTTTTGGCAACTTGCCTGGCCTTGCTGAAAGCATTAAGGCAATCTTCGGGAGAAGAGGCTGCGGTCTTGAACGAGTCTGGGTCCCGGAGAAATAGCTCGTATGCCTCAGATGGGGTAACATCGAGCCAGTCTTTATAAAGTCTGCCTCCCGCGTAGAAATTGAGGGGTATGATTCCGATTCCGTATTCTTCTACGAGCTCGCGGTTGAGACACGCAATACTATCCGTAACAACGGCTACCTTCTGCGTCGGCGGGTCCTCCTCCTGATTAGCGGTGGGGTGGCGTAAACAATGCGTAGCGCTGCAATATTCGCTTGGTCTTCCTGAAAAACCATTCCATGAGGGGCGGAACTAGGAAAAGCCCCCACATTACCAGGATTAGGCCAGCGAAGGTCTCGGTGCTGAGTTTTCCGCCAACAAAATAGACGACTATGGTCAGCGTCAGCAGCCCGGAAATAATCAGCAAGCCGATACGTAACCACCGCTGGCGCAGGCGAATGAAAGCGGCTATGGTCAGTGCCAGGATAAGGAAACTGACCGCAATCCAGGGAGCGAAATAGTCCATTCTCTCCAGGGTCTCGGCGGTTATCTTTGCTCCCGGCACCAGGGTTAGAAACCAGCCGATGACTATCGGCATGGGAAGCAGCATTAAAGAGCTCAACAGCCAGTCTCTCTTTGTTGTCTGGACCACAAGACAGAATATCCACCATAGAGCAAACAGGAAATAGAACGGGATGGTCAGGAGCGACCACTCCCTGGGCAAATACAGGAGAACGAGTCCGAAAGCAGCCACCGGGATAAGTGAGTAACCCAGCCATGGGAAAACCCAGGTTGGTTTGCCGTGCCACCATCCATAGATGGAAGTTCCAACGAGAAGAACCAGGATAAAGGATAGCCAGCCAGCATGGTGCCACCAGTTAAGGGCAAACAGGGCGGAAAACAGCAGGTGCGGCAGTGCTGCCAGAAGTGCCTGCTGCCAGCTGCCCTGGCTGTGGGCTTCATAGATCTGTCTGGCGATTATTTTGGCGGAGCCTAACAATCGGAGACACGTTTTTTCCGCTTCTTCTTCGGAAAGGCCGGACTCCTTCAGTTCCTGAAGCCTGTCTTCAATATGCGTCTCCAGCTCACTGATGACCTCTTTTCCCTCAGCGAGGTCAATCCTTAAGTTGGTCCGGATGATTTCCAGGTAATGATTCAGCGCTGTTGTCATTGCGTTGTCCGTTTAATCTTCTGCTGGCTGCAATATCATATTCACGGCGCTGATGAAGTCTTGCCACTGAACCCTCTCCGTGGAAAGCGTGGCGTGCCCCTTGGCCGTGATATGGTAGTATCGCCTCGGCCGGCCGTTGGGCAACATATGCCATTTACCCTCTATCAGGCCAGCATTTTCCAGACGATGAAGCGCCGGGTACAAGGTCCCTTCCTTGAATTTGAAGTAGCCTTGACTCCTTTTCTCCAGTTCCTTGATAATCTGATACCCGTACATTGGCTGCTGCGCAAACAAGCAGAGAAGCAGGGAGTCAGAGCTTCCCTTAATAAGTTCTCGCTTCTGTACCATAGTTACCTCGTATAAATATGTATTTTGTTATTCTATATATAATACTAATCGCATAAATGTCAACTGGCAAGAGGTTAAAAAAATATCCCTTCGGACTAAACAGGATAATCATATGGATAACTTTTCCGGCTCGTATGCGGCTGATTTACTTTTCCTGTTTCTGACGGCCGTAATAACTTGGACGATTTTTCTCTTATTTGGTTATTCTTGCTGGATCTCAGCAAATTCCACCAGCTGGCGCAGCACTTCAGCCATTTTGCCCAGTTCTTCTCCCCAGCCAGCCCAGTCGCCTTCTTTCAGGTATTCCTGTGCTTGGTTGTAGTGTTCCTGTGCCAGCTTGGCCAGCTCCGCCATCTTATCCGATCTTTGCGGCGGTTTCGGGGTGGTTTCGGGTAGTTCTTCTTTAGTTAGGCCGGCGTAGACGGTATTCAGACCTTTAGCAAGGGTCTCTTCCATAGCAATCAGGTCGCCGCTGGCCACAACCACCCTTCTTAGTTCTGGCAGCTGACCTCTCTCTGCTTGAAGGTAAACCGGCTCGATATACAGGATTGACTTCTCTATAGGTATAACCAGCAGATTGCCCCGGATAACCTGCGAGCCCTTCTGACTCCACAAAGTGAACTGTTCGGAAATGGCAGCGTCCTGGTCAATCCTGGCCTCAATCTGCCTCGGGCCATAAATCAGTTTGTCTTTGGGGAAGTTGTAGGCGATGAGTTTACCGTATTTGTCGCCATCGCTGCGGGCGGCCAGCCACGTTATCATATTGTCTTTTTGCGTAGGGGTGAAGGGGAGCATGAGCACAAATTCCTCCCGCTCTTCACCCGGCAGCCTCATAATCACGTAGTATGGCTCCATACTGCGTTCCGCTTCAGCATAGGTTTCCACGGGAATGGTCCAGAGGTCCTCCTTGTTGTAAAAGACACGCGGGTCGGTCATGTGATAGGTCTGATAGACGGAGGCCTGAACCCGGAAGAGATCTAGGGGATAGCGCAGGTGCTCCCGGAGGGATTCCGACATTTCATCGATCGGTCGGAAAAGGGTTGGGAACATGGCGGCATAGGTATTGACCACCGCATCTTCCGGATCAATGAGGTAAAAGGTAACCGACCCATCATAGGCATTGATGACCACTTTAACGCTGTTGCGGACGTAATTGATACCGCTGGCAGTAGGCTGGGAATAAGGGTACCGGTCGGACATCGTGTAGGCGTCCTGTATCCAGTAAAGCTGGCCGTTATCGATGACGATGTATGGATCACTATCGAGCTTCAGGAAAGGGGCGATGAGGTTTACTCTCTTCTGAATGTTGCGCCGATATAGAAGCTGGCTATCTTTGCTAAGCTCATCGCTGATCAGGAGGTTGATGTCACCGAGCTGCCAGGCAAAGGCCAGCTTGCGCAGGAATGAGTTTAGCCGGATGCCGTTGTCCGCCTTGAAACGCGTGTAGACATTGGTATCTCCTTTGGGGTAATCGAACTCGGCGACGCCGGTATTGACGATGACGTAATCGTCTGTTTTTTCCCCAAAGTATATCTCCGGCCTCTCGATTTTAATAGTGCCGATCGGCGGCACATCCTTGATCAATAAATTGGGGAGTCCCTGTTCGGTGACCTCGTTGGTGGGGCTCATGGTCACACCGTAGCCATGTGTGAACTGCAGCCGGCGGTTTACCCAGGTCTGTGCCTGGGTGGCGAGCTTCTCCGGGGAAAGCTCCCGGGCGCCGATGAGCACCTGGCGGTAGCTGCCATCAATTTGATAGCGGTCAACGTCAATATCGGTAAAATCGTAATACAGCCTGATAGACTGTATCTGGTTGTACGTGTCCCTGATAGGCCGGTAATCCCACAGCCTGATGTTGTTTATGGTGGTGCTATTCTTGAGGATATCCTCTTCGCTGGGGGCGACCTGCACGGGAATGTCTCTGACTTCAATGCGGTCAAGACCGAAAGCCAGGCGAGTGAGCTGGATATTATACTTGATGTAAGGCCTTTCCCGGGCCAGTTCGTTTGGCTCCACTTGAAACCGTTGCATTATGGCTGGATAAATACTGCCGAAGATGATGGCAAAGGCAACCCACAGAGCGATCGGCCCGAAGAGCCAGCGCCAGCCGCGGCGGAAAATGCCAAATATCAGGAGCAGTCCGGAGACGATGGTGGTGGCGATGAGGAGTCGCCAGGCAAGCAACTGGGCGTGTTCATCCGTGTATCCGGCGCCGAAAATAACGCTGCGGTCCGAATAGAGAAGGTCAAAGATGTTCAGCCGATAGCTCCAGGCGATGAGGAAGAAGATGACGGCGCCAAGGGCAAAGAGATGGCCTTTAATCCACCGGCTGAATCCGGCGCGATTGAAACCGATATTCAAAACGTATACCGTTCCGGTGAAGAGCAATATGATAACGACTGCCCAGACCAGCCATCCCTGAATGAAATGGTAGAGGGGCAAACTGAAGAAGTAAAAGCCCACATCCCTTTCCAACAATGGTTCGACGACGTTGAAATCGGTGGCGTGGGCGAAGCGCAGCACCATTTCCCAGTGACTGGAGGTGACCAGACCGAAGATAAGGCTGATAAGGGCTGCTGCAGCGAGGATGCCGATGTCAATGGCGCGACGCACGAACAGGAGTCCTTGTCCGGTGAGTATGTTGCCTCCCGCAGGCGGCGATAGCCGCCGTGCCAGAAAGAGGTTGGCCAGAAGCAAAGCCAGAAAAATAAAAGCGCCTACAAAAAAGAGCCAGACTTTGGTGGTCAGTATAGTAGTGTAAACGCTGCCGAATCCCAGGCTGTCAAACCAGAGCCACTCTGTGTAGATACCCTTGCCGATGACGGCAATAATGAACAGAGCAATCAGCGCCCCGATGGTAATCAGCCATATTCTGGGCTGGCGAGGTCTTATCCTGCTTCTCAGGGGCTGATTTGAATCGGAACCGCCCTTCCCCCATATTCTATCAAGCTCATCGAAGTAGCTCATGATTTCAACTTCCAGAAGCTGGTCAGCTGGCTGAATTCAACCATGCCGCTTTCGGCAATGTTTTCAATCTCGATACCGGCCTCAACCGCCGCTGCCACCGGGTTCAAGCCGCCGAGCAATACCATGCCCACGCGGTTCAAACCGATGGCGATCTGACAGACGGGCTCACTGGTATTTCCCAGTGCGTAGACACCGTGTATCCCGGCTTTCTTGAGCGAGTCGATGGTTTCTTGGGCCAGTGACCTTGACGGTGCGGGTATCTCACGGAAATTGGCCAGTATCTTGCCGTGCCCGGTCTTAGCCGCTTCATTAACTGTGGTCATTTTAGCACGTATATATTGCTCAGATGGGTCAAGTGAAGTGCCGGCGTAGTTGATAATGGCCACAAAACGCCTTGGCTGGGAATCTCTTATTTCAAGCACACCGCCGAACCTTGATTCGGTGGGAATGCCCGCTTTTAACAGGACGCCATTGATGATTACACTGCAGATGGTAGCCAGTCCGATTTTCCCTCTGGGGACGACTACCGACCCCAGCTTTTCCCCTTCAGGGGCAATGGCGACAAGGTCGCTGACACTGAGTCCGGCACGGAAAGCTTCGCTCATGGCGGCCACCGCTGGCCCAAAATCGGCACGGTCAATAATTGAAGTATTTATGGGGACCTGTCCGGTGCGTGTTTTGGGGTCAAACGTGGTGTGAAAGGCGAGGAGTTCAAGCTTTTCGTGGATGAAGCCGACCTGCTCTGGAGCAAGCGCCATTTTGAGTTCTTCCAGGCCATGCACGGTCAACATACGGCCATCGTGGCCCATGGGCTGCGTATAGCCGCGCTCATCGGTTATTCTGAGGTGATACCTGACCGCCCTTTCGCTCAGGAAAATGCCGTGTCGCTCCAGCTCCCGGGCGATGTGAATTGACCCGAGCGGCTCGGCAGATTCGCTCAGGACCTTGAGGATAGCGATTATCTTTCTTTCCGTCTCAAAACTGGCTACCTGTACCATGACCACTCCCTATTGTTGAATAGACTTATGTTATTATAACATTTACAATAGGAAAAGCTAAACGGGGGTCCTGTTAGCCTGCCATAATGCGAGCTCAGCTTTTAAATCGGCTGGTGATGGGTAACCTGCGGTCGCGCCCAAAAGCTCTGGGCGTTATTTTGATGCCGGGAGGGGCCTGGCGTCGCTTGTATTCGCTGGTATCTACCAGGCGGGCAACTTTTTTGACCATGTCTAGGCTGAAGCCCATGTTCACAATCTGCTCGATGTTTTTATCCTCCTCGACGTAGGCCGTGAGCACGGGATCGAGCTGCTCGTACGGGGGTAGCGTATCGGTGTCTTTCTGGTCGGATGTTCGTGCGCCGAGAGAGTTGCGATATCTGGCCAGTTCATACACCAGGGTCTTGGGCACATCCTTGATCACGGCAAAACCGCCCGCCATATCGCCATATAAAGTGGTGTAGCCGGTGGCCGTTTCACTTTTGTTGCCGGTGGTAAGGACCAGCCAGCCAAATTTATTGGACAGCGCCATCAGAATATTGCCTCTGATGCGTGCCTGAATGTTCTCTTCGGTGATATCAGGCGCGGTTCCCTGAAAATTGTCCTTCAGCGTCTCCAGATAGGACTGGAGGATTTCGCCTATGGGTATGGTCAACAGTTTTATGCCGATATTCTGGGTCAGTGCCTTAGCATCGGCGATGCTACCCGGCGACGAATATGGCGAAGGCATGGCGACACCGACCACGTTTGAAGCCCCCAGCGCGTCAACGGCGATGGCCGCGACCAGGCTGGAATCAATCCCTCCGGATAGCCCTATCACCACTTTCTGAAAGCCGTTTTTGCGGACGTAGTCCTG
>SMTZ1_10006252_pt1 | contig 11988 bp, 9 predicted proteins | sample DeeMarSWOR136_30_FD_25667 | JGI IMG/M metagenome (IMG submission 25667) | reverse complement strand
AATTTATAAAAAATAAAATAAGAATTATAATAGCAATGAGATTTATATCGATTTTAATTGATTTCATGAAAGTCTCAATTTATAACTACAATATTTTTGATACTCCTTTTACATATTTGGAAGTTCTTAAGATTATCTTATCATTCTCATATTTAAAAATTTAATGAAAATAATTAATGATAAAAAAAGTGAAATTCTTTAGATAAGTTAATTAATAATTTTCAAAACTGATTTTTGAGTATAAGACAAATAAAAATGAATTATACTTGTTTTGATTTTTATGAGGATATTTTTTAGCTTCTTTTAAGGTTTAAAATAATCTTAATTATACTTTTAACTTTTTGTAAAAAAATCTTGATATTTAGACCGCATTAATTTTTTATTAAGTTTTCCTACACTAGTTCTAGGGATGGATTCTACAAATAAAATCTCTTCAGGTAATTGCCATTTAGCGAACTTCTTAGCAAGATGCCCATGGATTTCTTCTTTTTTCATTGATTGAAATCCTTCTCGTAAAACAACTAAAGCTAAAGGTCTTTCATCCCATTTCGGATGAGGGATACCAATTATTGCTGCTTCAAGGACTCCTGGATGCGATATTAACGAATTCTCAATATCAATTGAGCTAATCCACTCTCCACCGCTTTTAATTACATCTTTTATTCTATCAGTAATTTTAAGATATCCTTCAGAGTCAATACAACCAGCATCACCACTCTTAAAGAATCCATCTTCAGTAAAACTACTCTTAGTATGAGCTGTCTTATAGTAACTTGTAGTAACCCAAGGTCCGCGAAAAAGAATTTCCCCTGAAGATTTACCATCATGAGGTAATTCATTACCATTCTCGTCAACAACTTTAGCATCAAGCCCAGAAACGATTATACCTTGTTTTTTTTTGAGTTCCCATAGTTCCTCTTCTGAAAGTTCTTTTTTAAGCCATGGCTTAAATGAATTTATGGTACTATTTGACATAGCTTCAGTAGAACCATAAGAATGAATTATTTCCCCTCCTGTTTCATCCCAAAAACCTCGCATTAATGCAATAGGAGGTTCAGAACCTCCACAGATCAAACGAGTACGCCTAAAATCTGGTTTTTCCACCATTTTTTTAATAACTTCTAGCATTGCCATAAAAACAGCTGGAACACCTCCAGTTAGAGAAACTTTTTCTTGAACCATAATTTTAGTAAGTTCCTCAACATCATTTAAATTCCATTTTCCTGAGAAAATTAATTTAGCGCCAACATAAGTAGAAGCATGCGGAATTGACCATCCCAGAACATGGAACATGGGTACTAATTGTAAAACAACATCTTTTACTGAAAATGAAAAATAAGCTGCAAACATCATAGTTTGCAAATACAAATTCCGATGAGAGTAATAAACACCTTTAGGCTTCCCTGTAGTACCTGTAGTATAACAAGCTGCATAAGCCGAATTTTCATCTAAATTTAGCCACTTATATTCTGGTAAGGCTTTACTCAAGATATCTTCATAACTATAAATTGGATTTAAATTAGTTTTTACATTCTTTAAATCCTTATCAGTAATAATAATATAACCTTTTACTTTATCACATAAATTTGCTATATTTTCCGCTATTGGGATTAAATCTTCATCGACAATAATATACTTTGTTTCAGAATGATTTACTATATAAGCTAATTCTTGAGGAGCTAGACGCAAATTTAAGGTAACCATTACTGCGCCCATACCTGGTAATCCATAGTATATCTCATAATGTTGATGTGTATTCCATGCTATAACTCCTACACGATCAGCTACTTTTACTCCAATTGATTCTAATGCATTTGCCAATCGCTGCATTCTTTCATATGATTCCTTATATGTATATCGAAAAAGAGTACCATCAAGTTTTCTGCTAATAATTTCTTGACGTGCAAAATTTCTAATTGCATGCTTAATGAAATTAATGACATTTAATTGGTAAATAATGCTTTCTTCAGGCTCAGCTGGAAATCCTTTAATCAACTTTATAATACAAACGCCTCAATTTCTTAATAACTACTATTATTATTTGTATTTTAATTTATTCTATTATTAATGATTTTCAGTGAACATCAAGGAATTTTAACATTAAAGCTAAAATAAATTTTTTTTAAGAAAAAAAGAAAGAGTATTCTTTTAGAAATTTAATGCGATATATATTTGGTTAAAACCTAACCTCACACCTATCAGAATCGCAAAATTTTTCTCCAATTGCTCTATCTTTTGTTTCATCTAATTTAAATGGTTCAAGCATGCTAATCATTTCTTCATATTGTTCTTTAGTTATCTCCTCGTATGGGGCTTGCTTATACCCATGAGTTTTGATCGGTAAAAAACTTACACTCTTTAGCTTATCTTCATAACATTCAAGAACATGTTTAATTTGATCTGCTTCTTGTTCTGAAAAGGTTATGGTAATTGAAACTTGATTATCTGACCAATATTTTTGATATGCTGCTGCATTTTCAGCTTGTTCCCATATGGAAACTTCATTTTTAGAGCGATCAAAATACTTTTCATGAATAGGGAACTCAGCAACTACAGTGTTTGGTGAATATTCATCATCTTCTACTGGATAACCCGCACTTTTAATCGGTTTAATCAAATCAGAGTTTTTGGAAAGCCTTATTCTTCTTATATAATATTCTGCATGAGGATAGTGAATCCCAGGAGGAACTCCAGGTAGTAAACTCACTGTTCCACTTGGTTTTACAGTAGTTAATTTAATAGAATGAGGTATACATAACCAATCAGAATATTTTGCATCTAACTTCTTTAAATAATTATAGGCTTTATCACACCATTCTAACATGGTTCTTCTTCCGTGTTTTACAAAAGCTTCAATAATTCCAGTTTGAGAAATACCCATTCGTCTATTTTTTAACATGACTGCATTAGTTTCTTTCCAGTGAGTATTAACTAACGTTACTGATTTAGAATATAAATATGCATATTTCAATGTGTCCTTAAATTCCTCAAATGATTCATGCCTAGAGGGAAATGTTTCAACCAAACAACATAATTCAAACGATTCTAAGGTTTGTTCCCCACACGGGTTAACTCCTGCTGCTTTTTTATCCTTATAGTTTGGTTTATCACCCATACGGGAGTAAGCTCTTGCGTTTTCTAACCAAAAAACACCTGGCTCACCATTAACAGCAATTTGATTTGCAATAAAAGAATAATCTAAACCTTTCACTGCAAAAACAGAATTATTACTTGCCCATCTATGAGAATATAACGCTTCTTTATCTTGTTTACATAATACAAAATCTAAATCCGCTGGATCCCCTAATGCTATTTCTGCTGAGCGTCTGACATTGCCAGCAACAACACATTTGCCAATATGATTCATAATATCTACTATATCAATTGATGTAATTGGTCGCCCAATTCGTGCTTCTAATATCAGTTGAACATCTTTAAGCATTTGTTTTAAAGGCTCTGGACCAGATGCAATACCCCCAAATCCTCTAATAGGTACACCAGCAGGCCTAATTTTTGAGAAATCATAAGTAGGGTTTTGCTTCCCTAAAAAATATGCTTCTAATATAATTCTTAATGCCTCAACCCACCCTTCTCTACTATCCTCTATTTCAAAATTGAAAGTTCCATCCTTTGGTTTTTTAATAATTATTTTTCCTGCTCCTTTGGTATCAAAACCTACACCTACTCCTAACATTAAAGCATCCATGACAAATTCAAAAGCTTTTGAATATTTCAAATCAATATCTTCAGTGGAGGCAAATCCACAATTATTCAAAGACATAGATCCATGACGTGCGATGAATTCAGTGCCCATCATCCATAACCCTCGACCTGGCGGGAGAAATTTAAAGTTCCAAATTTTATTAAACATAATTTGGGCAGACTTTTGCGCTTTTTCATCACTCCAAGGCAAACTTAACTTCATGCAATGCTCTTTCTGAATTGAATAACATCCTTCGACAACCCTTCTAATGGTCTCCCAGAAGTCTTCCTTACGATTTTCATTTTCGATGATTCTAGCATAAGTTCGTTTATATGTAATATATCCTAAGGGACCCCAATCAGGTTGTTTTCCCTTAAATTTTTCAATAAATTTTTCATCAAGCTTAAATCCTACACTTTCTAAATTAATTGCTCTCGCGAATAAATTTCTATATTTATTTAATCCACGTTGAGTTAATTCAACACACACTAATTCACGAATGTAGTTAGTAGTAATTTCATCTATACCTAAGCCTATTATTGTTCGTATAACATCTTCAGCTACCTTATCAGCAATATGCATATCAAGACCTGTCTCCTTATTTAATACCTTAGCGATGCTATATTCATCGAATTTTTTCTTCTCTCCCTTTGAGTTAATTACATATTTAGGGTACAAATCTATTAACGAGAACGAATTTTCGGGCATTTTTCTCATCTAATACCTTTTGAATAATATAATATTTGATTTTATCGGCTTAATTTAGTTTTAAATAGTTTAATTTGCCTTAACCTAAGTATATTTTAATTGTTACCTCCAATATATAATTATTGTTGACTTTTTATTAAGGTATTGATTATTTTCATTAATGTTTACATTAAAATTCTTTCCAAATCTATGGATTATACACAAATCTGTGAATTTATTTTTATTGATTTTGTTTAATAAAAGTTTTAACAATTTTTCGTTGAAATTATGTCGATTATTCTTTATTATTCTGAGTAATTAAACACTTTTAAATAGAAATTCTGATTGGAATTATTAATTTTTTCCACTTATCCTATGATTTATAATCTGAAAATTTTTATATAGTCAAAAAAACTTTCAACAAAAAGCTAAGAAGAAACGAGCTAAATAACAAAATAGTGAACGATTTGGCATTAGAGAAAGAAGATGAACTAAAAAATGAAATTATTAAAGAAGAAGTTAAGATGCAATTTCATTGGTATATGTTATCTTTCTTTATTATCTATTTTGGCTCTTTCTTAATTCCAGGTATAATCTTCATAAGCTATATAATGCTAGCTTACAAGCCATATTTCTTAGACTATGGTACCTTTATTTCACTTTTTACTGATTTAAGATCCCTATTAGCTTCTATTTTTATGCCATTTGTTTTAATAATATGTTATTTAATTCACTTATTTCTTGTAGCTTTAATAACTCGCTGGTTATGGAGATTTACTGAAAAGAAATCTCCCTCAAAATCAGGTATAATTCCTCGAAACATACCTAGCAAAACACTAAACTATTACCATATCAAGAGCTTTTTGATTAAATATCCCAAGAATGCCTTTTCACGCGGCCCCTTCCCATGGTTGTTAAAATGGATGTTTAATTTTGTAGGCACCAATAGAATAGGAAAAGGAGCTGTAATAGAGGAACAACTTGCGGGAGATCGATTTGTAGAAATCGGAGAGAACACTTATATAGGAACAAATCCAGGTATTAGTTCGCATGCTGTTGATGGAATTTTTGGAAATATCTCTTTCGCGAAAGTGAAAATAGGAAATAATGTCACAAGCGCAGGATTTAATTGTTTTGCCCCAGGGATAGAAATTGGAGATAATTCATGGTGGTTACCAATGACTGGAGCAACCAAATATAATATTTTGAAAGGTAATTCGTTTTATTTCGGAGCTCCGCTCAGGAAAATATTTAAAAAAAGACTTATGGAGTATTTACAAATTACAGAAGAAGATTTGAAAAGAGCAGAGAAACTAAATAGAAAGTTAAGTTCATTGAACAAAAGAAAAAATAAAGAACGGGAAGAAGAAGAGATTGAATCAAATGACTGAAACCTTAAAGAAAGAAAGTTCAGAAAAAGTGGATTATAACATAGATTTTGTTACCACAAGTGCTATTAGTAAAATAAGTCTGAAATTTCTTGTTTTTTATCTCCCAATTTTATGGATTTCAGGATATATGACTGTTGCTGTGTTTTTTGATATTTCAAGGTATATTCCCTGGTATATTAATATGTTTTTAATCCCTATATGGTTATTCATTTTATATTTTATTTTTGTCTTTGGTATTGCAATATTCACCAAAGCATTCATTCTTATAATCAATATGATACATCTTCCTAAGGAGGGGGTATTTAGAGCAGAAGAAGGAGATAGAGATTACGAGTTCTGGCGATTGAGAGTAGAACTTAAGAAATTAGTATTATGGTTTATGAATAATGGCCCATTACCTTGGATTGTTATGTGGGCTTTCCGTTGGTTAAATGTACGTATTGATTTTTCGAGTCATTTGCAAGATGCGTGGGTGGATGGAGAATTCATAGAATTTGGTAGAAATATTACTGTGGGGCAAGGAGCAGTGGTGATGAGCTCAATGATTGTAGGAAATTATTTAATAATTAAAAAAATTATTTTAGGGGATCATACTGTTGTTGGTGGTGTATCAAACATCTCACCTGGTACTCTTATGGGAAAGGAATCGGTAATAGGAGCATTTTCTACAACAATACCTAATCAAATTATTGAAGCTGGCTGGATATATCTTGGTCAGTATGCCAGGAAGCTAAAACCAAATAAATATGCTGAACAGCGGCGCGATATAATTTATAGAAAACATGTTGATGAAGAAATAAAATACGAGGTACAACAGGAAGTCAATATTGATGAAGATAAGAAAAGTTTATTAAACAATCATGTGGAGGAAGAATAGCTCATGTCTGTTCCATCAAGTTTAAACGTTGGACCTACTACAACTCTTTATTTAGTCAAAAAGAGATATTTGCTATTTTATATTTTTCTTATTTGGATCAGCATTTTTTCTGTCCAATTTGAATTTTGGTGGTATTGGAACCTTTTATATGAATGGAAATTTATTCATTTCTTATTCTTTTTACCATTTATAATATTCCTTATATATCTTACAGCAATTTTAGTTTCTTTATTTTTCACTAAATTATTTTTAATAATTGTCAATCTCCTCCATAAACCTCGTGAGGGGGTATTTTTAAGAGATTCAAGCGATAAAGATTTTAGATATTGGAGTCTTAGAAGTACAATAAAAAGATGGCCCATATGGCTAGCGCATAAATTTCCCTTCCCTTTTATGGACAATATTTGTCTTAAGCTTTTTGGAATAAAAACTAAATTTGCAAACTCTCTTTTTGAAGGATTTATTGATACAGAATTTATAGAATTCGGGAAAAATGTAGTAGTTGGTCAAAGTGCTATCATTCAATCAGCAGTTATAGTTGGAAATCTTTTCATCATCAGAAAAACTATTATTGAAGATAATGTTGTGATTGGTGCTCATAGTGTTGTGATGCCAGGAACACATATGAAAAAAAATTCAATCTTAGCTGGTAGTTCTTTGACTACAGTAGGACAGGAGGTAGCAGAGAATTGGGTATACTTAGGTGCTCCAGCTAAGAAGTATAAACCAAATGTTTTTTTTGAAGATGGTTTAGAAGATATAATTAGAGTGCAAGGAATGGAGGAATCTAAAATATTTGAAAAAGTAGAAGATTTTTATACAGTTAGACGAGATAAAGAAGCTAAAAATAATTAAAAGAACATATTCTTAATTAAATTTGTATGAACTAGGATAAAATATAAAAGATGAAAGTCGGTTATATTCAAACATCTCCAATTTTTGGAGAAAAGGATAAAAATTTTGAGGACATCGAAAAAATAGTTCCTAAATTGCAAGCAGACCTAATAGTATTACCAGAACTATTTGCTATAGGTTATACTTTTGTCTCTAAGGAAGAAGCTATATCTTTAGCAGAGGATTATGATGGTGAAACAGCTAATTTCTTAATAAAAATAGCTAAGATGACAAAAGGTGCGATAGTTGGAGGTTTTATAGAAAAAGAAGGAGGAAAGATATATAATTCTGCGATGATTATTACTGAGAAGGGTGTTCTTGGAGTATACCGAAAAATTCATCTCTATTATAAGGAGAAACTCTGGTTTTCTCCAGGTGATAAGCCTTTATGTTTATTTAATGTTAATGGAGTTAAGATAGGTATTATGATTTGCTTCGATTGGATTTTTCCTGAGACAACTAGAACACTAGCTCTTTTAGGAGCAGATTTAATAGCGCATCCTGCAAATTTAGTCTTACCGTATTGTCAAAAGGCAATGGTTACAAGGTGTCTTGAAAACCGAATTTTTGCTGTAACCTCAAATAGAATAGGGGAAGAAAATAGAGGTCCTGATAATTTTAAATTCACAGGAGGAAGCCAAATAACTGCTTATAATGGAGATGTTTTATCTTCTGCTCCTAAAGATGAGATTTTCGTAGATATAGTCGATATTGATATATATCAAGCGAGAAATAAACAATTGAATGACTTTAATGATTTAATCAAAGATAGAAGGATAGAATTCTATTAAAAATGAAAATAGGTTATCCGTGTATAAATTTAAGTTTAAATTGTAGAAGCAGTAGAACTTTCCGTTTGAAAAATTATTCTGAAGAGAAACTAAAAGATACCATTAACAATAACTTAGATTGTTTAAGGGCTATTTTAGAATTTAATTATGAAAATAAGATTTTATTTTTTAGAATTACTTCTGATTTAATCCCTTTCGCTTCTCATCCAATTATGTCCTTAGATTGGCAGAATCATTTTAAAACACAATTCAAGAAAATTGGGGATTATATTAAAGAAAAAAGCATACGAATCTCCATGCATCCTGGTCAATATACAGTACTTAACTCTAAAAATGAAAATGTTGTTAAAAATAGCATAAAAGAATTACAATATCACGTTGATGTCCTAAAATTATTAGGATTACATGCAAATGCTAAAGTTATAACTCATATTGGCGGTGTATATGGTGATAAAAAAAATAGCCTTAAGAGATTTGTTTTTAATTATGGAAAACTCAATGATAATATAAAAAAACATTATGTTATTGAAAATGATGATAAAAATTATAATTTAAAGGATTGTTTACAAATAAATGAATCAATAGATATCCCTGTAATTTTAGATTCTTATCATCATTTTTGTTATAATTCAGGAGAATCAATTGAATACGCAATTGAAAATTGTTTTACAACTTGGAATGAAAAAGATGGGCTCCCAATAATACATTATAGTTCAGAACACCTTGTTAAGGGAAAATGTAAGCATGCTGATGATATAAATATAAATCATTTTAAAGATTTCATAAAAAGGACTAATAAACACAATTTTGATGTCATGTTGGAAATAAAAAATAAAGAAAAAAGTGCTTTGGTGGCAATTAAAATTCTTATGAATGATATGAGGTTTAATAGAAATAGAATATGATTATATAGAATTTTTGTTTAGTAAGATCTATGAGTGTAATAAAATTACCAAAAATGAGTGAAATTGAAATAGATACTGCTATTAAATCTAATAATTTATGCAGAATTGCATTTATTGACGGAGATTATCCATATATTTCTCCCTTTCAATATGCATATATTGATGATAATTTGTATTTCCATTTAACAGATTATGGGAAAAAAAAGAAAATACTTGTAAAAAATCCAAATGTATGTGTTTCAATTGAAAATTTTAAGCCTGATCTCAGTGAATATTATTTTATTTCAATTCAAGGGATGTTAAAATTAGTAAAAGATAAGGATCTAATACAGAAAGTAATTAATCAAATGGTCAAACAAGCAAGAGAAAAATATTCTAAAAATTTTCTTTCAGCTCACGGATTTGATAAAAAAGTAGGATGGGAACATTTTACTCCAAAAGATCAACTAGTCTATAAACTTGAAAAGGTAAAAAAGCCAATTGGACTCAAGTCTTTATAAATATGTTATAAAAAAAGTTCTTTCTTTATAAAAAATATAAAAAAATAAAAGTATAAATTATTGTGGTTGCAAAATTCCTCCAAATGCTAGCCATGCCAGCAAGGATTTAGCTACTAAACTTAATATTATGTATACACGTTCGCCAAAAAGATAATCTTTCCAAGGACCGACTCCTTTATATTGAAGTACCATGTTTATTGCGAAGATATTAAATAGAACTAAATAGGTATAGAAAATCCCGTATACAAAGTCAGGTATTCCTTCAGCATCTACGCCATAAAAGTATCCTAAAATTACAATCCAAGGAATCGCTCCAGATATACATCCCATTATAAATGGCTTCCAATTTGTTTTCTCTGTATATTGATTAACTAATTCCATTACATAACCGAACATTATCATAGTAGCATTTAAAACAAATATCATGACCAGAGACCAAAAGTCCCAAACACCGAAAAGCAGTGCAATAAAAGTGATCATGACTGAACTAGAGAATGTATATTCGTACCAACGATAAGGATTAAATCCTTTTTTCAGATTTTCATTATATCTTTTATTCAATGGATAAGCGATTAAGAAATGTGCTAAGGCAGACATTAACAAGAACGATGCCAAAATAGCACCAACATATGAAATCGTGAAAATAGCTTCAGGATTAGGAAAAATGTTGAAGCTATCGGGAGCAACAAATTCGTATGTCAAATAAAAGGTATAAACGTCTCTAGAGAAATCTAAAATAAGACCTACAGTAAGCATTAGTATCCCTTGTATCAAATGAAGGATTCCCATATTCCTGTTGAATTTTTGCAAATAATCAGATGATATAGTGGAATTAGCAATAATTTCTTGTCGTTCTTTGTAATTCATTTTAACCATATTTTTATGTTTTTTTAAAAATTTTTATTTTCTAATTTAAATTAGCTATATAATGAACTTAAATTATATTTCTAAAAATTATTAAAAATTTATAGTGTTTGTTTTTGAAATAAATGAATTTTTGGTAATTCTTTAATGATTAATTAATTATTCCAAAAAACACAATTTAACATTAGCATAATATAAATTTTCAAAAATTGATTAATTTTGAAAAATCTTTTTTTGTTGATTTGGATAGTTGTTGCTAACTTTAAAAATAAAATGCTAAGATCTATAATCTTATTCTAACCAAATCACTATTTTTCATTAATTTTTCCATAAATTCTGATATTTCTTCATTCTTAAGAATATCATCCATAGAATTACTATAATAGACAGATCTAATAATTCATTTTTTATCAATAAGTAAAATTAGAGTCATTTTTATTGTTTTGGCTGGGTTTTGTTGCAACTATTAGAGTTAATCAGATAAATTTCAATGATAAAGGATTAAAATTTTTCTTTTAGAATATAGAGTCTATCTTATTTGCTTTTTTATTGCAGGAGTAACTTTAGTCGGCTGGGTTTAGATTTTAATCACTTTTTCTTCTTTTTTTTACAATATTCAATACTATACTTATGATGATTCAACAACATATAAAGGCCATTTCTTAAGGATACCTTTGGGTAATTTTCCATTTCTCACTTGAAGTAGAATTTCTTCTCGAGTCGCTAAAAAATTAACTGGTTGTTCCTCAATAATTTTAAAATTAAGCTTTCCATTAGTAATCGCTTGCTTTAACTGTCTTGCTTCATTATATTCCAATATAATTTCTCTTACTTGATCTTCATTTATACATTTTGAATTTTTTCTTGAGGGAAGAACTAGCTTCCACTTATCATCTTCATAATTTTTAAGTAATAATAAAGAATCAATTCGAAATTCACATGCTTCATTTAAATAATTTAATAGAGAACGGGGTTCAATTATCCCAAAATCATCAAATAATATATAATCACCAGTAAAAGTATTGTAATCTGGTTTTAATCTAATTTCATTTGATAATTTTATAGGATATTTAAGTTGAAATTGAGATCTCAGTATTTTACCTTCAATTTTAGGTAAACCTTCGAAATTTTTAATATGAATTACATCTCCTATATTAATGTTTATCAAAACTTCTGAATTATTACAACGTGAAACATAAAGTTTGCCTAATTGATGTTTAGTTCTAGAGATTAATTCTTTTTTTCCTTTATGTTCTACTACGGGTAGGGTTAAAGGAAAAATGTACATCTGGTTTAATCGCGACGTTTCAAAATCTCCTCTGGTTATACTTGCTGCAAATGGTCCTATTTCAGAGGCAACATAAAGATTAGTAAAT
>SMTZ1_10014445_pt1 | contig 11989 bp, 11 predicted proteins | sample DeeMarSWOR136_30_FD_25667 | JGI IMG/M metagenome (IMG submission 25667) | reverse complement strand
CTCACCGGCAATGAGGCTATATCTCTGGGGGCTATTGCCGCAGGATGCAAATTCATGGCTGCCTATCCTATGACCCCTGCCAGCTCTATCATGGAATATATTGCAGCCAAATCAAAAGACCTGGACCTGGTAATGGTCCACGCTGAGGACGAGATAGCTGCAATCAACATGGCTATTGGGGCTGCCTACACTGGTATCAGGGCCATGACTGCCACCTCTGGCAGCGGCTTTTGCCTTATGGTGGAAGGCATAGGGCTGGCGGGCATTACAGAAACACCAGTAGTGATAATTGATGCGCAGCGACCGGGTCCGGCTGTAGGCCTGCCCACCCGAACGGAACAGGGTGACCTTCAGTTTGTTCTTCATGCCCACCACGGCGACTTCCCCAGAGCTGTCTTGGCACCGGCTACCATTGAAGATGCCTTCTGGGTAACGGTCAAGGCTTTTAACCGGGCAGAAAAATATCAACTGCCGGTTATTATTTTGCCCGACCAGCATCTGGCAAGCTCCTACGCCACTGTTGACCAGTTGGACCTCTCGCAGGTAACAATTGACCGCGGCATGTTATTTTCCGAGAAAGAGGATGATCCCCTGGAGTACATGAGACACAGGGTAACAAAGTCCGGTATTTCTCCCCGGGCCTTCCCCGGTCTGGGCAAGGCCCTGGTGGTCACCGACTGCGACGAGCACGATGAGGAAGGACACCTCTCCGAAGATGCTGGGGAGAGGACATCACAGGTGCAGAAAAGACTGCGGAAGCTTATTCCACTTGAACAGGAAATCGGCGCACCACAGAAGTACGGTCCTAAAAAGGCAGAAACAACCCTTATAGGCTGGGGCAGCACTTATGGAGCTATCCACGAGGCAGTGGATATCCTGCGCAGAGAAGACGCCAGCGTCAATATGCTTCACCTCAATGAACTGTGGCCTTTCCCGGCGAAGGCGGTAGCCGATGCTGTCAGTAAGGCCCGAAATAGCTACGTCATTGAGAACAATGCTACGGGACAGCTCGCCCGCCTTATCAAAGCAGAAACGGGATATGATGTTAGCGGTCGAATCTTGAAATACGATGGGCGGCCCTTTACACCAGCCTATATCGCCCAAGCAGTGAGAAAGGAGGGGTGCTAAAGATGGTTACATTGTCTGATTATGCTGGACTTAAGCCGGCGTGGTGCCCAGGTTGCGGCAACTTCGGCATATTGGAGGCATTAAATAGAGCACTGATCGAGATGAAGATTGAGCCCCATCAGGTCTTACTAGTCTCCGGTATCGGCCAGGCAGGCAAGCTACCTCACTATACCAGAGGTAATGTATTCAACTCACTGCATGGCAGACCGGTTCCGCCAGCTATCGGTGCCAAGATTGCCAATTCTGAGTTGATAGTCATTGCCGTCAGCGGCGATGGGGATGCCTACGGCGAGGGAGGCAACCATTTTCTCCATGCCGCCCGTCGCAATAATGATATAACCTATCTGGTGCATAATAATCAGGTCTACGGACTGACCAAGGGACAGGCATCCCCCACCAGTGATATAGGTTTTATCACCAAGACAACACCTTACGGAGCAGTTAGACCGGTAAATCCTATCGCCTTGGCGATAATCAGCGGTGCCAGTTTCGTCGGCAGAAGCTTCGCCGGGGATATAGATCACCTTTCAAACGTTATTAAAAAGGGTATTACTCATCGGGGATTCGCCCTCATCGATGTTCTGCAACCTTGCATCTCATTCAACCATAAGAATACCTTTCGGTGGTATCGGGAACGGGTATATAAGCTGGAAGACGAAAGATATGACCCCAGTGATAAGAAGGCAGCACTGGAAAAGGCGCTTATATGGGGAGAGGGAATTCCTATCGGGATTATTTACGAAGAAAATTTACCGGTTTACGAAGACCAGCTATCTGCACTGAGCGAAGGACCGCTGGTGAAACAGAAAATTGACCCCCGTCGAGTTGAGACACTCTTGGCGGAATTTATGTGAGTCGACGAAGTAAGAGATGACTGAAGTAGTAGATCTATCGACAAGAAAGGAGGTCAGATAAGATGACAGAGCAACTTTGCCCGGCATGCGGTTGTCACATAGCCGGTGATGCCTATGAAAAGGACGGGGTTCTTTACTGTTGCCAGCCCTGTGCTACCGGTGGCCAATGTGAGTGTGGTTGCTGCGAGGTGGTAAAGGACGAGGAAGAACAGGGTCAGTGAATGAAGCAATGCTCAACATTTTCTGGAGTTGATGCATGAGAAATATATTCAGGAGGTTGTAATATGCCAACAGTAAAAGCGTTTTTCACCAATATGTCAGTGCCCATGCCTCTGGGAAGGAAGCTAAAACTAGTGTTTCGTAATAACTTTATAAAGATGCGGTGAAGACAGAACTGTTATGGTCATCCAGGAGAACCAGGGTGCTGTGAGGGGTCTTCAGACAAGTACCACTCCCATGGGTAAAGAAAAGAGTTCAAGGTAATGTGACTGAGCTGTATGGCGTCGCAAGGAGGAGCGTATAGATGTTTAAGTTTAATGGAGTAAACCACCTAGCTATGGCTACGGGGGATATGGACAAGACCATACGTTTCTGGAGGGACTTGCTGGGTATGCGCCTGGTCGCCGGGTTGGGGCAGCCGGGATACCGCCATTATTTTTTTCAGATTTCGGAGACTGACCTCATCGCCTTTTTTGAGTGGTCAGGGATTGAGCCTGTAGTCAAGAAAGAGCATGGGCGCCCAGTCAGAGGGCCTTTCATATTTGACCACGTATCCTTTGGTGTTGAAACAGAGGATGACCTCTGGTCCCTGAAGGACAGTCTTGAGGCAGCGGGCTTTCATGTGTCAGACGTTGTCGACCACGGGTTTATTCATTCAATCTACGCTCACGACCCAAACGGTATCCCCATTGAGTTCTCTCACAATGTCGAGGGAGTTGATATAAGGAAAAACCCACAGATGAGAGACAGGGCACCATCAAAGATAACGCTTGATGGTGCGGAGATACAGAAAGGAGTATGGCCAAAGGTCACCACGCCTACCCTCAAATCAGAGCGTACGGTGTACACTGGTGCCGGAAGTGAGCTATTTCATGGCAAAAGAAATATTTAGAGATAATGACTTGCCCATGGAGACATTACGCATCCGTTATGATAAAAGACGGGTCCGAGGAATTGAGGATGCTGAGAGTTGGGCAGAGCTGTAATGCATGCTGTTAAGTAACAATACTCACAATAGTAGAAAAAACCGCTAGGAGGGAGCTATGGAAATCAAGAAATATGCAGTGCAGGTTGATAAGCTTCGCTGGGAATGCGACCCTAGACTGTTCGAATTCGAATGTACAAAAGATTTAGCCCCACTTCGCGAGTTTGTTGGTCAGGAACGGGCCACACGGGCAGTGGAGTTCGGTTTAAATATGGTCAGGTCCGGGTATAACATATATGTTGCCGGACTCACCGGGACAGGAAAGACGTCTGTGGTGAAAGCCTATATTGAAAAAGCTATCAAGGAAAGAGAAAATCGAGGGGAAACCTTCGACTTAGACGACTGGTGTTACCTGTACAATTTCAAGGAACCAGATAGTCCTAGAATAGTTAGCCTACCCCAAGGGAAAGGCAAAGCCTTCAGGGAGGAGGTTACCAGTCTGCTTAACAAGGTTCGCCAGGGACTGGGGCAAGCCTTCTCCAGCGAGGAGTATAAAAACCAGAAACAGAAAACGGTTGAAGAGGTGCAGACTAAGCAGCAAAAATTATTCGAGGAGATATCAAGCGAAGCCCGCCGCCAGGGCTTCATCCTCCAGATGGCTCCCACCGGACCGGTCTTGATTCCCATAAGAGAAGACCGTCCCATGCAGGAACAAGAATACCTCGCTCTTGACGAAGACACGAAGAAGCAGCTTGACACTAAGCAAGCTGAGCTACGCAAGAAACTGAAGGCAAGTTTTGAAACTGCGAGTAATGTACAAACGAAGGCCATAGACCGTTTACAGAAGGTAGACAAAGACATCGGTGAATATACGGTCTCCGGCCTATTTGGCTCATTGTTTGAACAATATTCTAAGTGGCCGAAGGTAACTCAATATCTTACCGACCTTAAAGCATACGTACTTGATAACCTCGAACTCTTCAAAGGTACTGAAGAGCCTATACATCCCATGTTCGGAGTTCCATTAAGTCAGGTTATAGGAGGAAGAAACCCTTTCCTTCCGTTTCAGGTGAACGTTTTCGTGGATAACAGTGAAGCCAAAGGGCCTCCTGTGATTGTCGAGAGTAATCCTAATTTCGGCAATATCTTCGGCAAGGTTGAGCGGCGATTCGTTTTCGGCGGGTACTTGAGCGACCATACCATGTTGAAGGCGGGGGCTCTCAGTCAAGCCAACGGCGGCTATTTGCTGCTTGGTGTGAACGATGTGCTGATGAATCCTGGTGTCTGGCCAGCACTTAAGCGGGCAATCAAAAATAGAGAAGTCCGAATTGAAGACCCTTTTGAGCAGTTCGGGCTTATTGCCCCTCAGGGGCTGCGGCCGGAACCAATGCCGATAAATGTAAAAGTGATACTTATCGGTGATGCCATGCTTTACCAGCTGTTATCGATGTACGATGAAGACTTCTGGGAGATCTTCAAGGTCAAAGCTGACTTTAATTTTGAGATTGAAAAAACCAGAGATAATATGCTGGCCTATGCTGCATTTCTCTCTGGGTGTTGTGAAGAGTGTGAAGCCAGGCATTTTGATCCAACGGGTGTTGCCAAGGTCATTGAGTATTCTGCCAGGATGGTGGCTGACCAGGAACGACTGTCTTCAAGATTTGCCCAGGTCAAGGACTGGATTGAGGAAGCCAATTATTGGGCTTCACTGGATAATGCTAGATTTATCTCTGCCAGTCATGTTCAAAAGGCTATTGATGAGAGGCTGTTCAGGCATAACCTTATTGATGAACGAATTCGGGATATGATAAATCGCGGCACTATCATGATAGATACTGAGGGTACAGTGATTGGCCAGGTCAATGGCTTGAGTGTTTACACCCTTGGTGATATCACTTTTGGCAAGCCATCAAGGATTACTGCCAAGACCTTTTTGGGGCGTGGTGGTGTTATAAATATTGAACGGGAGTCGGAGCTCAGCGGGCCTATTCATAATAAAGGGGTTATGATTCTGAGTGGCTATCTGGGCTGGAAGTATGCCCAGGACAGGCCATTGTCTCTATCAGCCAGCCTGTGTTTCGAGCAATCTTACGAGGGGGTGGAAGGGGATAGCGCCTCCTCTACCGAGCTGTATGCCATTCTCTCCAGCCTTTCAGACATCCCAATAAAGCAGGGTGTAGCTGTAACCGGTTCGGTGAACCAGAAAGGTGAGATTCAGCCGATAGGCGGTGTAAACCAGAAGATAGAGAGCTTCTTTAAAGTATGCCAAGCTAAGGGACTCACTGGTGATCAAGGGGTACTAATCCCGTGCCAGAACCTGAGAAATCTCATGCTGCACGAGGAAGTAGTTGACGCGGTTCGGCAAGGCCAGTTCCATATCTACTCGGCCAAGACCATCGACGAGGGTATTGAAATATTGACTGGCGTACTCGCAGGCGAGAGACAGAAAGATGGCACCTATCCTGATGGCACTATTAATTACCTCGTTGACAAGCGTCTGAAGGAGATGGCGGAACGGCTCAAGGGCTTCTATGCTGAAGAGAAAAAAGGAAGGCAGGTAAGATAGTTGCCCTTATTTAGATAGCTGGTATGAGTTGCATATCAGGTAATCATGAAATTGTGTCTTTCAGGTTGTTTAACACCTCAAGTATTAGCTCGGTGATAGCAGGATGGATATGCATGCTCGTTTGTATCTGGTCAATTCCATCACCAGATGCCATGGCATTTATCACTTCCTGAATCAGAATAGGTGCATAGGAGCCAATAATATGAAAGCCCAGTATCTTTCCGGTACCTACTTCTAAAACAGCTTTGGCAAAACCGGTTTCCTCCATACATCACTTATAGTTCTAGATTTTTATAGTCGCCCCGATTTCATCGGTGACCCCAGATGTTTGTGGGGGCAGTCTTGCACCCGCCTGCCGCACTTCATAAAGACAACGTTGCGAATGGTGCTAAAGTGTATGATTATTGCCACAAAATGTTGGCAGAAAGGGAGGAAGCAAATAGTAGACTGTACAGGTTTCGAACCTGTGACACCCTGATTGAAGGTTATAGAGTGTCGAAATAGAGACATCATTATCAAGCATCAGAGGTGTTCGACGTTGGACTGCTCGAATCTACATAGAGCCTAGTACGGTAAAGTTGGCTAGGTAATAAAACAAGTTTTTGTTTTTATTTAGATGTAGAAAATACGGTGCGGTAGTTAGTTTTGAATTGAAGGCCCACATAGCTGTGATGAAGCTTACTGTAGTACACTGGGTCCTGGTGAACTTGCGTCAGATAAAAACACCTTTAGGGTTTTGCTATTCAGCGGCGTAGCTCGTCTTCAGAAGACGTTAACCGCTGATGCTTTGAATGTGATAAATACCTTCTGCTTTTCCTCCAGTCCCATCTCCTCAAGCGTAGGTTGAAGGACTAGGCAGGTAAATTCCGGCGGCACATCCACCGTGATGTAGGCAATCGAACCCCGGTCAGATATTCGGCAGATGGTGCCTGGAAGGTTATTGACATCACTGCAATTTAGTCCCTCCTTCGAAATCGAAATGTTCTCCGGTCGGATGGAAGCATATCTTGGACCGCGCAGCGCCGTGACCACTAACAGCTTTTGCCCCTTAAGGCAGAGAACACTTTGTCCCCCAGGGGCATCCTGCACTTCTCCTTGAAAGATATTTCGGGTCATGAAAAACCGGGCAACAAATTCTGACGTCGGATGATGAAATACCTGCTGGGGGGTCCCAATCTGAAGTATTCGCCCTTCCCATATAACGGCCATGCGGTCACCAAGTGCTATTGCCTCTTGGAAGTCATGGGTGACATGGATTGTCGGTAGTTTAAGGCGGTTGTGTAGCTCCCTTAATTCTCTCTCATAAGTGTCTTTGGTCTCAGCATCAACTGCACTCAAAGGTTCGTCTAGTAGGAGAAGGTCAGGTTTTATCGCTATTGCTCTGGCCAGGGCAATTTTCTGAGTTTCGCCGCCACTTAAGAAGGTAGGTCTTTTCCGAAGTAGATATTCAATGCCAAGGAGTTCGACCGCTCGATCAACAGCTTGTTCAATCTCTCGTCGCGTTTTGTATCTATACATCAGTCCGAAGGATATGTTGTCACGGACTGATAGATGCCCATAGACAGCACAGTCCTGGTAGGCAAAGCCAATTTTCCTTTTCTCTAGATTAAAGGAAGTCACATCCCTACCGTTGATCCATACCTGACCACCGCTAACGGAGTTTAGCCCGGCGATGGACTCCAGGAGCATGGTCTTTCCAGAGCCGGTGGGCCCCAACAGGACAAAATACTCTCCATCCTGAACGTCGAAGGTAATATCCTTAAGAGAAAATGTACCGAGCTGCACGCATAAACCCTTTACCTCCAGCACGTGTTTATCCTTCCTGTGAGACTATTTGAGTTTCCATCTTGTATTTCTGGCTACTGTCCAGTAAAAAAGATGGGATAATTCTCTACTAAACATCAGATCTTATCCTCCGAAAATATGAACCTGCACTATAGGCGCCATACCATTCAACCGGCAGTTAAGCCCTAGCAATACAGTTAAGTGAATTCTGGGGTAACCAACAATATCTGTGCAAGGGGTAACCAACAATATCTGTGCAAGTCGCCGGGCTAAAGCATCTAATATGTAACCGAAACGTTATTTCTTGAATCATAGAAAAGGTAACCGTGAATGTCAACCGTGCACCTGACTACCTTCTGCTCCATTATCGTTGAGAGAAAATGAATAGTGCTTATTGGTTTATCATTGGGCTACTTACTGGCTGGATTGTCACTTGCTTGGCTATAGGCATTTCCTTTACCGCCGATACCTCCATGCGTATAAACCAATTGCTGCGAAAACTAAGAATCCTCCCCATATTGCAGCACCAGAGCCATTACAAGAAACAATCCATTAGCTATACCAAGCCCATCCCAGACTTTGGAGATGACAGCAACGGCATCGTATATGGAAACGTAGTGAGCCATCCCCCAATGACCAAAAAACCAAGCACCACCCCCTATCAGACAACCAATTATAATACCCTTAATGCGGTCAACCAACCAGCCTTCAAAAAAGCCCCTACCATCTTCCATAGAATAATATCATTCTACACGAGCTACTACGGACATTCAACTAAGAAGAGACTAATAATGGCAAAGTCAAGGCGGGTCTGAATAGGGTATGGGAGATCTTTGGCTACCAATGTGGTTAAAGGCCTAAGCCCGTACTACAGGTGGGGAGTAGCTAGTTTGAGGGGACTTGGCGAACTCAGGGTATCCAAAATGGCAGCGTACGCATCATAGACGATTGTGCCCTGCCCATCAAAAGAATAGGCCATTGGGCTATTGGCTATCGGTTGGTCAGATAAGACACGAAAGCACATCAGAAATGCTTGCCACACATGACGTGCTTTCCCGACGAACCGGGCATCCGGCCACAGAACCTCGGAGAGATTACAAACAGGGTAAACGTCAGAGACTACTCAGCCTCGTATTCATGAGTCTCAGCAGTCCGTTAAGGCATAACCTGACCGCCGTCAACAAAGAACAGGTGTCCGGTGATATTCCGTGCGTCCTCCGAAGTCAGGAACACGACGGCACGCCCCATGTCCTCTGGTGTCTGCAATCGCTTCAATGGGGTACGGGGTTTGATAAGCTCCGTAAATAGATCGTGTGGCGTCTTGCCAGCAAGCTCAGGACTGGACTGGATGCGCTGCTCGAAGGCCCTCTCTATCGCTGGGGTAAGGACATCCCCCGGACAGACACAGTTGACGTTCACGTTGTATACAGCAAGCTCCGTGGCCAGCAGCCGGGTGAAGTGGAGTACCGCGGCCTTGGCAACACTGTAGGCAAATAATTGGATGTTGCCCGGTCTATGACCGAGCCACGAGCCTATGTTCACTACCTTGCCGCTGTTTTGCTCCATGAAGTGAGGTACCACCGCCCGGCACATCAGGAACTGCGTCTTGACATTCAGCTCAAAGGTACTGTCCCATACATCTTCGTCGATGTCTACGAATCGCCGCGCTATTCTGGGAGGTGCTGCCCCGGTACGGTGCCGGGGGACACCGCCACCCCCGACATTATTCACCAGGACATCTATCTTGCCGAGGGTATTCAGGGTTTCCCGAACCACACGGTCAACCTGCCCGCTGTCTGTCACATCTGCCTGTATGGCCAGCGACCTCCGCCCCATAGCCCTTACCTCATCGGCAACGGTACTGGCAGTCTCGCCGTTCATGTCAATGACCGCGACATCCGCACCTTCCTCGGCCAGGCAATGGACAATCCCTTGCCCGATCCCCCTTCCCCCTCCGGTAACGATGGCTACCTTGTTTTCCAGTTTCAATTGCTTTCTCCTTCCGCTTTGCGATCACCTGCGCGGCCTGATGAAATCGTCAGGCCATTGCACTACCGCCGTCAACATCGAGTGACACACCTGTGATATTCCGTGCGTCCTCTGAGACGAGGAATACGACAGCGTGACCTACGTCCTCAGGCGTCAGCTCCCTCCTCAGGGGCATGCGGGACACACCCCTGGCGAAGAAGTCCCTGGCTGTCATTCCCTCGGTGCCAACGTTGGGAATGATGGACTCCTCGATCAACTTCGCGTAGGTAGGCGTGAAGATGCCCCCCGGACAGACGCAGTTGACGTTGATATTGTGCTCGGCCAACTCCACGGCCAACGCTCTGGAGAAATAGATAACGCCCGCCTTGGTGGATCCATAGGGCGCGTTCCGTGGCATCGGCCTCTTGCCGCCCACAGATGAAATATTCACGATCTTGCCGTTTTTCTGCTTGATGAAGTAAGGCACTACCGCCCGGCACATCATAACCTGTGACTTCAGGTTGAGCTCAAAGGTCTGGTCCCATTCCGGTCCCTTCAAATCCATGAACATGGCGATAGGGACACTTCCGCCTCCGACGTTGTTGACCAATATATCTACTTTACCGAAGTAATCTATGGTTGCTTTGACCGCCCTGGTCACATCTTCACTTTTGGTGACATCGGCTGCCATGCCCAGCGCTTTCCGGCCTAGCGCCCTGATTTCTTCAACGGCCTTACTGGCGCTCTCTGCGTGTCGGGTGATGATGGCTACATCCGCACCCTCTTCAGCCAGGCATTGGACAATTCCCCGGCCAATCCCCTGTCCCCCTCCGGTAACGATGGCGACTTTGCCTTCCAGTTTCACTTTGCACCTCTCCTGATCCTAGTGATGTCCGCAATCCACACTGAGACCCCTGCCACTAGCCTTTCACAGCCCGTGTTCTGTCCTAGCTATGATGCTGTCTTGAACCTCCTTGTGTAGCAACACAAAGCGGGCATTATACCCAGCTACCTTCACCACTAGGTCCTTATATTCATCGGGCTTCTTTTGGGCAGCTATCAACGTATCTGCAGAAACTACGTTAATCTGAATTTGATCTACCTTCTGGTCAACAAGCGTCCTGATGAGGGCTGCTAGCCTTTTGACACCATCTTCTTTCTCAAAGACTGCCGGGTCTAATTTCATATTAAGTGTTGATCCCAGGGAGACCTCAGCGTTGTTGACCTTACCTACGGACTTGAGAACAGCCGTTGGACCCTTGACATCACTGCCTACAGTGGGCGAGAGCGCGTCTGCTAGCGGCTCGCCGGCTAGCCTTCCTGAAGGAAGCGTCCCCACTACCTTGCCTGCCGGTACGAAGGTTGACAAGGGAGTCAGTGTAAGGAACCTGCGGCCACCATATGTCGTCTTGTATTTGCCCGCCTCCTCCGTGACCAAATGTGTCACCCAAGCCACCTGTTCATCGACATAATCGTCATCGTTGCCAAACTTGGGTGCCTCCAGGCACATCTTGCGGATATCCTCATAGCCTTCAAAGCTGTTGTCCAGGGCCTGGCACAACTGGTCCATAGTAATCTTCTTTTCATCAAAGACGAGCTTCTTGATAGCAGCCAGAGAATTACCAATGTCAACAGAGCCAAGAAGGCTGCCACCTGTACCAATGTTATAACGAGCTCCTCCTTCTTCTCTAGGTATCCCCTTTTCAATGCAGTCTTCTGTTAGTGCTGAAGTGAACACTGTTGGTTGCAGTGCTGCTATTTCACCGATGTTGTGGGCTATTGAGTAGTTCTTTACCAGTCGAACTACTTGCTTCCTGAATGCCTCCCTGAACTCCTCGAAGGACTTGAATTGTCGGGGGTCACCTGTCTCTAGCCCTATTTTCTTGTGGTCAGCCTGCCTTACACCATTGTTCAGCACGAATTCCAGGGCAGCAGGAAGAGTAGGCAGGCGTATTCCGCTGATATTGCCTACCCCCCACCCTGACTCCATGCCGACTAGGGTGGGGTGATGGCAGCCATCGGTAGTACCGAACTTCCTGACTATCTCCAGTGTTACCGGCGGTCCTCCCAGGTCGCCTCGGGAAAGAAGGTTCTCAATCATAAGGTCCTGATTCTTAAACATAGGATAACCACCCCCCAGCGAGGTTAGTTGACACCCCTTAATCAGCAGGTCCTCAGGTGTTTTACTATGGACCAGCAAAACGAGGGTGGGTTCTACCATCCCCGGTGTATGCATCACAGCCTCGATAAACATGTATGACAACTCATTGGTAGCATCCGTTCCATCAGGCTTCAGACCGCCCACGGTAATGTCATGAACCGAGGTGTGATTAGAGGCGTAGCGAGCACCCTCCGTGGGCATAATGCTAAACATTTGGGAATACCTCATGCACCAGCAATCAATTAGTTCCTGTGCCTCCTCTCTGGTTATCCTTCCTTCTTTTATATCACTTTCATAGTAGGGATATAGATATTGATCGACGTTCCCTGGACTTTGGCCACCGTGAAAGTAAGTGTCCCAACCCAATAGCATATGGATGAACC
>SMTZ1_10011693_pt1 | contig 11989 bp, 11 predicted proteins | sample DeeMarSWOR136_30_FD_25667 | JGI IMG/M metagenome (IMG submission 25667) | reverse complement strand
ATAGCACCTAATCCCCAGACTGTCGCCATGGAGGCAGAAAGGAAGGGCAATATAATGCCTCTCTTGGAGCGGAACGCCAGATAGAGAAGAAGAAGCATAATCAATCCTGTAGCGAGAAAAATCCACCCCATTTTTGGAAGATAGTGATCCATCCACCCTTCCAAGATCGGCCTTCCTGCAATATAGATGTCTGTAGTGCTATCCCTCTCTGCATCAATAATCTCTTCAAGTTCTCTAAATATCCTTCTCGAGGTTACCTCAGGTTCAAAATCGACCATGATCTGAGTAGCCTTAAGATCCTTAGAAACTAAGGGACCATAGTACATGGGGTTCCTTAGGATGTTTTGTTTGAGTGTTTCCATTTCGGCAGGAGTTTCTGGGGCACGACGCATTAAACGTTTTACCTCAAATCCCTCTTCATGGGCTGTGGTGCTTTTGATCTTCCGAGCAGATAGAGAAACGATTCTCCCTGGATTTACTCCATCCAGTAAGTATAATTTCCTGGTGATCTTTACCACCTTGCTCAGGGTATCCCTGTTGAAGATATCACCTTCTTTAACTACTAGGGCAATTGATACCTGATTCAAACCACCGAATATATACATCAATTTCTCCTGCACCTCCATATAGGGGTGCTTCTGCGGGGTAAGATCACCAAGCCTTGTTTGAATCGAAAGGTTTCTCGCACTGAAGAGGAAAAAGAGGGTTAGTGAAACTGATAGGATAATAAATAAGAGTCTCCACTTAATAACTAATTCTGCAAATCTTTCTGAAATATCCTTCATCAGCACCTCACTTATATAAAAGTTTAATAAAAACAAATAATTAAAAATATTTTATGTATAAAGCATTTATTATATATAAAAACATGACTAAAAAGTCAACTATTATTTTCATATATGAATATTTTATGATTAAACTAATATTTTAAATAAAAAAATATACTAAAAACCATACTTTATCTCAAAAACTACTTGGTTGTTGTTTCTAAACTCTCCTAATATCCCTCGGGGACTACCAGTATAAAAATTCCCTCCCACGCTTGCTTCAACATTGGTAGTAAGTTCTATGATAAATCGGGGTTGAACCCACAATTCTCCGTCATCTAAAAACACCATAAGCACCTTGGGGTTTAATCTCTCATTAAAAAAGTCAGAGCTTATAAGTAAACTCACTGCGTTATCCACTCTATCTTTTGGGGCGAGGGTAAGACCACTGAGATAATTATGGTGGTAGTCGAGGGTAATGAACTGGAAGAACTGGAGACTGAAAAAATACCTCCCACGAAATTGCTTATCCCAGCCTACTACATAATTAATAGAATCTGTCAATACTGTCTTATTTCCAGATGGGGTGTGTAAGGTGAGAGGTGTTGAGGCTGGGGTAATATCATGCAAATTGAGGAGAAACTCTCCTCTCATAATGACATTGTGCAAACCAAAAAAACGGGTGAAGGTCTTAGAAAAGGTTCCTCCAAGACTGTGCACCCTTTTAAATTTCTCTTCATACAGTAAGGGAGTGCCTAAAAAACGGAACCCATATCCTTTAAAATAGAGTCCTGGATTATCAGTCCAGTGATAGAAATAGTTTAAGGTATATTCCCAGGACCCAAAGTTTTGAGACCACTTAAAACCAATCTCACTGTTTCTCATATTTTGAGCAACTCTTCTCAGGTGGGTTTTTAGGGGTGTTACCCATCGCAACAGTGGAAGTGGTCTTTTCAAAGCACCAAGGGTTCTTGTCGACAAAGGAGCAAATTCCTACATAATAGTTGACCTTGAACGCCCAGAGTGGGATGCGGCTATCTTCAAAGTCGTCCTGGTAGAATTCTCTAAAATCAGTGGGATTGATTAAATCGAGTACCTTTAGTCCATCTGCTGTTCCCCATACCTCTTGTTGTTTTCCTATTCGGATATCCATCTTCTTCAGGAGGATATCGATGTAGGCCTCCCGTAAAGGGTCTGCGGTAGTATCTTGATTTGGCTTGGCAATCTCACTTCTAAGACCCTTATGTTTTCCATAGCCGTCATTCTCCCAGTCAAAAACTGCATCATAAAAGGCTTTCCCCTTCAGGAAGACTAACAGATTGTGAGCTAAGTGGTAGGTAAAATCCATCTCTAAGGTAAATTCAGATTTCATCAGCTCATGGGGGTGTTTTACCCTCAAAGCCGTCTCGTTTTTGAGGTAACCATAGATCTCCCATTTGGAATTGACATAGAGGGCATATCCAAAAGAGGGGATTAAAGAAAGGATAAAAGCAAAGATTACAGGCAGGAATAAAACGTATACGTTCTTATTCGTTCTACAAATAACAGTAATGTGTGAGAGCAACGTTATCTCATTATGGTTAAGGTTCTTTGGGTAAAGAGATCATCAGACAAGCCGGTATTAAATACAGATCCATTGGTACCAATGTCAACCAGAGAACGGCTTTTAGTGCGAAGATCTTGGGCATCCCAGAGGTTCCAAGTCCACCCACCTTCAATCAAGTCCCACTTCTTCTCTAAGGTTTTAATCAGGGCTCCTTTTTCATTGAAAAACTTATGGTGGTACTCAATAGCATGTTCTTTATCAACCAACCACATCCTCTTGGTATAATACCAGGGGTCTTTCTTGGTAACGCTCTCAACCAGATAACATTTTTTTCCCCTCCAATCTTCCTCCTTGACGATTCGGTGATCCTCATCCTCGGGATTCCTTAAGGTAACATCATCAAAGGCAACATCGGTACCAAAAAAAGAATCCTCTCCATCTGCAGCAGTCATCCTCCTCACTTTTCTCAAACTGGGAAGCCACAACCAGGTATCGTCTTCTCTGGTTTTATCCAGATATGTCCAAGACAATATCCCTAACCCTCTGATACTCTCTGGTGTTGTCATAAATATGATTTCTTTATAATCGATACCATCCTTCTCATAATTCTTCATAAAGCGCCGCCCTTCGCGCACCCGCTTCCACCCCTTAGAGCTGATAATGGTTAGGATTGCTGTATTATCACGCCAATCTTGAGCCTGTTTCATATGGTTGGCACGCCAATTTTTTCTCACGATTTCCTTAACTTCTTGGGCATATACCAAGGAAAGGAGATTACTTAGAAATAAAAGGGAGATAATGATCACGCCTCTCCCTATTGTTTTATGTATACACATCTTTTGATTACTCACGTATTGACCTTTCGAGCGAATGACAACAGGTGAGATGCTTTGTAACAAACATGAGAAGCCAGAATTAAGAATTACACTGAATTCTAGAAACTTCGAGGCTCTTTCACACCTCTCGCCAATTTCTTTAACAATCGTTGAAGCTGCTTTCTCTCCTGAAAAGTTAATCCACTATTAATTCTATTCATAATCTCTTTGTATCTGGGAAGAAATGATTTATAGAGTGCAAATCCCTTTTCTGTCAAGAGTGCCCTCACTACCCTTCGGTCAGCTTTATCCCTCACCCGATATACATATCCATCTCTTTCCAGTCGATCAATAATCCCTGTGACATTACCGCTGGAAACCAGCAATCTTTCAGCTATCTCACTTAAGGGGAGCCCTTTGGTGCGATCAAGACACGATATGATCTCAATCTGGGGAATAGTAAAATGTTCCTTGCTCACCTCTCGTTTTATCTCTTGATAGAGCACATTAAAGGTCATGGCTAAGCGCACCCACAGCATGACCTCCCTGAAACTGGCTTCTTTTTCCATAGATAAACTCACCTCTCAATCTTTAATTAATATATAAGACAATTTATATGTCAAGGACGTTTTTCGAATATTCGGAGTGGTATGAATTTTTTCTTGACTGCAAATCTACATTCCCGCTATAAAGAACCTATCTACTCTATAGTCCCTATAAAAGAGTTTCGAGATATGCTGGATAGAGTGTTCAAAATAAAAGAGGCAGGTTCAACCATTCGTACTGAGATTATCGCAGGGATTACCACTTTTATGACTATGGCTTACATTATCTTCGTGAATCCAGCCATTCTTTCCCAGGGAGCCAAGATGGATTTTAATGCCGTGATGGTAGCTACCTGCCTCTCTGCTGCGGTGGCAACACTGCTCATGGCACTCTTGGCAAACTATCCCATAGCTCAGGCTCCAGGGATGGGGATCAATGCACTCTTTAGTTTCGAGATTTGTGCCTCGATGGGAGTACCATGGCCTATCGCACTGGGCATTGTCTTTCTCTCGGGAAGTCTTTTATTACTCTTGACCGTAGTAAAGATCCGAGAGATGATCTGTGAAGCGATACCTGAAGGGATTACATATGGAATAGCAACAGGGATCGGGATCTTTATAGCCTTTATTGGGATGAAAGAGGCAGGCATAGTGGTTTCTGACCCAGCAACCTTTGTCACTATGGGAGATCTCAGTTTGCCACCCACCATCTTAGCGATTGCAGGCCTTCTGGTAACGGCTATCCTGATGGCTCGTCAAATCAAAGGCGCTATCCTGGTTGGTATTATCTTTACAGGTATACTGGGTATCTTCATGGGAATAGTGGAGTATAAGGGCTTAGTGAGTGCCATTCCCTCAATAGGCCCTACTTGGGGAAAGCTTGACATCCACGGAGCCCTAAAACTTACCTACCTCACCCCCATTGTTACCCTCCTTTTTCTCAATATGTTCGACACTATCGGTACTCTGATTGGGGTAAGTGAACAGGCGGGAATGTTAAAAGACGGCAAACTTCCGCGTGCAGGAAGGGCACTGATGCCAGATGCTATTGGCACTACCTTTGGAGCTATCTGTGGCACATCCCCCATAACCAGCTACATAGAGAGTGCTGCCGGGGTTTCAGAAGGAGGAAGAACAGGACTTGCCAATATAGTAACAGCCTCACTACTCCTTTTATCCCTCTTCTTTTCACCTCTTGCCAGTATGTTCGGTGGAGGTTATGTGGTGGAAGGAAGTGGTGTGATCCTTCATCCTGTTACTGCCCCAGCCTTGATTGTGGTGGGAAGCTTGATGATGCACAATATCATCAAGATACGCTGGAGTATCCCGGATGAGTCTATCCCCGCTTTTCTTACCATCATCACTATGCCCCTCACCTTCAGCATCTCCAATGGTATTGCCATCGGATTTATAAGTTGCCCCATAATCAAACTATTTTGTGGCAAAGGAAGAGAGGTGCACTGGATGGTTTACCTCTTGAGCACCATTTTTATTGCAGGATACCTGTTGGTTTAATTTCATAAAAAACGAGGGAAATAAGAAACCACAGAGTGTACAGAGAAATTCTCTGTGGTTCTCCCATTAGGTTAATTCATCACAATTAATATTATTACGCTAGGTTAGTAAATATACACTATGTAAACCATTAAATAGGGCAATTGTCTAACGGGGTGAATCTGTGGTTGATTTTTAATAATACTAATTTTACAAAAGGAAGAGAATAATGGAAACTATCAGGGAAAAAATTCGCACCATACCCAACTTTCCCAAAAAAGGGATTATGTTTCGTGACATCACTACCTTACTCAAAGATGCGAGTGGCCTCAAAGAGACGATTGACGCCTTGGTCAAACGTTATCAAGAGATGCCTATTGATCTGGTGGTTGGCATTGAATCGAGAGGTTTTATCATCGCTGGAGCTATCGCTTATTCAATGGGGAAGGGTTTCGTTCCCATCCGCAAACCTGGAAAACTCCCCGCAGAAACCTACCGTGTGGAGTATGAACTGGAGTATGGGAAAGATGCCATTGAGATGCATAGAGATGCCATTGAGAAAGGAGCTCACGTTCTGATGGTTGATGACCTTTTAGCCACAGGTGGCACCATGAAAGCGGCATGTGAAATGATTGAGAAAGCAGGAGGTAAGGTGGTGGAGTGCGCCTTCATTGTGGAACTGCCAGACCTCAAGGGGAAAGAAAAGTTAAAAAACTACAAGGTCTTCACCTTAGTAGGATTCGAAGGGGAATAGCACCTAAGATATATCTGGCTAATAAACTGCTGGGATGATCTAAAATGTCAATACTGTCTCGCTCTTCAATCGCCTCTTGTCTGACCCTCTCTTATTTACTCATAATTTCCTGTTCCTTCTCTTCTCGCAACAGCACTTTAACAGAGAAGATAAAATGGGCCTCTACCTATGGCGAGGTACCAGAAGGAGAAAATGTGCTTCTCGTATTAAAGACCGGATTTTTAGAGCTCGCTGTGAGCAAAGGAGTGCTGCCAGGAAGTATGGTCTTGAAGTTGGGGAACAGGTAATTTTAGAAAAACTGGAATGAAATTCACTCTTATCAAAAGATGATACACCATATAAAAATACCCCTCACCATTATCTTGGGACCAACAGCCGTGGGGAAATCAGAGCTTGCCATTGAGCTCGCTCAAGAATTCGGCTTGGATATTGTTAACGCTGATTCTATGCAGGTTTACCGTGGGATGGATATTGGCTCAGCCAAACCTTCATTGAAAGAAAGGAGTCTTGTTACCCACCATCTCATTGACATCAAAGACCCTGACGAGGAATTCAGTGCTGCCCACTTCAAGGAAGAGGCGAGGAATAGTATCGTTTCTCTGGCTCAAGAGGGAAAACTGGCACTGGTGGTAGGAGGAACCGGTTTTTACATCAGGGCCTTAACTAAGGGTCTCTTCCCTGCCCCCAGCGCTGATCTGAAATTGAGGGAGGAATTAAAAAAAAAAGAGGAAACTCAAGGAAAATGGTATCTCTATAAAGAGCTAGAAAAAGCAGACCCTGAAGCTGCCTTAAGAATACATCCTCACGACACCTTCAGGATTATCCGTGCCCTTGAGGTGTTTTATCTCACTGGAGAGCCTATTTCTCAGCAGCAAAAAAAACACCAGTTTAAGCACTCACACTTCAACCTGCTAAAAATAGGTTTAATGAGAGAACGGAGAGAACTCTATAACCGGATTGAACAGAGGGTAGACAACATGATTAAGGTCGGATTAGTGGATGAAGTCAAGCACTTACTTAAAAGGGGATACCCTCCAACAATTAAACCCTTCCAGAGCTTAGGATACAAGCAGATTATGAGTTATCTTCAAGGAGGCTTAAGTCTGGATGATGCAGTGAGGTTAATTAAACGAAATACCAAAAGGTATGGCAAAAGGCAAATGACCTGGTTTAGAAAAGACTCAGAGATAAGGTGGTTCATCCTTCCTAAGCAATCCTTTGAAATCAGTGAAGCAATTAAAAAGTTCTTGAAAATTTAATTAATTGTTCTATGATGTAATTATTCACCGCAGAGATCTCTCCGGATAAATAGCTTTGCATTTAATAGGGCAGGAAGGGTACGGGGAGAATGTGCGCTCTCAGAGGCCACCCTGTGAGATAGTAAACCTTGTAGAATAGGCACTTCATCCAACAGGATACACATCTCACAAAGTTCACCTGCGTAGTAAGTATCTAAAGAGGTAAATCTGTGGAAAGATACAGCAAGGCTGAATATTGATGATGGATAACTTCACACACAAAGAGAAAGCCCTTTTGATAGGGATAAGAAATAGGAGTAGAATAGATTGGGAGGTTGAAGATTCTTTGGAGGAGCTGTCCCGTTTAGCTGAAACCGCTGGTGCCGTTGTTGTGGGAACCACCATTCAAGAATTAAAAAAGATAGATCCCTCTCTGTTTATGGGTAAAGGTAAAGTGGAAGAGGTAAGAGATTTTGCGAGTTCCCACAACATCGATATTATAATCTTTGACAATGAACTCACCTCTACCCAACAAAGGAATCTAGAGGAAATATTTAACACTAAAACGATTGATCGAACCGGTCTCATCCTGGACATCTTTGCCCAAAGGGCTAAATCAAAAGAGGGAAAGCTTCAGGTAGAGCTTGCTCAACTCACTTACACCCTCCCCCGGCTCAAAGGGAAAGGCGTAGTGTTATCAAGGTTAGGCGGGGGAATAGGAACCAGAGGACCAGGTGAAACCCAATTGGAGGTGGATCGGAGAAAAATAAAAGAGCGTATAACCAGATTAAAGAGAGAAATAGACAAGGTAGGGAAGGTAAGAGAACTACATCGTCGGAGGAGGATGTTTCTTTCACCGCTGACCATAGCTCTCATTGGCTATACCAATTCAGGTAAGTCTACTCTTTTAAACCACTTATCTCATACAGGTATCCTGGTAGAAAATCGGCTTTTCAGCACCCTAGACCCAAAGGTCGGAAAACTTTCATTGCCCAATAATCAGGAAGTCTTCATCTCTGATACGGTTGGTTTTATACACAAACTTCCCCACCAGTTAATTGCTGCATTTAAAGCAACCTTTGAAGAGGTAAAAGAATCAGACTTACTCCTTCACATAATCGATATAAGTAGCCCCCATTTTGAAGCTCACATTGATGCAGTCAATAAAGTTCTCGAAGAAACAGGGGTGCCTCCGAAGAAAATCATTCATGTACTAAATAAAATAGACAAGGTTGCACATAAAAAAATGATCAGTGCGTGGGTAAAAAAACTAGAAAATGGGGTTGCCATCTCAGCTTTAACTGGCGATGGAGTAAATCTCCTCCTTAGCATGATAGAGGGTTTTGTCTCAACGTCTATGCAGAGGGTAAAGCTTAAAATCCCTTTTGGTGCAGGAAAAACTATCGGTCAGATCTTAAGGAAGGGTAAAATAATCACTAAGCACTACTTAGATACGGGGGTTATCATAGAAGCAGAGGTACAAAGAGCCCTGGTTAATTCACTTAAGCCTTATCTTAAATGATAGTATTCATTGAACTTAGCACCCTTCAGGGGGGCACGATACTGGATGTGAGATCCTGGATAGTGGATTAAATGAATACGGAATTAAAATCTAAAATCTGAGATCTACAATCAAACATACTATGACCCATACCATGGTCACTGCACCATGTGTAAATAAGCAATTTTCTAAGCGATTGCATTCATTTTAGAGGTGATAGAGAGTGAAAAGGCTAGGTGTACTAGTAGTGGTTTCAGTTCTCAATGTTTTCTCCTTTTCTCCCAGTGAGGTCTTTTCACAGGACACATGGTCGTCTGATTCTATCATAACAACAGGGATAGGAAACATTACAGATGGCGATGTTGTCTTTGCTCAAAATGAGGCGATTGCCGATGCACAAAAAAAAGCACTTATTCAAGCGGTGGCAATGGTGCTCACCTTTGATATCATTGAAGAACAGTTTTCTTTCTTGAATGAGACGGTATTCGATCGAGCTGCTGATTATATCGAAAGCTATAGGGTCCTCTATGAGAGCACCCTCGGTGATCGCTATCACATCACTATACAATCAACCATAGCTTTAAAAGCGTTGGAAAACTTTCTGGTTACCTCACAGTTCGTCACTCCCCAGATTAAGCTGCCTCGCATCCTCCTTATGATTACTCAACAAAGGCTTGGAAAGAGTTTTTATACCTGTTGGTGGTCCTTTATCGATCCTGAAAAAGAGCTCACCCTCATAGATAAAGTCCTAAGGGAGGAGCTTCAAAAAGAGGGATTTGAAGTGATAGATCATACCTATAGGATTCAAGAAACTCCCATTAGTAAGGTGTATGGTTGCCTGGACTTAAAATTGAACGCTATTCAAACCTTAGGCACACAATTCAAGGCAGATATTGCAATCACCGGGAACGCGCAAGTAGAACTCACAGATGAAATCGAAGCCCCCCCCAAAAAATCCGTCCAGGCTAGCATTACAGCCAAGGCTGTAAAAATTGAAGATGGCTCGGTGATCACTACCCTTGATACCTATATTCCTGCAACTGAGGATGATGAAGAAACTGCACAGAGGGTAGCCCTAGAGAAGGCATCTTACACTTTGGCACGTCAAATGGGCAAACAAATCTCTTTACGATGGGTAAAGGAACACAGCGGAATAACATTAACTACACTACGTGTTTCAGGCTTATCTAACTATCTCGACTTTTCCCGCTTAAGAAGTGATCTTAAAAAGGAAGTTCCCGAGATCCAAAATCTTTTACAGAAAACCGTCTCAAATGAAGGTTCCTTGATTGAGGTGGAATCAACTCTGGATACTTCATCACTTGCCCAGCAGATTGGAAGTAAACAATTTGAAAACTTCACAATTTCAATCAATAACATTTCACATAATATGATTGAAATAGAAGTCAGGCCAAAATCAGAAATTTTAGAACAGAAACAACATAAAACCAATAATACAAAGGGATTGGGGGGGAATGGTTGAAGGAAAACAGATCGTTTTGGGTGTGACGGGAGGAATTGCTGCCTATAAAGTAGTAGAGTTGGTTCGTCAACTTCGAAAACGTGGTGCTAAAGTAGATGTAGTAATGACTAAGAATGCACAGCAGTTCGTTACACCTCTCACCTTCCAGACTATTTCCGGTCATCCCGTCTTTACTGATCTCTTCAGTTCCTTGAGCAGACCTTCTCATCATTGCACCAGCAACGGCAAACATAATTGCAAAAATTGCATCTGGGTGTGCCGATGACCTCCTCACTACAACAGTGCTCGCTACCAAAGCACCTGTGCTCATTGCTCCTGCTATGAATGCCACGATGTGGGGAAGTCCCGTCGTCAAGCGAAATGTAGGAACACTGAAAGACCTTGGGTTTAGGATCATAGAACCCGCAACAGGGGAACTTGCTTGCGGTTACGAAGGAAAAGGCAGACTGGCTGAAATAGAGGATCTAGTGGAAGAAGCAATAACTATTCTCACCAAAAAAGATCTTCAAGGGGAACGCATTCTCATCACCGCAGGGCCTACCCATGAGTCCATAGATCCCGTAAGAATCTTAACCAATCGCTCCTCTGGCAAAATGGGATACGCCTTAGCAAAAGCCTCTCATCGAAGAGGGGCAGAGGTAATCCTTGTCAGTGGGCCTACCAACCTCACACCAATTCCTCATATCAACACTGTTCCAGTTGAAACGTCGCTCGAGATGAACAAGGCAGTGTTGAATCACTACAAGTCGTGCAGCATTGCTATCAAAGCTGCTGCCGTTGCAGATTACCGCCCTAAAAAAAGCTTTAGGGATAAGATGAAAAAGACACACAAAACCTTTACCCTGGAGCTTGAGAGGAATCCTGATATCCTGTATCAACTGGGTAGGAACAAAGGAACCAGGATTTTAGTAGGATTTTCCGCAGAAACTAAGAATATCATCTCTCAAGCCAAGGCAAAATTGGACAAAAAAAATCTTGACCTCATTGTGGTAAATTACGCACGTCAGAAAGAAGGAGGATTTGGCTCTGATTGCAATGAGGTAACCCTCATAGATTACGAGGGAAGGATAGATTCACTACCCCTCATGGATAAAGAGGAACTCGCAGATAAGATTCTAGATAAAATTAAACAGCTTAAAATAAAAAAAACATCTGCCAGAGAACCAAAGAAAAGAGATTAGATGGAAGATACAAATCAGATAGAGCAGGAATTGCAACACATTCTCCACGCCCTGCAAGACTACCTGCTCTACCAGAAAGAGCAGGGAGTTGAGGGGCTGCCAACACACCCACACCCATCTGACCTTAGTAAGGCACAGCTCCTTGAAGAAATCAGAAGAGAACTGGGCGAGTGCACAAGGTGTAAACTCCATCCCCACCGCAGACATATTGTCTTTGGTACCGGAAATCCTGAAACTCGACTGGTATTTGTTGGTGAGGGTCCTGGAGAGGACGAGGACATTCAAGGAAAACCCTTTGTAGGTCGTGCTGGACAACTACTCACCAAGATCATCAACTCCATCAATCTCACTCGAGAAGAAGTTTACATCACCAATATCATCAAGTGCCGTCCGCCTCAAAACAGAAACCCTGAACCGGATGAAATCACTACCTGCCAACCCTTCCTACTTAAACAACTTGATGTCATCCAGCCAAAGATCATCTGTGCCCTAGGTACCTTTGCTGCCCAGACGCTGCTTCAAACTGATGAGAAGATATCTCACTTAAGGGGTAGATTTATCTCCTACCGCAACACCACGCTGATAGCAACCTTCCACCCTGCCTTTTTGTTGAGAAATCCTCAACGGAAACGAGATGTGTGGGAAGATATGAAGATGATCCGGAA
>SMTZ1_10006249_pt1 | contig 11989 bp, 10 predicted proteins | sample DeeMarSWOR136_30_FD_25667 | JGI IMG/M metagenome (IMG submission 25667) | reverse complement strand
GGATCCAGAGAAACAAGCTCATGGCAAAGATGATGCCCCCGAAGATCATGGGGACAAAACCAGGGGCGGCATAGAATCCTCCCCAGTCTTTTTCAAATGTCGGCATCCTGAGCGATTCACGGATGATGAAAACACTGAAGGCCATAAGGATCAGGCCCATGATGAAGTCCGCTCTCGGCATGCCTTTCCCCTGCATATTCTGACCACCTCTCTTGGAGTTACCGGCGAATGCTTCCCCGTCGACGAGCAGTTATTGCCGCTTGAATCCGAACTGATCCGGTTTCTTCTTGGCAACACCGATGTCAAATAGAATCCAGTTGATGTTATTGCCGGTCCTCTCGGCCAGTTTCAATGCCTCATCGCCTTTGTAGTTAACCGCCGCACACGCCTTCTGGTCTGCCAGGCGCTTGATGGAGTCGGACTTGGCCGCAAAATCAAAGGCCTTGTTAACCGCCTCCACTACCTCAGCAGGCACACCCTTTGGAAGATAGAGGCCAAAGAGATACTGCAGCGGTGCATGCTTCGGGAGGAACTCCATGACAGGCGGGATGTCCCCATAGCCAGAGACATGAAGCGTTCCCGTGGACATGTTCGCCAGCGCCCTGAGCTTCTTTGCTCGGAGCATGTCGGCAACCTCCATGGAGAGCTGCATCACCACTTCGCACTCCTTCTTCACCGTGGACACCACCGCGGGATACCCGCCCTTATACGGAACGTGTAGGTATTCGATTCCCGTTGCCTTGCGAAATGTCTCAGCGGCAAGGTGACCACCGGCTCCGATACCTGCTGAGGCTACCTTCACCTCCTTCGGTCTGGCCTTGAAGTCAGCGACGAGATCATCGATGGTCTTGATCTTTGAGTCAGCGGGAACACAGATGACCGGCGCGGTCAGGACCGCATAGTAGTGGATCCAATCCCTGTGGGAGATGTTGGGAAGCAGGTCCAGCACCTGGTAGGTGATCACGCTTCCGTCAGCGTTTCCCGCCCATGTGTAGCCGTCGTGCTTTGCCTCAAAGGCGTTTTTCATCCCGATAGAGCCAGAACCCCCCGGTTGATTGATGACAGCGATCTTTTGCTTCAGAACCTTTTCCATCTCCCCGGCCAGGACTCGGTTCGTCTGATCCGTGGCCCCTCCAGCTGCCCAGGGCACGATTAAGGTGATGGGCCTGGAGGGCTTCCATTTCGCGTGGGCAAGGCTCACCGAGAAGACGAGCAATGCGACCAAGGTAAGTATGCCTATCTTTTTCATAGATCTTTCCCCCTTTCATTCCGAGATTTCGATTGCTCGGGGATTGGACGTTTGCCGCCCCTGTGGTATCGTCCTTTTGGGGTTTGTTGGACCCCCCTGTCCCCATGTGGAGCCGCAACCGAAGCCACGTATAACCCATGAGAGGGTATTTGTCAAGAACATAACGATGTGTATAATTGAATTATCGGGCCTGGTCCATCCGGGCGGGGTCACTTAATCCAGGGGGCGTTGAAGATTCCTACGTCGAATGCAGGCGACTCAGCGCGATTATTTCCGCGGAGACAATTGATGTGGCATTCGTCATGTCAATTCAGCAGATCATGAAAACTCAGGCTATCACTTGCACGGTTCCCGACCGAAGGAAAACAGAGGCCGTGAAACAATGCCCGGAGGGAGGGATTTCGCCCTGGCATCCGGCCTCGATCCTGAGAAGACATCCCAATACCTCTCTCTATCTGGATACGGAGTCCGCCTCCCTCCTTCAAAAAGGAAAGGAAATTTGATTTCTCTCGAGTACTGCTGATTTCTTTCCGGGGAATTCCAGCATCACCTCTTCACAAAGGCTTTGGCTTTTTCGACTGCTGCCGCTGCACTGGACCCGTAAGCATCGGCCTCGATCTGGTCCGCAAAATCCCGTGTCACCGGAGCACCTCCCACCATGATCTTTATCTGGTCCCGAAAGCCGGCTTCTACGAGGGCATTTATCGTCTCTCCCATCTTCGGCATGGTCGTGGTCAAGAGGGCTGACATCCCCAGGATATTCGGCCTATGCTCCTTGACCACCTCCACAAAAGTCCCGGGCTTGACATCTATTCCCAGATCCACCACCATGAATCCTGCCCCTTCGAGCATCATGACCACCAGATTTTTGCCGATGTCATGAAGATCCCCCTCCACGGTACCGATGACCACGGTTCCGACGCCTGCGGCATCGCTCTCCGAGAGGAGAGGCCTGATAATGTCCATTGCCGCGTGCATAGCATTGGCAGAACGAATCACCTCGGGGATAAACATCTCGTATGCTTTGAACCTTTGGCCCACCACGTCCATTCCCGGGAGAAGCCCCTTGCCTAAAATCTCGTGGGCCTGAATTCCCGAGTCCAGGGCCTCCTGGGTGATCTTCCTGATCTCCTCGATATTGCCCGCAATCAGGACTTGCGACATTTTTCCGCAAAGATCCATCAAAGTCATCTACTTCCTTTTCTCCTTTCTCAACAGCTTCTCGAGAGCCAAGGAATCAATTACGAGATTCTTGTTTACCACGATGCGCTTCAAGTTGCAAGAGTTCCCTCATGCACTCTGTCCACATGAACTCTATATTGTAGCCCCATCAGTTCCATGCTAAAATCCCATCCAAGCCTCAGGGCTTTCTCGGCAATACATGATTCGACGGCGATTCAAAGGAGGAGATTCCATTGGACGAATACGATTCCGGCGTATTTTTCAAGGGACTTTTTGACCTTGAGGGGAAGGTGGCCGTGGTTATAGGCGGCACCGGTGTGCTCTGTGGGGCCATGGCGTGGGGGCTCTGGCGAGCGGGATGCCGGGTTGTTTTGGTCGGTCGGAATCGGGGAAAAGCCGAATCCCACTTCCAACGGTGGGGAAGTTCCCCTGATGAGGCACGTTTTTTTCAGGCTGACGTAACGCACCGGGATGAAGTGGTGACAATTATTCCCGCCGTGATGGAATGGTTCGGTCGCATCGATATCTGGATCAATGGAGCAGCCATAAACCCTCCCATCCCCTATTTCGACATTACCGATGAGGAGTTCGATACTATTCTGGATGCAAATCTGAAAACGGTCCATATGGCCTGCCAGGTCATTGGCAAACACTGGATTGACAACGAACACAGGGGATGTATCATCAACATGTCCTCGATGGCGGCTGTACGCCCTCTGAGTCGAATATTCGTGTATAGCCTCAGCAAAGCCGCCCTTTTGAACCTGACCCAAAACTTGGCTCGAGAATGGGCACCCCATGGGATTCGGGTCAACGCCCTCTGTCCCGGTTTCTTTCCGGCAGAACAGAACCGAAGAATTCTGGACGAATCACGGGTAAAGGCCATTATGGACCACACCCCCATGAGGCGATTCGGGGATGCGGAAGAGCTGATCGGTGCGACCCTGTTGCTCGCCTCCGAGAAAGCTGGTAGCTTTATAACGGGCTCCGACCTCGTAGTAGATGGCGGGTTTTCCGTTACCTCTATTTAGAGGCAATTGGAGGAAAAGATGCGGGTCTTGATCACCACAACTTCATTCATGGATACACCTGGGACCCATCATGATCTTCTCCAAGAGCAGGGATATGAAATTGTCACAGCCAGGGGGCCGCTGGACGAGGATCAGATGATGGATTTAGTGGGTGATGCAGACGGCATAATCTGTGGGGATGACGCAATTACTCGAAGGGTAATGGAAAAGGGCTTGCCGGGATTGAAGGTCGTCAGCAAATATGGGATCGGCGTTGATCGGATTGACCTTGAGGCTGCTCGGGAACTGGGTATCCCCGTGACGTATACTCCAGGGGTGAATGAGGTCACGGTGGCCGAGCATGTCTTTGGCTTGATGATATCCCTTGCCAGGAACATCCCTCAGGAAAATCAGCTGGTGAAGGGTGGGCAGTGGAAGCGAATCACGGGACACGAACTGTGGGGGAAAACCATAGGGATTATTGGAATGGGGCGAATCGGCAAGCAGGTGGCGAGAAGGGCGCTGGCTTTTGAGATGAAGGTATTGGGATGCGATCCGATTTGGGATGATCCCTTTTGCCAACAGTATTCCGTGGGGAGATGCCTGATGGACGAAGAACTCCTTCGGCAGGGCGATTTCATCACATTGCACATGAATCTAACTCCCGAGAATCGACATTTCATCAACCGCGATCGACTGAGCCTGATGAAACCGGCGGCTTACCTCATTAACTGCGCTCGTGGGGCCCTGGTCAACACCACTGATCTCCTGGAGGCGTTAAGAGCGGGGAGGATTGCGGGCTATGCGACCGACGTTCTGGAGCAGGAGCCCCCTGATCCCGATGATCCTTTGGTCACGAGCGGTTTGGAGAACGTCATCCTAACCCCCCACATCGGTTCCAGGACTTACGAGAGCGTCGTTCGACAGGCAACCATGGCCGTCAAGAACCTCGTCGCCGTACTGAAAGGCGAAGCTCCATTAGCTCGTGTAAATTAAGTCCTTCGATGCATAAGTCCGAAGACGAACTTATTTAGACTTCGGCTGTCTTCGACCCTGAGGCTCAGACCCGAAGGGAGCGACTCGACATGTCTTCGACCCTGAGGCTCCATTCGGCCCGAGCTCATGGCCGAGGGCAGACCCGAAGGGAGCTCGTCGACATGTCTCAGTCGAAGCCCTCAAGACTTAATGCTGCCCTCGGCCATGAGCAGTTCGGCCCTGAGTGCACTGCCGAAGGGCTCGGGCCGAATGGAGTGAGCAATTTCCAAGACTCAATTTGGCAAAATACGTCACCGTATTTGCGAATCGAAGCATTAAGGAGGTTGGAATGCAAAAGGGAGAAATTGGTTTAATAGGGTTGGCCGTAATGGGGGAGAATCTCGTTCTCAATATTGAGAGCAAAGGGTATGCCGTCTCCGTCTATAACAGGACCACGGACAAGGTAAAACGGTTCCTGGAAGGCAGGGCTTCGGGGAAAAACATCCGAGGAACCTACTCGATCAAGGAGTTGATCGAATCCCTGGATTCCCCGAAACGGGTCATTATGATGGTGAAGGCGGGCCCAGCCGTGGATGAGCTGATCAGGCAGATCGAGCCTTACCTATCGAAGGGAGATATTCTCATTGACGGCGGAAACTCCTTTTACAGGGATACGGATCGGCGATACGAAGCCCTGGCTCAAAAGGGCATCCACTACATGGGGACGGGAATCAGCGGGGGAGAGGAAGGAGCGTTGAAGGGTCCCAGCGTCATGCCGGGTGGGCCCCAAGAAGCCTATGATCGCTTAGCACCTCTATTGACGAGAATCGCTGCCCAGGTGGACGACGGACCCTGCTGCACGTACATCGGTCCCTCAGGGGCTGGTCATTTTGTGAAAATGGTGCACAACGGGATTGAGTACGGTGATATGCAGCTCATCGGCGAGGCGTACGATATCTTGAAAACTGCCTTGGGCTTGGAACCGGCGAAACTGGCCGATATCTTCGCCCGGTGGAACGAAGGGGTACTCAATTCCTTCCTCATTGAGATTACGGCGAAAATCTTCACCAAAATCGATGAGGAAACGGGGAAGCCCTTGGTGGATATGATTTTGGACAAAGCTGGCCAGAAGGGCACGGGGAAATGGACCTCCCAGACGGCCCTCGATCTGGGCGTAGCCACTCCAACCATCAACGCGGCCGTGGAGGCGAGGATTTTATCGGCGTACAAGACGGAACGGCAGGCGGCAAGCAAAACCCTTGGGGGCCCGCAGGGGCAATTCGAAGGCAAGAGGGATGATTTGATCCATGCGGTTCATGATGCCCTCTACGCCAGCAAGATTTGCAGTTACGCCCAGGGCATGGCCATGATGAGAGCCGCCTCAGAGGAATACGACTGGAACCTCAATCTGGCCGAAATCAGCAGGATCTGGAAGGGGGGCTGCATTATCAGGGCCCGGTTCCTGGATCTCATCAAGGAGGCGTATCGCAGCCGAGCGGATCTTCCCAACCTGCTTCTCCACCCCGAATTCGGGGACTGGGTATTGAGAGCCCAGGATTCCTGGAGAATGGTCGTTGGGACCGCAAACGGGCTGGGAATTCCCTGCCTTGCCCTGAGCGCTTCGCTCAACTACTTCGATAGTTATCGGCGGGATCGGCTCCCCCAGAATCTCACCCAGGCCCAGAGGGATTTCTTCGGTGCTCATACCTATGAGAGAGTCGATCGGGAGGGAATATTCCACACTGAATGGAGTCAGCACTAGGAACGGTTCGAAAGAAGAGGGGGCCATGAAAGCACCTCATGTAATTCCTGCGGAAAGGTTGAGGGCATTTGGCGAAGGGGTTTTTGGAAAGGCGGGGGTCCCCGCGGAGGATGCAAAGACGGTTGCTGAGATCCTCGTGGAGGCTAACCTCAGAGGGGTGGATACCCACGGTATCTACCTCGCCAACCTCTATGTGCGCCGATTGCAGAAGGGTTTAATCAATCCAACCCCCCGATTTCGCTTCGAGAAAAAGAGGGCGGGGGTGGGAATCTTGGACGCTGATTTCTCGTTGGGCCAGCTGTCGACCCTTGAAGCCGCTCGAAAAGCCGTGGAGATGGCTCAAGACGCCGGCATAGGGATCGTGGCAGTGAGGAATTCGAATCACTTCGGAGCTGCCGCCTACTACGCGGAGTATTGTGCGAAACGGGACTGCATCGGTCTGGTGATGTCCGATGGGGAGTGCGATGTCATTCCCTATGGGGGACGGGAGAAATTCCTCGGCACCAATCCCCTCTGTTGCTGTGTGCCCGCCGGAACGTATCCCTGGTTTTGCATGGATATGGCCACCAGCGAAGTTGCCTTCGGCAAGGTCCGTGCGGCGGCCGAAGCGGGGAAATCGATTCCATCCAATTGGGCGGTTGACCGGAATGGGAGGCCGGTTACCGATGCCACCAAGGCGTATGCCGTTGTGCCGATGAGCGGGCCGAAGGGATATGGTATCAGCCTGATGATCGAGATTCTCTCGAGCCGCCTGACGGGGATGCCATACGGCGCCCACATCGTTCGCAAATTCGACGACTGGGAGAATAAGGCCTTCATGGGCCATTATGTTCAGGCCGTTGATATCGGGGCCTTTTGCCCGGTGGATGAATTCAAGAAACGGGTAGATGAACTCCTCGCGGAGCTGAAGAACCAACCGAGGGCCCCGGGGGTTGAGGAGATTCTGATACCGGGAGAGCCTGAATATCGCACCAAGGGCCGACGGGAGAGGGAGGGGTGTCCCATCAGGGAGGAAGATGGAAAGCTTCTTCGCCAACTGGGCGAGGAGTTGGGGGTTCCATTTCCGGTCTGAAACGCACGGTTCAATAGACGGGAAAAAGGAGGAGATGTTGTTATGACCCTTTCGATTCGAGATCAAAAATCCTGCCAATTTGACATGGTGAGCCTCGGGGAGTGCATGATTCGACTGAGCCCCCCTGGCCATGGGCGCTTGGAGTTTGCCCGGGAGCTGGAGGTATGGGTTGGGGGCGCGGAATACAACGCGTCGTATGCCCTGGCGCGTTTGGGACTCAGAACGGGGTGGGTGAGCAAACTCCCCCAGAATCCCCTGGGTCGCCTTATCATCAATCACGGGAGAGCCGTTGGAGTAGATATGCGACATGTGGTCTTGGTTCCCTACGATGGAGTAGGGAAGCAGAACCGGTGCGGGCTCAATTTCACGGAGGTTGGAACGGGGTTGCGTTCCAGCGTCACCATGTATGATCGAGGCCATTCGGCGGTCTCGCAGATGCGGCCTGGCGAAGTTGACTGGGAGGAGCTCTTTCAAAAACAAGGGGTCCGCTGGTTCCACCTGGGGGGTATCTTCACCGCCCTCAGCGAGAGTACGGCGATGGTAGCCCAAGAAGCGATGGAGAGGGCGAAAAAGGCGGGTACCATCGTTTCCTATGACCTCAACTTTCGCTCCAAGCTCTGGTCCAGCGAGCAAGCCCAGGAGGCCACCAGGCCACTGGTTCAATACATGGATTTTGTTATCGGAAATGAGGAGGACTTTCAGAAAGTCCTGGGGTTTGAGGTGGAGGGGGTGGACGAGAAGCTCCTTCAGCTCCCAGTGGAGAACTATAAGAGGATGGTCAGCCGGCTGATAGAGAGTTTTCCCCACCTAAAAGGCGTGGGTACGACGCTCCGAGAGGTGGTCAGCGGTCTCATCAATCATTGGAGCGCGATTCTCTTTTATGACGGAGAGTTCTACGAGTCGATGCGTTATGAGAACCTGGAGATCGAAGACCGGGTGGGGGGAGGGGATGGTTTCGCATCGGGGTTGATCCATGGATTCCTCAATGGGAAGCCACCGGGCGAGTGCGCTGAGTTCGGGGCAGCCCACGGTGCGTTGCTCCAGAGCACCCGCGGAGATACCAGCATGATTACCCCCGATGAGGTCCTTCACGTTATGGCCGGTGGCACCGCTCGAATTAAGAGATAAGAAGGCGAGTTGTTGGGGATAATGGGGGGGCGGAGCTATGATTTTCTCGAAAGGAGGGCTGCCATGCGGATGGCCTCGATCATGGACTGAGGGTTGGCCCTCCCTTCTCCCGCCTTTCCGAAAGCCGTCCCGTGGTCAACCGATGTCCTCACGATGGGAAGGCCTAACGTGACGTTCACCCCTGCCACGGCGCCCCACACGCCGGTCTTCTGATCGTACTGAAAGCCCATCAACTTAACGGGAATGTGGCCCTGATCGTGGTACATGACCACCACGGCATCGTACGTTCCGCCCTTCATTTTGGGAAAGACCGTATCAGAGGGGATTGGACCTTCCACTTTTTTGCCCGATTTTGCCGCGTGTTCCACGGCTGGGCGGATTTCCTTCTCGTCCTCGTCGCCAAACATGCCCCCCTCCCCGCAATGGGGGTTGAGGCCGGCGACGCCGATTCTGGGAGAGGATATCCCCAGCTTTTTCAGCACCTCATACGTTAAATCAATGACTCGGATGATGCGGTCCTTTTTCACCCTCTCACAGGCCGCCTTCAGGCTTACGTGGGTGGACACGTGGACCACGCGAAAATCGCCATCCACAAGCATCATGGCGTAGTCTCGAGTGTGGGTGAGATCGGCGTATATTTCGGTGTGTCCGGCATAGTGGTGGCCAGCGGCGTTAATCGCGGCCTTGTTGATAGGTCCCGTTACCGTGCCATCGATCTCTCCCCTGAGGGCACAGTCTATCACCGCGGCCACGTACTCATAGGACGCCTGACCCTGTTCGGCCGTGACCTGTTTGTATCGGAGACGTGTGGGATCCATAGTGGCCATGTGGAGAATATCCATGGTGCCGTGCTGATAGAGGCCGTCCCCCGGTCTTTCGACGGCATGCAGTTTCAGGGGCAATCCGGTAAACCGGAGCACCTCCTCCATAACCCTTGCATCGCCCACCACAAGGGGTCGACAGATCCCATAAATCTCCCGCTGTTCCAGAGCCTTGGCCGTGACCTCCGGCCCGATACCGCCCGGGTCACCCATGGAAATCCCTAAGATCGGTCTCTCCTCAACGCTCATGTCGATTTCTCACTGCCCTTTTTCGACCAATACTCGTGCAATGCCTTGCTAGGAAGTATATCCGAAGCGTGGGTCAGGCCGCTAATCCGGTCCGCCCTATGACAGCACCTTTTCGTTTCGGATGTCGAACAGGTGGAGATAATCTAAAGAAGGTTCTAGGATAAAGTCCTGGTGGGGCTTGACTTGGGTTTTTCGGTCGACACTGGCCGTCAGGGCACATTCTCCTGCACTCACGTTCAGGTACATCTCGCTCCCTATTGGCTCGATCACTTCCACCGTGGTTTGGATGGTCTTTCCCGGAACATGTTCCCTGGCCTCGAGAAGATCTTCAGGCCGTATTCCCACAACAACCTTCTCTTCGGGATATCCCTTGAGCACAGCGGACTTCTCGGAAGGAAGGTCAAGCCTGAAGCTGTCCGTTTGGAGGTTTACGAGATCGCCTGAGCGGACCAGCTCCGCCTCAAAGAAATTCATAGCAGGGCTTCCGATAAAGCCCGCCACAAATATGTTGGTGGGAGCATTGTACAGTTCCAAGGGAGAGCCCACCTGTTGAATCAAACCATCCTTCATCACCACGATCCGGTCCCCCATGGTCATGGCCTCAACCTGATCGTGGGTGACATAGACGATGGTGGTGGCGAGGCGTTCGTGGAGTTTCTTGAGCTCCACCCTGGTTTGTACCCTGAGCTTCGCGTCCAGGTTTGAGAGGGGCTCATCGAAGAGAAACACCTCGGGCTTCCTCACGATGGCCCTGCCAACCGCCACCCGCTGTCGCTGCCCGCCGGAAAGCTGTTTTGGCCTACGATCCATCAGATCCCCAATCCCGAGGATCTCCGCGGCCTCCCTGACCCTTTCCTTGATCTCCTCCTTTGGGGTCTTCCGTTGCTCCAGCCCGAAGGCCATGTTCTGGTAGACGGTCATATGGGGGTAGAGGGCATAGTTCTGAAACACCATGGCGATGTTGCGGTCTTTGGCCGGGAGGCGGTTGATGAGGCGCTTCCCGATGTAAATGTTACCGCCTGTTATCGTCTCGAGTCCCGCGATCATCCTCAGCGTGGTAGTCTTTCCGCACCCGCTCGGCCCCACGAGAACGACGAACTCCCGATCCTTGATGTCGAGGTTGAAATCCTTAACCGCAATCACCTCGTTGAAATGTTTCGAAATATCCTCCAGTCTTACTTCGGCCATGATATCCTTACTCCTTCAATGCACCTGTCATGCCGGCTACATAGTGTTCGACGAAAAATGAATATACCAGGGCCACCGGTACCGAGGCACAGAGCGCCCCTGCCATCAGGGGACCCCAGTGGTAGACGTCCCCCCTGACCAGCTCCGTGACGAGCCCTATGGGGACGGTCTTGCTCGTCGTTGTGGAGATGAATGCCAGGGCGTAGAGGAATTCGTTCCACGAGAGGGTAAAGCAAAATATGAACGATGAAAGGATTCCGGGAAGGCACAGGGGGAGAATGATCTTCCTGAAGATATTGATCCTGCTCGTGCCGTCGATCATGGCGCACTCCTCCATCTCCTTGGGGATGGACTTGAAGTATCCCATGAGGAGCCAGGTGCAGAAGGGAATGAGAAAGGTGGGATAGGTCAGCACCAGTGACCAGAGGGAGTCCCACAACCTCATCTTGAAGATAATATGCGCCAGGGGGATGAACAGGATGGTTTGCGGAACGAGATAGCCCAGGAATATGGCCACGCCAGTCGGGCCGGAGGTCTTGAACTGAAGCCTCTGGATGGCATAGGCAGCCAAGAGGCTGGCCGCCAGGGAGATTAGGGTAGCCAGTATGGCCACGAAGAAGGTGTTCCACATCCACTTGAGGAAGATGGTCTGGGTGAAGAGGTGCACCACGTTCTCGAGAGTCGGGCTGTGGATAACGAAGGGGTTGAGCTTAAGGTTATAGAGTTCCTTGTCGGATTTGAAGACGGTGTTGGCCATCCAGTAGAAGGGAAAGAGGAGGAAAATCAGGTAGAGCGCCGTAGGGATGTAGAATCTCACGAGTTTTGAACCGAAGCGTTCCATTCCTTAATCCTCTTTCCTCAGGAAGATGAAGGCGATAAACACGCAGACCACCAGTACGGGCAGCATGAAGTTGGAGATTGCCGCCCCCTCTCCAAAATGCCCGCCCGCCATGGCCCTCTGGAAGGAGAGGGTGCCGAATAAATGGGTGGCGCCCCCAGGGCCACCCCTGGTAATCACCCAGACCAACTGGAAATCCGCAAAGGTCCAGATGGTCGAAAAGACGGTCACCACCGTGAGCAGCGGCATGAGCAAGGGCAGGGTGATCTTACGGAACCGTGCCCATGAACCCGCGCCGTCAATCTCGGCGGCCTCGTAGAGGTCGGGGTTGATGGTCTGGAGCCCCGCCAGTAATCCTATGGTGAAGAACGGGACCCCTCTCCAGATATTGGCGACGATGAGGGACCACCTCGCGTTCCACGCGTCGCCCAGAAAATTGATCCTGTGGTCCATGAGGCCCAGTTTTATCAGGGTCCATGATATCCCGCTGAAGGTGGAATCGTAGAGCCACCAGA
>SMTZ1_10012935_pt1 | contig 11990 bp, 9 predicted proteins | sample DeeMarSWOR136_30_FD_25667 | JGI IMG/M metagenome (IMG submission 25667) | reverse complement strand
CTTAATCTAGCATCGTTAAGAAAATTACCTGTTATTTTTGTTTGTGAAAACAATCTTTTTTCTACCCATATGCCGATTTCTGCCTGTCTTGCAGATACTGATATCAAAAAAAAAGCAGGGATTTTTAATATACCTGCTGAAAGAGTGGATGGTAACGATGTTCGTGCTGTCTATCTTACTGCAAAAAAAATGATAGAGAATGCACGGAATAATAAAGGACCTAGTTTTTTAGAATGCATGACTTACCGCTGGTTTGGGCATGTAGGTCCAAATTATGATATTGACAAGGGTCTTCGATCTCAGGAAGAACTAGATTATTGGATGAAAAGATGCCCTATTAAACGACTTGAACGATATTTAAAAAATAAAAATCTTTTGTCTACATCTAAAAAAAAAGAGATTTATAAAAATATTGAGAAGGAAATAGAAGATTCAATTAAATTTAAAAACAAAAGCCCATATCCTGATAAAGATAAACTTACTAAATTCGTTTTTAAGGAGGACTAATGCGTAAAATCAGTTATTCACAAGCGATTAACGAAACGTTACATCAACTGTTGGAAAAGAATAAGAAAGTATTTTTGATTGGTCAGGGAATCACCAGCCCATGGTATGTTGGAACAACAACCGTTGGATTGATTGATAGATTTGGCCCTAAGCGTGTTTTTGATACACCTGTTTCTGAAAACGGTGTAACAGGCCTAGCAGTAGGTGCTGCTATCGCAGGTATGAGGCCAATTGTCGTTCATCCACGTATGGATTTTATGTATTATGCTATGGATCAAATAGCAAATCATGCAGCCAATTGGCATTATATGTTCGGTGGACACCTTCATATTCCTCTTACCATGTGGGGTATTATTAACAGAGGAGGTGAACAAGCAGCGCAGCATTCCCAAGCATTGCAAGCTATCCTTGCTCATCTACCTGGTCTTAAAGTAGTTATGCCAAGCACACCATATGATGTAAAAGGTCTTCTTGTTGCGAGTGTAAATGATGATAATCCTGTAGTATTCATAGATGATCGTTGGTTGTATAAATATGAGGCAGATGTACCTGAAGAACTATATTCTGTTGAAATCGGTAAGGGAATTATCCGAAGAAAAGGAAAGGACGTAAGCATTGTTGCTTCATCGTTTATGGTGTATAAAGCATTAGATGCGGCTGTAAAGCTGGAAAAAGAAGGAATTGATGCTGAAATTATTGATTTACGAACTATAAAACCAATGGATAAAAAAATATTGTATGAGTCTGTAAATAAAACAAGACGATTAATCGTAGTCGATGCAGCTTGGAAGACATGTGGAGTAGGTGCAGAGATTTCTGCTACAGTTGCAGAGAGCAAATTAGCTACAAAGTTAAAGAGGCCAATTATGAGAATTACATTACCTGATACTCCTGCTCCAGCCAGTTGTTCATTAGAAAATGTTTATTACCCTGATGATAAGGACATTGTTTCAACTGTAAAAAAATTATTATATTAAATGTTAATATGTAAGACCGACGTAGAGTTTATCTGTATAAATAATGAGGGTTCTTATGAATTATAAAGTCCGTTTTGAAAAACGTTCTAAACAATATCGGAACATTAAATCTGAGTTATACGAAGCCCTAAGGAGTTATTAAGGAGATAAAATATGACACAATTTAAACCACAGAATAATAATTGTTTTAATTGTTTGCATAAGACTTGTCAGATGTCTATAGAAGAACTGCTTGAAAAAGATTTTATAGAGCCGAAAACAAAAAAACATTATATTTATAAAAACATTCCTGATAGCTTTTTCCTTAAAGCTATAAACCTATATAGATTTTTACATGGAAATGAAAAAGTAAGATATAATCGTCTTTCAAAAAACCATTGGGTTATCCATTATCCTGATTATGATTTGCATTGTCCTTCATCACGATGGTACCAAGTAACAATGGATAAATTTTCTCAGAGATTTGAAGCATTTTATCCTATAGAAAAGAATGATGTTTGTGTTGATATTGGTAGTTGTATAGGTGATACTACATTGCCGATGGTAATTAAAACAGGAAATGGGGGCAAAGTATTTGCTGTTGAACCGATGCCTGATAATCTGCATTTCCTGAAATTAAATGTCGGACAGTATCCTAATGTTAAAATAATACCAAAAGCAGTATCAGACAAAAAAGGGGAATTAACATTTTATTTACATGATACACCAACAGGTCATTCACTTATATCCCTATCGGAGAGAAAATTTGGAGAAATAAAAGTAAATTGTGATACACTAGATAACTTGTTAGATGATATGATGATTGATTTCTGTAAGATTGATATTCAGGGTTCGGAAATAGATGTTCTAAAGGCAGCTGATAAATTCTTTGATAATGTTAATAAACTAGTGGTAGAGACACATTTTAGGTATGACCCTGTTAAAAATACATATAAGGACTGTTTAAAGATATTAAACAAATTTGATTTTGATATTCGCTTTTGTATATATGAAAGTGCAGTGATACATGCAAAAAAGAGAAGTAAAAAATGAGATTAGAGTATATGATTATAATCAGATTTTTCATTTCTTTTTAGTTTTTGACCAATATTTAATATAATTTAATGTAGTATGAAAAATGATATAGGAGAAAGAATTAATATTAATACAAAAATTATCATAAATATATAAAGGGAAAGTTTAGAATAAGTTAGCCGGATGTTAGGTTAATAGACAAATTTATAGATGATACAATATTCGAGGCGAAAAATAGGTGAAGAAAGTTCTTATTATTGCAAATCTGTTTCATGCATCACCCCGCATTCCTGGGTTGACAAAATATCTTCCAGAATTTGACTGGGAACCAATTGTTATCACAGTTCCTATAGGGGATAATAAGGATGTTTATCCAAACTGTCGCTATATCGAAGTTCCATATGAAAACGTACTAAAAGCATCGTATGAGAAACGTTCGATAGGGATAAAAAATTTTAAAAACCAAAGATTAAAGGATTATTTATACAATTTTTATGGAGCAATTTTTTATTATCCTGATGCAGAGAAAAACTGGAGAGAACCTGTGATAAAAAAAGCCTCTGAATTTATCAATAAAGAGAGAATAGATGCGATACTCAGTTGTTCATCTCCAGTAACCTGTCATTTAATTGCTAAAGAATTAAAAATAAAATATAAGATACCTTGGATTGCAGATTTTCGTGATCTTTGGACACAAAATCATAACTATCCCTATGGTTTAATTAGAAAAATGATTGAGAAACAGTTTGAAGTAAGAACATTATTTGACGCAGATATTTTAATTACTGTTTCTCCTTACTGGACTGAAAAGTTAAAATTATTGCATAAAAAAAATTCAGTTTATACAATTACCAATGGCTTTGATCCAGATACTCTAAATAAGAACAAATCTCCCTTAAAATCAAAGTTCACAATTACTTATACAGGTCAGATTTACCCTGAAAAACAAGATCCTTCCAAACTATTTGCTGCTTTAAGGGAGTTGATCTCTGATGGAATCATAAATCCAAATAATATAAAAGTTAGATTCTACGGTACCAAATCAAGATACGTATTCAATGATATAAGTAAATATAATTTATCAAGTTTTGTAGAAGTATATGAAAGGGTACCAAGACATATATCTATAGAAAAACAAAGAGATTCCCACATTTTACTTTTATTGAACTGGGAAGATCCCTTAGAAAGAGGTGTCTATCCATTGAAGGTATTTGAATATCTTGCTGCAAGAAGACCTATACTTGCGACAGGTGGTTCAGATGATGTTATTAAAGATTTACTTGTAGAAACAAATGCTGGTTTTTATTGTAAAACAGTGGAAGATATCAGAATTATACTCAGAGAATTATACTCGAAATATAAAAATAAAAAAGCTGAATTTTTTAATGTAGATACAGAAAAAATAAACAAATACAGCTATCAAAATATGGCAATGAAATTCGCAGAATATTTGAATAATTTAATATAATTATGGGAAATTTCAAAAGGGTAGATATATTTTCGGTCAAGATAATAAAATTAAGGTGATTACATGAAAATTGGGATTATCGGAAAAGGTTATGTAGGAAATGCTTGTAAAAATGGATTTGAACAAAAGGGTTTCATAGTAAAAGTATATGATAAATTTAAAGAAGGAGATCGTTTTGAAGATGTTGTTTTGTGCGATTTTATATTTATTTGCGTACCTACACCTTCTAAAGACAATGGGGCTATTAATCTTTCAGTTGTCGATGAAGTAATTGAAAAAATTGCAAAGTTTCATCCGAATGGAATTATTGTAATTAAATCAACGGTGATACCTGGAACGACCCAAAATTACCAAAATAAATATCCATCTCTCAAGTTCGTTTTTAATCCTGAATTTTTAACCGCATCAACATCAGTTCAAGATTTTCTGTCTCCAGATAAGATAGCAATTGGGTACACTCATGGAAAGAAGAATTTCGCACAACAACTATCAGAGATCTACAAAGATTTTGATGCACCAATAATCATATTAAAAAGTGAAGAAGCAGAGATAGCAAAATACATGATTAATTCTTACTATGCCCTACGTGTAGTCTTTGCAAATGTAATTTATGACATCTGCCATGCACTTGATATTAATTATGAAAAAGTTCGGGAGTGCTTTGAGCTTGACAAACGCGTTGCCCCAGGTCATTTCGATGTGTTTCATGGTGGTTATCGCGGTTTTGGCGGCGCTTGTTTACCAAAAGATCTTGCTGCACTAACATATAAAGCACAACAAGTAGGTGTCGATACTAAACTCTTTAAGATAGTCCAAGATATAAATCAACGTTTAAGAAATAAATAATAGAATATAAGTGTCTTTTAAAAAAATATTTATTATTAATGTTATATAAATAATATTTAAAAATTCTAGATTTTTTACGTATTTTATATTAAGCTTCGCTATAATAATCGAATTTGTACAATTTAAAAATATGTGTGATAGAATTAAAATTTCATATTCAACTTCTAAGCTCCTGGTAATTGTATTTATATGGAATATAAGATTTAAATTTGAGTTTTTTTAAAAAACAATTTTAAATACTAAGTTGAGGAGAAATTAAAATAATAAATTAAAATTACAAAATTGAAATACCAAAATAAAAAAAGAAAGCTATTATAATTATAAAAACTATTAAGATATAGATTAAAAGAATTTAGTCATGTATTAAATTTAACATGCTTATTAATATGCAAAAGGTGGATATACTATATTTGAAATATTTTTAAAGATAAAATAATTTAAATTAAATCAACAGGATAGATAATATTATAAATGATATTGCGATTCTATAAATAAGTTGGTGGTTGGATTGGGATTATACTTTGATTAGTGTTTAAATTTTGGTTAAATAATAGGAGGGGATGAAAATATATGAGATTAAATTTGGGTTGTGGTAAAGATATTAAACAAGGATATATTAATGTTGATTTTAAACCTGGATATGGTGTAGATTTGGTGTGTGATTTGAATAATAATTCTTTACCTTTTGAAGATAATTCTGTTGATGAGATTTTATTGTTCCATGTTTTGGAACATGTTGTTGATCCATTAAAATTGGTTTTGGAATGTCATCGGGTATTATCTAAGGGCGGTTGTTTATTGGTTAAACTTCCTACGAATGCTATAGAAATTGATCATTTACGTTATAATCATGGTTATTCTTATTTTGATGGGTTAACAATAAATAGTGGTAGTATGCAAAGTGGTAATTTTTTTCAACTAGTTCATGTTAAAGGTAAGCATCGTAGTTGGAACCGTATTATCAGTCGTTTTCTTGAATGGTTTAGAAGTTTGTTTGTAGATGAATATGAATATAAAATGTTAAAAAAATAAATTTTTTTATTAAATATTTAAGTTTTTTTAAACTTTTCATAATTTCTTCAAGTGTCAAATATTCAAGAATCTAAACACATAAAATAATTTTAAAAGGTAGGGTAATGATATTTTAAACAACATAGGTTTTAATTCTTTCTCAATATCGAAACAAATAAATTTTAATTCTATTTTTTAAGTTCATAATAGAAGTTTTATTAATAACTCAAATTTCTAAAACAGATTTTAATCTAAGTTTAAGCGCTTGGTAAATCTGTTCTATATAGATATCCATGCCATACTTGTTGTTATAATTTTGAATATAAATATTATATGATTTCAATTAAGAAGAATTATTCATCTTGCCATCTTTAATTTTTTTATTTATACACTTGCTTGATGATTTTCAAGATTTTAATTATTTGGATAAATTTAAGTTTTTTCAAGAAATCCATAAATTTTATGATTTTTAATAATATTTTTAGATTTCTTTATTTCTTTATCTCATTTCTAATATAATTGAGCATTTTTTTAATATTGAGAACGTCAAGGAAAAAGTGAAAATCTTTCTTCGTAAATTCTCGTAAGATCCACAACATAAGAATGTATATTGCTAATCCTACTAATGCCACACTAAGCAATTCATACCATCTACCAATATAAACAATGGTATTAACCCAGTATAATATTATTGCCATTATAACTGCGGAAAATAGATGAAGAAAAATTCTAGGAGTTCCTTTAGCTTTTACAAGTTTCCATGCATAGATTCTGGTATATATCATCCCCACACCATGAGATACCACAGCCGAGATAGCTGCCCCTATAGCTCCCAGTCCAAATAAATGTAGATTTAGTACTTGAATATCCTGTGGAATTAAAATAATATTCAATATTACATTTACGAAAAGCATTAGAACAAGCTGATTTCTAATTAGATCTGGTCGATTCATTCCAATAAGTAGAAATTGATATGGTCTTAAGAGAGCATTCATCAGAGCCATAACTGGTAATATTTGTAAAATTACAATAGCAGGCAGGTACGTATCTGATAATAGAATGCGAACAGCTGGATCTGCTAGAACAATCATCCCTACTACGAGAGGAAAAGAAATCATACTCATGTACCTATCAGACTGATATACTAATTTTTTAATGCCAATCATATCTTTTTTAGCATGCAGTTCAGAATAATTCGGTAATAGGAGTGTACCCACTCCAGTTGTAAACATATCGATAAAAGTAGTAAGTCCTATTGCAGCAAAATAATATCCTACTGCTGTAGCTGTCCAAAAAAGCTGAATTAACACTCTATCATTGTAATTCATTATCAAATTAGATGCTGTTGCAATTATAAGAGGAAAAGCAAAAATAGCATAACTTTTAAATAGTATTTTTGAGGGCCTTCCAATATGATAACCCCGAAAGAAAAATAATGCACTAAAAAAAAGTATAATTTCACCAAATAAATAAGTCAAAGCTAATAGAATAACACCTAAACCTGAAACAGCAACAAAAATTGTCATAATAACCCTTGCTAAAGTTTGAAAAAACAGTGGAAGTTGAGACTTTGCAATTTCTTGTCGTGCATTAAACGTATAAAGCATTATCTGAGTAATGGTTTCCAGTACGAAACAACCAAGCATAATATATATAGCAATCTCATGATTAGGTGATTCAAAACCTCTATTCATCACGTATTTCCAAAAAAAGATGGCGCCAATTGTAACAGAAGCAAATAAAACTGTAAGTCCTATTTTGATAAAAAAATAAGTACCAATACATTTATCCAACTCCATACCCTCAGAAACTCTTTTTACATGAGCTACATCAAAGCCCATATTACCAAGCACAAGAAATAACCCAACAAAACCGAGGGCAAACCCAATAATACCATAGTCTCCAGGAGCCATATATCTAGCAATGAAAAAAAGACCGACATATCCTAGAATACCATTTATTATGTTTATTGCGACAATAAGAGCTGATTTTCTGGCAATCATATTATGAAACGAAATAAAAAAACATGTATTTAAAGAATGATTAGAAAAAAAATGTTTTTTAGATTGTTTAATCAAATTTTACAAAAATTTTGAAAAAGGTTGTATCTCGCCAGATAAAACAACTCCAGGACCAAGAAAAACATTATTACCAACACACGTACCAACATTCATCATTGAATTTATTCCAGTCTGAACATTATCACCCATAATAATTCCAAGTTTTCGTCTTTTAGTATCCACTTTTTCACCATTTAATAAAATCGTAATATTTTTTTTATCCAGTCGAAGGTTCGCAACTTTTGTTCCAGCACCTAAGTTGCAATTGACCAAGGATTGAATCCCCTACATAATTTTGATGAGGAACATTTGTTCCATCCATAATAATTGAGTTTTTCACTTCACAAGCATTACCAACGTGACAGTTGTTACCAATAGATGTATAAGGTCTTATGTAGCAATTGGGTCCAATTTTACTATTTTCACCAATAATAACAGGTCCTTCTATGTAAGCACCAGCCCTTATAGTCGTATTTTTACCTATTACTACATTACCTTTAATTGTCGTATTTTTTTCAATATTACCTTTTATTTTTTTAACAATTTTTTTTAAAATTTCTTCATTTGCATCAAGTAAATGCCATGGATAAACAATATCCTTCCATTCTTTTAACAAAATACTCACTAAACTTATATCATTTAGCATCATGTTTATTGAATCTGTTATTTCATATTCACCACGTATTGATTTTTTTGTTTTTCTTATGTAATCAAATATTTTTTTATCAAAATGGTAAATACCTGCATTTATAATGTTTGTAACAGGGTTTTCCATTTTTTCATGGATTTTTAAAATGTTTTTGTCTTTTATTTCAACTGTACCATAATCTTTTAGATTTTCTGCCTTTATTATTCCAATACAGTTTTTGTTTTTTGCAATAGCTTTAATTTCTTGTTTTCCAAATATTGTATCACCGCTTAAGACAATAAAATCATTTACAAATTTTTCAACCATTCCAATTGCATGGGCTGTACCAAGGGCTTGTCCTTGGTTAATATATCCTATTTTAATACCCCATTTATCTCCATTTCCAAAATAGTTTCTAACCATTTCACTTTTATAAGCAACTACAAAAATAAATTCTTTAAAACCAGCATCTATTGCGTTTTTCAAATTCCATTCTAAAATAGGTTTATTTGCAATAGGCAGCATTACTTTTGGTCTTGTGTAAGTAAGAGGATGCACACGTTTTCCTTCACCAGCAGCCAAAATAACACATTTCATTTTTTATCTCCTTATTCAACGGTTACAGATTTTGCAAGATTACGTGGTTTATCAATGGAGCAGCCATTTAGATTCGCAACATGATAAGCAAGTAGTTGTAAAATAACAATAATTGGGATGCATGAAAGAAGTTCCGAATGTGACGTATATCTTAAAACCAAATCAGCATGTTTTTCTATTTCTGTATCTGCATCATCAGCAATTGCTAAAACCGTTGGCCCACGTGCTTTTACCTCTCCTATGTTTGCCAAGATTTTATCATAGGTTGAATCCTTTGTAGCAATAGCCACAACAGGGGTTGTTTCTGTAAGTAAGGCAAAAGGACCATGCTTTAATTCACCTGCTGCAAAACCCTCTGCATGAATGTATGAAATTTCTTTCAACTTCAAAGCACCTTCTAGTGCAAGAGGATAGTTTATACCTCGGCCTATGAAAAAAACAGACTTAGCATGTTTAATTTGTTTAGCAATTTCTAAAATAGTAGGGCTTTTTTCAAGAGCATCTCTTACGATCTTTGGTAATTCTTTAAGTTCAAGAATGTTTTTTGAAACCTCATCAAATCCTATTTTATTTTGATTAAAGGCAATTTTTAATCCTATTAAAAATAAGGTAATTACCTGTGCTGTAAAAGTTTTTGTAGCAGCAACACCTATTTCTGGACCAGATTGAGTTAGAACATAACTGTCTGATAAACGTGTTGCCGAGCTACCAATAACATTTGTGATAACAAGTGTCTTGCAACCTGATGCTTTTGCTTCTTTAAGTGCAGCAAGAGTGTCCAGTGTTTCACCTGACTGTGTAATTAATATTACAAATGAATTTTCTTTTTTTGGTCCAAAATAACGATATTCTGATGCAAGGTCCACAACAACCGAAATACCAGTTAGTTTTTCGATTAAGTATTTACCAACCAAACCAGCGTAATAGGATGTACCACATGCTACAATATTTATAAAATCATTTGATCAAAAATTTCTTTAAGCATGAAATGTGGAAAACCTGATTTTTCTGCGTCTTTGAAATCCCATTTTATTATATCTTCATTTCTTTCAACGACATTATTGTTAGAATCAAATACTTTTACATCTTTATCTGTTAAACTACAGAGTTCTCCATCATTTAGGTAAATAACCCTGTTTGTGTATTTTAAAAAGGCAGGTATATCTGAGGCAAGAAAGTTTTCATTATCTCCAACACCGATTACCAAGGGACTATCTTTTCTTGCACCAACTATTTTATCCGGCTCATCAGAACTGGTTACAACAATTGCATAGTATCCTTCTACTTGTTTTAGTGCATTAAATACTGCTTTTTCTAAATCACCTTTGTAATTGTCTTCAATTAAATGGGCCAAAACCTCTGAATCGGTTTGAGAAGTAAATTTGTATCCTTTTGCAATCAACTGTTCCTTTAGTTTTCTAAAGTTTTCAATAATACCATTATGTACAATAGCTATTTTTTTGTTTGTACTTAGATGAGGATGTGCATTTTCTTTTGTAACGCCACCAGTTGTAGCCCATCTAGTATGATTTATGCTTATATTTCCTTTAATATCTGGAAGTTTTTTTTCAAGTTCTTTTATTTCACCAACTTCTTTGTAAACTTGTTGTATTTTATCAATAACAGAAATGCCTGCTGAATCATATCCTCTATATTCAAGTCTTTTAAGACAATCTATACCAACTTCTTTTGCATTCCTAAAACCAATATATCCAATTATTCCACACAATTTTACATCACTTTACTTTCACTTGGAATATTTTTATTTAATCTTTTCAAGGGTGCTATTTTGCATTTTCTGCCAATTATTATTCCAGGTTCTGCAACAACCTGGCTTTCAATAGTGCAATCCTCTCCAATCATTACTCCTATGTTTTTTACTTTTTTATATTCTCCTTCTATTTCTAAAGTGTTTTCACCAGGTATGTTTGAAAAATGGTTTCTAAGAATAGTTCCACGAGCAATAATTGAATGAGTGATAAAAGAGTTTGAACCAATACGAACGTCATCCATTACCACGCTGTTTCTTATTTCTGTAAAAGGATTGATTATTGAGTTATTTCCAATTGTTGTTGACGGAAATATACAGGCATTTGGTCCTATTTCGCAACCTTCACCAATAACTACAGGTCCTATTATGTAGCATCCTGAGTGAATTTTTGTTTCTTTTCCAATTAGTACATCACCCTTTGTTATTACTCCTTTTTCGATTATCCCACCTATTGTTGATTTTACATCGCGGATCATGTTTTCATTAACATGTATTAAATCCCATGGGTACACAATATCCATCCAGGAGTCTGCTAAAATGGTGTTTATTATTTTTTCTTGTTTAATTAAATTTTGTATTACGGATGATAGATCGTAAATCCCTTGCAATCTAAAATTTTCAATGTCTTTGAATATTGTTTTTGGAAGTTTGTAAATACCTGTTGATATGAATCTTCCTATTTCTTCTGATGGTTTTTCTACAATTTCTTTTAGTTTTCCATCTTTTATAAAAACAACGCCATATTTTGAAGGTTGAGGATGCTCCTTTATAAGTATGCAATACTCTGATGTATCCTGAATAAGTTTTGCTATGCTTTTTCTGTCAATTATATTGTCTCCTGGAATAACTATAAATGAGGAATTAATATGATTTTCAGCTTTTGATAATGCATGAGCTGTTCCAAGTTGTTTATCCTGTACAACATATGTTATTTTGATTTCTTTGTAGTCTTTGAAATAGTCCATTATTACTTCTTTTTTGTAGCCAACAACTAGTATGATTTCTGTAATTCCACTGTTTTTTAAAGCATCAAGTACATGTTCAAGCACTGGTTTGTTTGCAACAGGTAGCATCACCTTTGGCATTGTTTCAGTAAATGGTCTAAGCCTCT
>SMTZ1_10006247_pt1 | contig 11991 bp, 7 predicted proteins | sample DeeMarSWOR136_30_FD_25667 | JGI IMG/M metagenome (IMG submission 25667) | reverse complement strand
CTTCGCCGAAGCCCCTTGACGGTACTGCGAGACGTGAGTGGATGTCGCCGGGGGGGCATGGCTTCCAACTGGCAATAATCCAAGCATATCATGAAGATTCGAGCCGCACGTATGCCGCCTTCTGGAATGACTCGCCACACACCCTTGCGGGTGAAGGGTTTCGTGTTCCCGCGGCGATGCATAGAGAGAGAATGCTGCTCATACATGCTCAGGACGTCTTTGCCAGCCTGGGTCAAGTGAAGCATTAAAGAAGAAGGGAGTTGACAAAGAGTGTGGACGTGGTATTCCTAATAGGTGACCGACAGTCATTATATGACTTTTAGTCAGGAGAAGAAGATGGGTGTGGAGGAGAGGAGAGAAAGAGAGAAGCTGGCAAGACGTGAGGCAATTGTCTCCAGCGCCAGGGAACTGTTTCTATCGCAGGGATTTGCTGGCACTACTATGGATGAAGTCGCGCATCGGACAGAGCTGAGCAAAGGTACACTTTATCTCTACTTCGGCAGCAAGGAGGAACTCTATGTCACCGTGATATCCGAGGGATTGAGAATTCTCTTCGACCGCCTCGAGGCAGCCTACCGGCTCACACTCACGCCTGAGCAGATGATCAGGAAGCTGGGAGAAGTCATTTACCGGTATTACGTCGATCACCCCGAGTATTTCCGGATATTTTTCTTTCTGCAACATAGGAGGGACTTGACGCAGGTAGTTCCCGATGAGCTGATTCAGGAGATGGTGAAGAAGGGAATCCAGTTTATGCGACTGTTTGCGGACGTGATTCAACAGGGCATTGATGAAGGGATGTTCGCCCCCGTGGACCCGTGGCGGGCTGCGGCCGCGTTTTGGGGTGCAACCAACGGTGTACTGCTTCTGTTCGAAGAGGAGTTAAACAGGGAGATCATCGGTGTGGATGTCGATCAACTCATTTACTATGCAGTCGACCTTTTCATTGCAGGTTTGAGAAAACAGGAGGGAGGGACAAAAGATGAAGACTAGCAGATGGTTATTCGTAGCTGCAGGACTGCTCACAGTGCTTATCACTTCGTACGGTGTAGTGATTGCCCAGCCTTTGACACTGCAGGAAAGTATTGAGATGGCCCTGAAGAGAAGTCCAACATTGCACGCAGCCCAACAGGCCATCAAGGAAGCAGACTTTCGGCGTCGAGCTGCGCGGAGCGATTTCTTCCCGACTCTGCACACTCAATACAGCTATACGAGATTGGACGACGCCCAACAGGTTGTGACTGGACCGACTGGGGCGGGAGTAGCTGCTGGGACACGAGACGTCTATTACTGGGTGAACACTGTGAACCAGCCTGTCTTCACCTGGGGTGCCCTGCGCAACAGCTATCTTTTGACAAAACTGGGTGTTGACACAGCCAGGGTAGAGCATGACCTGGCCAGGATAGACTTGGTCCTGCAGGTTAAGGAAGCCTACTATAGCATCTTAGACGCAGAAGAGTCCGTGGAGGTGGCCAAACAGGAGGTGGAATCGCTCGAGTCCCAACTCAAAGTGGCCCAGGCCTTTTACGACGTGGGAATAATTCCAAAGAATGACCTGTTGCAGACGGAGGTCCAGCTGGCCCAGTCGCAACAAAATCTTACAAAGGCAAAAAACAATTTGGAGATTGCTCGTTCAGTTTTCAATACCCTTCTGCGCCGGAACATCCACGAGCCAGTCGTGCTTGTGGAAGTACTCGAGTATCGGCCAATAGACGATGACCTGACAATCTATATCGAAGAGGCCTTAGACAACAGACCTGAGGTAAAAGCCGCGAAGCTGGCGATAGAGTCGGCCAAGAAACAGGTGCGCATAGCTACCAGTGGTCTCTTCCCCCAGGTTAGCGTAACTTTTAACTACCAGCGTGAGGGAGACGATCCGTCCGTAAACGGGTTTGACAGGGTTGTTGGCAGCGACCCTGATAGATGGAACATAACGGCATTGGCCGATTGGAAAGTGTGGGACTGGGGGAGGACCTGGTGGGGCGTGCAAGAGAACAAGGCCAAGGTTTTCCAAGCGGAGTCTGTCTTACAGGAGACGAGGGACGCGGTGCGGTTGGATGTGAAATCAGCCTATCTTCGCTTGAAGGAAGCTGAAAAAAACATTAGGGTTGCTGAGAAGGCCGTGAGTCAGGCGGAGGAGAATTATCGAATAAATGAAGAACGTTACAAGGAACAGGTGGCTACTTCCACTGATCTGCTTATTGCCCTTACCCTCCTGACCGAAGCCAGAACGAACTATCACACCGCACTGAGCGGTTACAATGTCGCTGTGGCTCGGCTCCAACGGACCGTGGGGGGGGAATGAGAGAATGGTGGTTACATTATGAAAGGACTGGGAGATGGCAAGACCTGAAAAGCGGTGCGTAACGGCTGAAGATCTCTATCGATTTCAGTTGATTTCTGATTGTGCGATCTCACCGGACGGCAGACATATGGTGTTTTGTGTGCACGGGGTTGAGAGAAAGACGCAGAAGAAACATGCCAACTTATGGATTGTACCCACAGATGGAGGTCGTGCGCGACAGTTCACGTGCGGTAAGCACGTGGATAGCCAGCCGAAATGGTCCCCCGATGGCAATCAGATTGCTTTTCTTTCCACCCGGAGCGACGAGAAACAGGCGCAAACCTACATCATTTCGTTTCACGGAGGGGAGGCGTGCCCACTCACCAATCTAAAAGGCACGTTTGACACCTTCGAGTGGTCGCCCGATGGCAAACAATTGGTCTGTCAGTTTCGAAAGAGAGATCGGGATGCCATCGAGCGAGAGGAAGATGAGGAAAAAAAGAAGTTGGGTATCCTGTCGCGCCATATCAGACGTGTTTTTTACAAACTGGATGACACTGGCTACTTGCCGAAGGAGCGCTGGCACCTTTGGATCATCGATGCCCGTGGCGGGCGAGCCCGACAGGTGACCCACGGCGATGTCTACGATGAGTGGGAGCCAAGCTGGTCGCCCAACGGTGATCAGATTGTCTTCTGTTCGAACCGAAGTAAGGATCCAGACCTTGATCCCGATGCCATAGACCTATTCGTGATGCCATCATCGGGTGGCAGCATGCGCAAACTCGATGCTCCATTCGGTCGAAAGATGCTGCCTCGTTTTTCGCCGGATGCTCAGTGGATTGCATATATTGGATGTGAGGGACGCGGGCAGTGGTGGAAAAATGACTGCCTGTGGGTCGTTGCAGCGACCGGTCAGCACCCAGCCCGGAATCTCACGGAGCAATTCGATTTTGATGTATCGAGTTCTACTTTGACGGATATGTCTGCACCGGCGATGACGCCGCCCACGTGGTCGAGGGATGGCGGCAGGATATACTTCCAGGTGTCCCGGCACGGCAATACCGTTCTCACATCTATCAGCAGGAAGGGTGACAACCTTGAGAGCATTGTTGGCGATGAGGGAGTTGTGGGAACATTTAGTTTTGATAAGGCAGAGAGGACGCTCGCGTATTTCCATGCCAATGCGACGGATCCCGGACAAATCTGGGTGTATGGCCTCTCGAGCAAGCGGGCCCGGAAGTTAACGCACTTTAGTGAGAATCTGCTGCGCGGCATTGACCTCGGGGAGGTCGAAGCGGCCTGGTTCGAGGGCGCTGCCGGCAACGACGTGCAAGGGTGGATTCTCAAACCGCCTGGATTTGACCAGTCCAAGCAATATCCATCCATCCTCGAAATTCACGGAGGACCACTACTTCAGTATGGCAATCTGTTCATGCATGAGTTCTATTATCTAGCTGCGCATGGATATGTGGTGTATTTTTGCAATCCGCGAGGCAGCCGGGGGTATGGTGAGGCTCACGCCAAGGCCATCTGGAACGCTTGGGGAACGGCGGACTATGAGGATTTGATGGCGTGGGTCGAGTTTGTCGCGAAGAAACCGTACATCGATCACGAACGCATGGGCGTGACCGGCGGTAGTTACGGGGGGTTCATGACCAATTGGATCATTGGACATACGAACCGCTTCAAGGCCGCGGTAACTCAGCGCTGTGTAAGCAACCAGATCAGTGCCTGGGGTTCCAGCGACTTCAACTGGATCTTTGAGCAAACAATTGGATCTGACCAGCCCCCGTGGGAAAATTTCGAACAGTACTGGTCGCAATCACCCCTGAAATACATGGGAAGGGCCACGACTCCGACGCTTGTCATCCACAGTGAACAAGACCTGCGTTGTCCCCTTGAGCAGGGCGAGCAGGTGTATGTGGCCTTGAAGAAACAAGGGGTTGACACAGAATTGGTTCTGTTTCCGGACGAGCCCCATGGACTCTCACGCACGGGTCGCACCGACCGACGCATCGAAAGACTGAACCATATTCTGAGGTGGTTTGACCGCTATCTGAAGCAAAGAGAGAAATGAAAACCATATGTTGGGTGTGATACGAGAACAAACCGTGTGATGTATGAGTTTCATGATGTTTGGAGAACCAGTGTGTCGTGGTTCTGGTCGGGTAGTCATGGAATGCTAAATGTCTATGCTTGTATGGATGCATGGAGCTCCAGGGACGACGGAGCCAGCAAAAAAGACGTTGTGGGAGTGGAGGTACAAAAATGGATCATATCCGGTTTCGGTTACGCATCCTTCTTGTTGTGTGGCTGACAATCATGGTGTTAGGTACCCTTGGCCTCATGTTCGCCGAGGGTCTATCGCTGGCTGACGCATTCTATTTCAGCATTGTCACTATAGCTACGGTAGGGTATGGCGACATACATCCTGTCACGCAAGCAGGAAAAGTCCTGGCAATCGCACTGATCGTCCTAGGCGTTGGCAGTTTTCTTGGCGTGGTGGCAAATGGAACCGAAATGATGCTGAACAGGCGAGAAAAGCAAGCGAGGATGCAAAAGTTAAATATGGTTGTGGGGCTTTTTTTCAGTGAGGTCGGAACGAGGCTGCTTGCGTTTTTCTCAAATGCTGATCCCAGATTAGGCACCCTTCGGAACAAGCTGGTTGTGAGCAACGATTGGTCTGACCAGGATTTCGCAGAAGCCAGCAAGGGTCTCAGAATTCATGACTACAGCATTGACGCGCAAAAGGTCGAATTAGAAGCGTTGCGGGACTTTCTTGATACCAGAACGGATGTTTTGCTGCGACTGCTCGAACATCCTAGTTTACTCGAAAACGAATTCTTCACTGAACTCCTGCGAGCAGTCTTTCATTTGAAGGAGGAACTAGTGCACAGACACAACGTTAAACAGTTGCCAGATACGGACAAACTCCATCTTGCCGGTGATATCCAGAGAGCATATGCCTTGCTTGTTCAGCAATGGCTAGGTTACATGAAACATCTGAAACATAATTATCCCTATCTCTTTTCGCTTGCCATGAGAATAAATCCCTTGGATCGAGATGCATCGCCGATCGTGGAATGAGGAACTTGAGGCAAATTGATTGGGAAACTCAGGCAGGAATTGGTAAGACAAGCAGCAGCAAGGTGCTCACTGTCCCGATCCTGATGGTGTAATGTGGGTAGATTCTTACGCGGCACGGTTTCTCGGCCTGTTTTTGTGGGCGCCATAATGAAGCTCTGCACCTTTCAACCACTCGACAACATACGGTTCTTGCTTTGAGCCGATGAGTGGGGAAGGAGACAACATGACTGAATTCACGTATTCGAATGTAGATCGTGAGATGGAGGTGTATGGGTATGATTCGGTGGTGAAAAGCTATTGCCGAATGTGTCATGGTGGCTGTGGTGTTCTCGTCTATGTCAAGGATGGGAAAGTGGCAAAGATTGCCGGTGACCCTGACTGTCCTATCAATCATGGTACCCTTTGCAGCAAGGGCCTGGCATCAACCCAGTTGGCCTATCATCCGGATCGACTCACCTATCCTGTGAAACGGGTTGGTCCGAAGGGAAGTGGTAGCTGGAAGCGCATTTCTTGGGACGAGGCTCTAGACACCGTCGCAGAACGCATCATGAAGTATAAGGAGCAGGCTGGGGCTGAATCCATTGTCATGGGGTACGGAACAGGGAGGGAAAACGAGGCAGTCATCTATCGTTTCGCAAACCTGCTCGGTACTCCTAATGTTCTCACAGCTGGTCATTTTTGTTACGGTCCCCGGATAGCCACCGGCATCATTACCTGCGGGTCGAATCCTGTCGTTGATTACGAAAACCACCCGAAGTGTCTCATGGTCTGGGGCAACAATCTGGTGATCAGTAACCCCGATGAATACAAGGGGGAACCATTTTCCGTGAGCCTCGAAGCCGGGGCAAAACTCATTGTCGTTGACCCCCGACTAACACGTATAGCAGCTCGGGCAGACATTTGGTTGCAACTGAGGCCTGGCACAGATAGTGCCCTCGCACTTGGGATGCTCAATGTGATTGTCAATGAGGGATTATACGATAAGGAGTTTGTTGAAGAGCATGTGTACGGGTGGGAGGCGTTTGTGGCGCGAGTCAATGAATATCCGCCAGAGAACGTGGAAAGGATTACTTGGATTCCCAGAGACAAAATTCGAGAAGCAGCTCGGCTCTTTGCCACCACCAAACCGGCAGCCATTCAATGGGGAGTGGCTATTGAGCAGCAGATAAACTGCGCAGATAACAATCGAGCGCTTTTGGCGCTCATGGGTATTACGGGGAATATTGACGCTCGCGGCGGACAGGTCCTGTTCAAACCGCCCAAAATCAGGACCGTCAGCGAATTTGGTGCTCACCGCATGCTACCAAAGGAACAGGCGGCGAAACGGCTGGGTGGCGATCGTTTTCGTCTTGCGGGAAACTTTGGCATTATCAACCCCAAGTGTGTCTGGGATGCCATCCTCGAAGGGAAACCCTATCCGATAAAGATGTTGTTCTTCATCAGTTCGAACCCCGTCATGACCCGGGCCAATGCGAGAGAGGTATATCGTGCTCTTCAAGCAGTTGCCTTCATGGTGGTTTCTGACTTCTTTTTGACTCCGACGGCCGAACTTGCCGACATGGTTCTGCCGGCGGCAACTTGGCTGGAGATGGATTATATCGGGGATTTCTGGAAGCGGCATGGTTACATCTTGCCGCGGCGAAAGGTCATTCAAGTTGGTGAGTGTCGCTCCGATCACGAGATGCTCAATGACCTGGCGCATCGGGTAGGACAGGGGGAGCACTGGTGGGACAGTTTCGAGGGAGGTCTCGACTACATTCTGGAGCCCATGGGTATCACATGGCGGGAGTTCAAGGAGATGGGACCCATACGGGGGGAAGTCACGTATCAAAAATACCAGAAAAAGGGGTTTTCCACTCCTACGGGAAAATTTGAGCTGTATTCGACCTTACTCGAAAAATGGGGTTATGATCCGTTGCCTCAATATCGAGAAATCCCAGAAAGCCCAGTCAGTACCGCTGAATTGCACAAGGAGTATCCGTATCTCCTCATCACCGGCATGAGATCACCCGGGTTTTTTCATACTGAAAATCGGCAGGTGCGGTGGCTCAGAGAACTCCATACTGACCCTGTTGTTGAAATCCACCCTGAGGCTGCCAAGAGGGAAGGAATCAGCGATGGCGATTGGGTGATCATTGAATCACCCCGGGGAAAAGTCAGACAACGGGCCAAGCTCTTTGCTGGCATCGATCCAAGGGTGGTTGCTGCGCAGCACGCGTGGTGGTTTCCAGAGAAGAAGGACCCTGATCACGGTTGGGAGGAGTCGAACGTCAACATCCTGACTGACAATGCCTATGATGGATGCGATCCCGCCATGGGGGCAACGAACGTAAGAGTGCTCTTGTGTAAGATCTATCCCGAAGCAGATAAAGGAGAAAGGTCGTGAGCACATATGCTTTGGTCATCGATCATGAATCCTGCTGGGGCTGCAAAGCCTGCGAGGTGGCGTGCAAGCAGGAAAACAATCCGGCTGAGGGAGTCAAATTCATTTATGTTTCAGAAGATGGGCCCAAGATGGTGCATGGTAAGCTTGATTTTGTCTTCCACGTCAATGTTTGTCGGCATTGCGACGACCCGCCCTGTGCAGATGTTTGCCCAAGCGATGCTATAAGCAAACGAGACGACGGCATCGTCGTCATGGACTATGAGAAATGCACGGGGTGCCAGTCCTGTGTAGACGCATGTCCATATGACGCGATAGCCTTTGACGGCTCAAAGGAAATAGCTCAAAAGTGCAACCTCTGCCGTCATCGGGTCGATAAGGGCCTGATTCCTGCGTGTGCCGACAATGTATGTCTAGCCCACTGCATCTATTTTGGAAATCCTGACGAAATCGAGAAACTGATCGCAAAAAAGAAGGCGGCTCAATTGTGTGAATAACGGACCGATTTCCTCAGAAGTCAGCTGATACAACGGACGGGAATTCCGTTCCGGCCTAGCCCTCCAGCTCTCCAAAGTTTTTCAGAAGCCGTAATCCCACGTCATAGCTCTTTTCGGGGTGGAATTGCACGGCATAGATGTTGTCCCGGTGCACCGCTGACGCAAACTCTATTCCGTACAGAGTCGTTGCAGCTACATCATGTGGTTCTTGGGGAGCAGCGTAGTACGAGTGGACAAAATAGAAGTAGGAACCGCTTTCCAGTCCTTTGAAGACAGGAATATCTTTTTGTATTTGCACAGTATTCCACCCCATATGGGGGATGGGATATCGCTGCCCGGTGTCAGGGTCCGTGATGTGTTCTGGAAACCTGGTGACCCTTCCAGGCAAGATCTGCATTCCCTTCTGCAGACCAAACTCGTCACTTGACTCAAAGAGCAACTGTAAGCCCAAACATATTCCCAGGAATGGCTTCCCTGATCTAATGGAACTGATGACCGGCTCCAGCAGGTCGAACTTCTCTAGGTTGGACATGCAGTCGCGAAAGGCGCCCACTCCTGGCAGGATTATCTTAGATGCCTGTTCCACCTCATTGGGATCGGAGGTCAATCGCACCTCATAGCCCGTCCGTTGCACGGCTTTTTGGACGCTGCGCAGATTTCCCATTCCGTAGTCGACGATATAGATCATGCCTGTAACGCGAGATGATACGTTTGCAGGGGTTGCACGTGGATTTCGCCCTTCATCAGAGCTGCCAGTCCTTCCACGGTTGCACTGGCTCCTGGGATGGTCGTAACGATCGGGATGTTGTACTGGACGGCAGTTGTCCTGATGGCAGTCTCATCGGCCTTGGGCCTTTTCCCGCTTGGCGTGTTGACGACCAGCTGAACATCGCCGTTTTTCATCAGGTCCACCACGTTCGGTCTTCCCTCCCCCAATTTGAACACAGCTTTAGCGGGGATCCCGTTCCGTTCCAGCAATTTTCTGGTACCATCCGTGGCAACAATCTGGAACCCGAGGTCTGATAGCCCCCTGGCGATCATGATGATCGGCCTTTTATCCCGATCCTTGACGCTGATAAATACTGTACCCTGCTGAGGAAGATTCTGTCCCGCCGCGATTTGAGACTTGGCAAAGGCTATCCCAAAGTTGAGGTCAATACCCATCACTTCACCAGTAGACTTCATCTCAGGTCCGAGAATAGTATCCACCCCGGGAAAGCGATTAAAGGGAAAGACCGATTCTTTGACCGCTGTATGGGTGATTTCGACCTCATTCGTGATGCCCAGTTCCGATAGCGTCTTGCCTGCCATCACTCTGGCGGCTACTTTGGCCCAGGGGACCCCTGTGGCCTTGCTCACGAACGGCACAGTGCGCGATGCCCGGGGATTTACCTCGAGAACGTACACAGTATCTCCTTTGATGGCGTACTGAACGTTCAGCAGCCCCACGACATCCAGCTCTTTTGCGAGAGCGTAAGTCTGCTCTTGTATTTTGCTCACCTGGGTATCACTCAGGCTGTAGGGCGGAATGGCACAGGCGCTGTCTCCAGAATGGACTCCTGCCTCCTCAATATGCTCCATGATGCCGGCAACGACGCACCTGGTGCCATCGGCAACGGCGTCAACGTCAATCTCGATAGCATCCTCAAGAAATTTGTCGATAAGGATTGGATGATCCGGTGATGCTTCCACCGCCTTCGTAATGAAGGCCTCGAGATCTTCATCGTCATAGACGGTCTCCATGGCCCGTCCTCCCAGGACATAAGATGGTCTTACGACCACCGGATAGCCAATGTCTTGGGCGACCTGCGTCGCCTCCTCAGCGGACGTGGCGGTACCGTTTGGAGGCTGCTGCAAGCCCAGCTTTTTCAGTAAGGTCTTAAACTTGTCCCGGTCCTCTGCCCGATCGATGCTCTCGGGAGAGGTACCGATGATGGGTATGCCTGCGTCTTTCAACGACAGAGCGAGATTTAGTGGAGTCTGTCCCCCGAACTGGACGATGACCCCATGAGGGTTCTCACGATCGCAGATATTGAGGACATCCTCCAGGGTGAGGGGCTCGAAGTAGAGTTTGTCGGATGTATCGTAATCGGTACTGACGGTTTCGGGGTTACTGTTGACCATAATGGTCTCGTACCCATCTTCTTTCAACGCCAGGGCGGCATGGACACAGCAGTAATCGAACTCAATTCCCTGGCCTATCCGGTTGGGTCCCCCTCCGAGGATCATAATGTTGGGCCGTGTGCTGTGACGGCTTTCATCCTCTTCCTCATAGGTGGAGTAATAGTACGGGGTAAAAGCCTCGAACTCAGCAGCGCATGTATCGACAAGTTTGAAGACCGCCTCTATTCCGTGTTGTTTTCGATGTCGCCGGATCTCCCGTTCGTCAAAATCCAGGATGTGAGCGAGTTGGCGGTCAGAAAAGCCATGCTGCTTCGCCCTTCTGACTAGGCCCAGTGGCACATTCCAGTCGTCTATGTTCTTTATCTGCGACCAGAGATCTAGCTTCCTCAGATCGGCACCATGGCGACGGAGTTCTCGCTCCAGGTTCAGGATTTCCTTCATACAGTGCAAGAACCAGGGGTCGATGCAGGTGAGCTGATGAACTTCCTCCACTCCCATGCCCGCTTTCAAGGCCTGGGCGATCCAGAAGACACGGTCGCCCCGGGGTGTTCTGAGCCGTTCTGCGACCATCTTGTGAAGCCGTTCCATCCGTGGCGACAGGGAAGGGATGCTTCCATCCTTGCCATCAGCAACTAGGCCGTAGCGGTTGATCTCCAGGGATCTCAGCCCTTTCTGCAGTGCCTCTTTGAAGGTTCTCCCGATGGCCATGGTTTCACCAACCGACTTCATGGATATACCCAACGTGTCATCCGCCCACGGGAATTTCTCGAACGTGAAACGGGGAATCTTCACAACACAATAATCAATGGTTGGTTCGAAGCATGCCGGGGTCTTTTTGGTAATATCATTGGGAATTTCGTCCAGGGTGTAGCCGATGGCGAGTTTCGTGGCAATCTTGGCGATGGGGAACCCTGTTGCCTTGGAAGCCAGTGCGGAACTGCGGGAAACCCGGGGGTTCATCTCGATGATTACCATCCTGCCATTGTGAGGGTTTACAGCGAACTGAATGTTCGATCCACCTGTCTCTACTCCGATCTCCCGGATGACCGCTATGGCGGCGTCGCGCATCTTTTGATACTCTTTGTCCGTGAGGGTCTGGGCCGGAGCGACGGTGATGGAGTCACCCGTGTGGATTCCCATGGGGTCGAAATTCTCAATGGAACAAATGATGACTACGTTATCTTTGAGGTCTCGCATGACCTCCAGCTCAAATTCTTTCCATCCGAGAACCGACTCCTCGATCAAAATCTCGCTAATCATGCTGCTCTGAAGACCTCTGGCAGCGATCACCTCGAACTCTTCGCGGTTGTAAACAACCCCTCCACCGGTCCCCCCGAGGGTGAAGCTTGGGCGCACGATGAGTGGGAATCCTATCTGTTCAGCTACCTCTTTGGCCTGCTCCATGCTATAGGCGAGACCACTAGGTGGTAGATCAAGACCAATTCGGGTCATGGCTTCTTTGAACCGTTCTCGATCCTCTGCCTTACGGATCGCTTCCTGATTTGCCCCGATCATGTGAACTTCATACTTCTCAAGTACTCCCATCTCCGCAAGGGTCACGGCGACGTTTAGTCCGGTCTGCCCGCCCAGGGTGGGCAGCAGCGCGTCTGGTCTCT
>SMTZ1_10006246_pt1 | contig 11991 bp, 11 predicted proteins | sample DeeMarSWOR136_30_FD_25667 | JGI IMG/M metagenome (IMG submission 25667) | reverse complement strand
GATAAAAATACATTTATATTTTTAGATAAAGGAATATCCACTGAAGAATTAGTAAATTTGTATTCTGTAGCAGATGTAGTTATATCAACCTCTATTTATGAGGCTTTTTGCATAGTTTTAGCAGAAGCAATGTCTTGTAAGACGCCAGTGGTGGCGACCAAAGTAGGGGGTGTTCCTGATGTTGTAACTGACACAAAATCAGGATTCTTAGTTGAATATGGTAATTGGAAAAAATTTGAAGAAAAAATATGTTTGTTATTAGATGATATGAAACTAAATAGAAAATTTGGACGTTACGGAAGAAAGTATGTGGTTGAAAATTTTGAAAGGGAAAAAATCCTAAATAATTTAATTAATATTTATGAATCTATTTTAAATTCTAAAAATGAAATTTATAAGTAAATATCATTTGGGTACTCGTTGGAGATTAAAGCTCATTACCTCCACCCTACCAATAAATAAGCTAGACTATATGTTGGATGCTGGTTGCGGCGATGGATTTATTTCATATTATCTAAGCAGGAAAGTAAAAAAAGTTATGGGTGTGGATATTTCTAAAGAATTAATAGAATTTAATAAGAAATTTTCTAATAAAAACCTTTCATTTCTAAAGTTAGACTTAAATAAATTACCTAAAAAATTCAATAGAACCTTTGACAAAATAATATGCACGGATGTTCTAGAACACGCCTTTTATTTTGCCAACATAATACACAATTTTTCCAAGGCATTGAAAAGAGGAGGCAACATTCTAATTACAATACCTCTTTTTGAAGGACACGGCCACTTCAAACATAAAGATCTTAATTATTTAAGAAAATTATTTGAAAAAGAAAATTTCAAGAATATAACATTAAGGTATATACAAATGCCCTTATTTACTAAATTAATAAACAATCTAATAAATTATTTTAGAAAATTAACAGGTTATGAGATGAAAGAAGTAGATATATTCCAGGATACATTATCATTTAAATTAAGAAAAAAAGAAACTTTGTTGTTTAGAATTTATAAGATAATATTTTCTTTACTATTTTTATTAACATATTTAGATTTTAAAACATATAGGAATGGTGAGGATTTCATATTAATTAAGGCTGTTAAATAATAAATTATTTCTGCGCAATTAATATGTAATTTAATGCAAACCTAGTTTTTGCCCCAAAATCAAAATACGCAACCAACGGATTTAATAGGTGAAATAATGGTTTGAATATGCCCGCACTTAATAATTGCCATATTACGAGGAATTTATTACCTACGGGAATTATTTTTACTTTTTTGAAATTTTTAAAAATATACTTTAATGAATCCTCGGTGAATCTATAATAATCTTTTGGACAACCGTGGTAGTGAAATAAAAAAGGAACCGAAACTACCGTTGTTCCGCCTCTCTTTAAAACTCTATATACTTCTCGCATCGCCTTTTTAGGGTTATAACAGTGCTCTAATACCTGCAATACAATAATTGTATCAAATTGAGAATCCTTTATTTTGATATTATGAATATCGCTTATTATGTCGGGGTTTAAATTTTTATCAATATCTAAAGTTATGAATTTAGTATAAGGAATTATATCTCTGTATACATTTGTATTAGTTCCTATATACAGAACTTTCCCTTTTTTCATTTTCTTGAATATCCCTTTAAGCCTTCTCTCTATACAAACGCGGGTTATGCTCGGAAATCTGAATTTGATCATTTTGTACACACCCCACAGATTTTGTGGCCCAGAAAATCAGCAACTCCCGATTCTCTTAAATTTTTAATAAGTTTAAATTTATTTTCTAAAATTATATGACTTGGATAAAGTTTTACATTCCGGAAGTATTTTTTTAAAAGTTTATTTAAATCATTAAAATTATATCTAGTGATATGTGTCGGATCATCTTTGGCCACTTTATTTATACTTTTCCTTTTAAATACCATCAACCAATCGTATACTCTTTTAGTAGGATAATTAGGCGTAGTTAAGATAAATTTCCCTTCGGGTTTTAACACACGACTTATTTCACCCAAAATCCCACTAACATTTTCCTTAGGAATATGCTCAATAACTTCAATCATTGTAATAACATCAAATATATTGTCTTTGAATTTTAACTTTACCTTATTCTGGTTTATATGGTAGCAATTAAATCCTAATTTTTTAACTCTCTGAACTCTTATTTTAGATACTTCTACCCCATACAGCTTTTTTTTATTTACAAATTTAGAAAAATATTTAAGCAAACCGCCGTCCCCACATCCGTAATCTAAAATTTTAATATTTTTATCAAAAGTAATATTTTTCTTTAACAGGTTTTTTAAAAAATCAGCTACACAAGTCATCTTATGAGTCACTGCATATATTTCAAAATTTTGTTTCATTATCCACCCTAATACTAGCCTACTCTTTTTTCTTCAGGAAATTTTTAATTTTTTCTTGATTCATACGCAATTGTCTCACAAGGAAATATAATATATTAATTTCAAAAGGAAAATTGAAATTTTTTCTACCCAACCGATATTTATATAATTTATTAAGGACATTGTAACCTAATTTTGATTCTTTCCTAGCCATACAAATTGCCGAAGTATATCTTACTAATCCAGCTATATTCCTTCCTCGAACCCACGGCAAATCTGAAGTCATTTCCAATCTCTCTAAAGATCCCCAGTTCTCTGTTTTAGTTGGTAATTGAAAACCCATTTTTACAGAAGTTTCATAAAGCGGACTTCCTGGATAAGGAATATAAGCTCCCACCCTACACAGAAACTTAGGACTATCGTATATATCTTCAAGTTTATGAATAAAATGGATAGTTTGGATGATTTCTTCCCAAGTTTCCCCCGGAAAACCTACAATGAAAGTATAATTTAAAGGGGCTTTATACTTTGACATTACTTTAGTCGCCTTAATTATTTGAGCAGTGGTTATGTCTTTTTGCACATACGTTAAGATTCGATCACAACCACTTTCTGCCCCACTCATAGTACATATGCAATTGCTTTTTTTAATTCTTTTCACCGTTTTTTCATTAGTTAATGAATTAACTCTAGCTTCTCCAAACCAAGGAAGGCCAATTTTTTTAATAATCTCAAAAGCTCTTTCTTGATTTACAAAAAAATTATCATCATTAAACCAAATACAATCTACACCATATTCTTCTTTGAGTTTTTTAATATCCGATACAATTCTGTTAATAGAATGGCAGCGTACTTTACGGTTTTCTGGCCTGAAACGATTATAACAAAAAGCACATCTATAAGGACACCCCCGCGAAGTTAAATAAGAAACCATTCTGTTAAGATTAAATCCATGTTGTTTATACTTACTTAAATATTTTTTAATATCAACTAAATGCCACGAAGGTCTGTATTTATCAAGGTTTTCAATTTTAGGTCTAAAACCAGTTATTATTGGTAGATCATTTTTTTTATAACCAATTCCTCTGATCGTTTCTATTTTTCTTTTTCCCTGTAAAGCTTGAGCAAGTTCAACAACAGACTCTTCCCCTTCGTCTAATACTACAAAATCAATATATTTTTCCAAAAGGCACTCTTTAGGCAATATTGTAGGATGTACCCCGCCCCAAACTATTGTATTTTTATTATCATCTCTTTTAATTTCTTTACTAAATAACGCTGACAATTGAGTACTCCGCCCAGTATTAACTGAAAAACCTATAAATAATGGATCATTATTCTTAATAAATGACAAAAAGTTCGTTAAATCCTTTTTTAAGAAATGTTGGTCGGTATTATGCAGAATTTTTACCTCATATCCTGCCCGCTCTAATGAATTAGCAATGTACATTAGACCATATGGTAAATATCTTTTTTTAGTAGTATAGGCGTCAATTTTAATTAACACTACTAAATTATTTTGTTTATTGTTTTTTCCCATACCAACCTTCATAATATCCTATATAATATTTGATGATTTTGCCCCAATTATAATTTTTAAATTTTTTTAAACAATTTTGTGATAATATTTTAAGGAATTTTTTATTCTTAGCCATTTTTAATATAGCTTTTCTAAATTCCTTTTTGTTATTTAATTTTATTAATAGGCCTTCTTTGTTTGAAACAAGTTCAGAAATAGCTCCAACTTTTGTTGCTATTATTGGTAAACCATATTTCATCGCTTCTAATAATATTAGACCAAATGATTCGTATGAACTGTAATGGATCAAGATGTTACTTATGGCATAAATTTCTTCTATTTTTTTAGGACTTATAGAACCCAACATTTTAACATTCTTTATATTTTCTTGGCGTATTTTATTTTGCACTAGACTATATAGTTCTCCTTCCCCGACTATTAACAACATAGTATCTGATATATCTATCTGCTTCCAATTTTCTAAGAGAAACAAAGGATCTTTTACTGGGTGTAATCTTTCAACAACTAAAAATATAAATTTTCCCTGCGCCCCCAATTTACCTTTCTTTTTTTCTTTTTCTAATTTACTAAGTTTAATTTTATTTAGGTCTATCCCGTGAGGGATAACTATTATTTTTCCGTTTAGTCCTTGTTGTATAGCCTTTTTTTCCAATTCATTACTCGGAGAAAATATAATATTCGCTTCTCTAGAAAAAAATTTTATAATTTGTTTAAGAAATAAATTAGTTCTTTTTAGAGGTGTATAAGTATCCCAACCCATCAAGCTAACAAAAAATCCTTTGTTGTAGAATTTTTTTGCTAAGTATCCCGATAGCCCAAAATATGGATGGAAAACATGTATTATATCAAATTTTTTTAATTTTGTTAATATTTCAAAATGGAATAAAATATTTGATAATAATTTTGATCCTCTCCACTTAGTTCTAGTTATTTTAAATCCTCTTTTTTTACTTCTAAGCTTTAGCCATTTATGATATGCTGGTGTAAAAACCTCAACACAATGCCCTAATTTAGCCAGTTCCTTGGCGATATTATAAACTACTGTGGGTGTTCCACCTATAACTGGTTCGAAATGGGGCGTTATTAATGCAATATTCATGTTTTAACTCCTAATGCGTTTATATAATTATGAATTCCTTTTTCTATAAGAAATTTTTTTGAAGATTTTTTAGCGGCCCCGGACAATTTTCTATACAAATCTTTATTTTTGATTAGTTTACTAATAGCTTTTGCAAGTTCTTTTGAGCTACCCGGAGAGATCTGCAAGCCATTATATTTTTGTTTTATTAATTCCTCGCACCCGCCCCTATCTGTTCCTATAACAGGGGTACCTTGCATGAAAGATTCAGTTGGAGTTCTTGGTAAGGGGTCAAAAAACATCGATGGATAAACAGTGAGGTAAGCTTGTTTATATGCTGCTGCCAACTTTTTACTATTAACAAATCCCCCAAAAGTAACGTATTGCGCAATGTTTAGATTTTTAACGGCCCTTTTTAATTCTTTTTCATGACAATGTCCTAAGAATAAGAAATGAACGCTTTTATTTGATTGTATTATTTTTGGAATTGCTTCTATTATGGTGTGACACCCTTTAATTTTCTCAACTCTTCCAGCAAAAAGTATGATTTTTTTGTGTTTGGGGATATCAAATTCTTTAAATATAGACCAATTTGCCGGCCTAATTTGTTCGAATAAATTGTAACACACAAAAAGTTTATCTTTATTGATACCCTTATTTATTAAAATCTTCTTAAGTTTATAACTTATTGGAAGAATTATATCTATTCTTTTAAGCGCTTTAAGTCTTTTCCGATACATGTAGAAAATAATTGGCGAAAGTAGTATCTTAATCCATTTATTTGATCCAGAGCCTGCCGGGTTTTTCCTAAATATCCTCTTAAACGTACAATACCAAAATTTTTTAGCATCACAGTTTAAACATTCTTCTCCTTTGTAATTAATATGGTAATAAGGGCAAGTAGCCCAACTACCGTTTACTGAAGCTGCGATTTTTTCTGCGCATTTTTTGCAATTTAAAACTGCAGGAATAGTATCCATTCCATAAGAATATAAAATATCAAATTTTTGATATCCTTTTTTTAAGAATTTTTTAAATTTGGCGATCATGTGCCTTTCTTTTTTGACAGCAGCAAGGATGCCAAAAGAATATTCTTTATCGAATATCGGGTGTACCTTGACACCCTTAAGTTTAAATTTATTAATTTCTTTAATTTTATCAGTTTTTGAAGTAAATATTTCAACAGAATGTCCATTCACCGCCAATCCTTTAGCTACATTAAATACACTTATATGTGAACCCCCCAATATGTTTGGAGGATAATATTGTGTTACAATTCCTATTTTCATTTTATAATTTGTTAAATATTATTTTTTTCTCCCTTATGCTAATTCTTTTTTTATTTTTAACTAATAATATTTTAATCTTAAATGGAATTAGGTACTCGGCGAAAGCAATCAAAAAATCAAACCAATGTTTTTTGGAGTAGTTATATTTAGTTAATGCTAAATATCTAGCTCTTAATGCAAATCTATCTTGTTCTTTTCTTTTGAAGGAAATCGATATCCCTTTAGCATCGTAAAGATAATCAACAAGAAATTCATTTAAATTTTTTAATTTATATTTAGATCCTACCCTTAAGAGCAATTCATAATCTTGGGTGTATTTAAATTCTGAATTATAAAATCCCATTTCATTAAGAACTTTTTTTCGTAGCATCCATGTTGAATGGCAAAAAGGATTAGTTCGTATTAGGGCATTTTTTATTTGATAATCCTCAACAGGATAAATTGTTTTACCTATTTTTTTACCACCCTCATTAATAATTTTGATAAAACTTCCCACAATTGCATAATCCGGATTTTTATCAAGAAATTCTTTTTGAAGTTTTAATCTATATTTTTTGCATATATCTCCAGAATCTATACGCGCGATGTATGTCCCTCTAGATTTTTTCAGTGCTTTATTCAACGATTTGGTTAAACCGAAGTTTTTTTTGTTTTTGATTAGTTTAATTCTTTTATCCTTTTTAGCATAATGATTTAAAATAGAATCCACATCTTCAGTTGAACCATCGTTTACAATAATAAATTCAAAATTTTTAAAACTCTGCTTTAAAACAGAATCTACAGTTTTCTTAATTCTTTTAGGATGATTATAAACGGACATAATTATACTAATTTCTACCATACTTTTCAATTATTTTTTCTTTAAAGTTAATTTCCTTACGATTTTAGTTAAATTTTTCTCAACCTGCTCAATTTTGACATAAATTTTAAAAATAAGATAAAATAGAATTATTACTGAGGCATACAAAACAACATCAGCACCGCGACCTATACCAAATAAATTAGCAAAAAAAGTCGTAAATCCTGGCAACAAGGCAACTATTATTAAAGTTAGCCAAAGTAAAGACCACCACAAAACTTCTTTTTTTGATATCTCCTTTTTCTTAAATCGTAAGATAGCTCTACTTAGAGCAAAAAGTGCAAATAAAGTTACTACGATTTTAATTATTACCATTTCATTTAATTAAATTTTTAATAAACATTTTAAAAAAAACTTTTAAGGCTTGCGTAAAGGAACCATGCCCCTTTTTGAGCGAATATACTGAATAGATTATCTCAACAGGGATTTCCTTAAAGGTTAATTTTCTTTTCTTAATTTCTCCAATTATTTCAGAAGCGTGCGCCATTCTATCTGATTCGATATTTATTTTTTCAGCAGCAAATCTACTTAACGCCCTAAGCCCATTATGCGCATCAGTTAACTTTATGCCATAAAATAAATTTTGGATAAGTACGGACCCTTTTAGCAAAATTTTTCTGTTAAATGGTACGTCTAAGTCTTTATTTAGAAATCGACTACCTAGCACAACGTCAACTTCACCTCTTTGAATAGGCAAAATTAAGTTTTTAATATCTTCAACGCTATGTTGCCCATCTGCATCGAAAGTAACAATTATTTCAGCACCTTTTGAAAGTGCAAAATCAATTCCTGTTTTAAGTGCAGCACCCTGTCCGCGATTTATTAAATGTTGTAATACAAAAACACCTTTAGATTTAGATATTTCGCAAGTCTTGTCCTTAGAGCCATCATCTACAACAACAATATTAGAATACCCTTTTGCGCCAAGAGCCCCAATGACTTTACCTATTGTTTTTCTTTCGTTGTATGCAGGAATAACAATAAAAATACCCATTATTTTTACCTTTTAAAACTCATATAGTTTTGTTGAAATTCATCAGAGTCTCCAGCCAAAAATATAGGATCTGCTTTAAGTCCTTCGGGATAATTTATTTTCCATATTTTGATAGGGCCAATAATATTGTTGCCATAAATTGCAAGCGGCGCATCATCTTGATAAACTAATTTAAATTCGGGATAATTTTCTTCTAAAATATAAAGTCTAGCAAATAAACCAGGAGAAACTTTTTCTGAAAGATAAAGAAGGCCATTATTTTCTATTAATTGGTTTTTTTCTATAGAAGGAATAAATTTGATACAACCACCCATTCTGCTTTCAACATCCAACTCAATCTCGTTTTCATTAGTATATATACAAGATATCGGTTCACTAATTTGCTTGTTGTTATGAACTATTATTGCTTCAACAGAATTAATGTCATTTTCTTGATCGATATTAATAGCAAATCCAGCAATTATCGCTTTTCCTTCGGATAGAATGTAATTATCGATTACTAAATCTTGATCAAAGGCCCAGCCACCACTATAAATTAATGCGGTACCATTTCTTACCTCTCGAGATTCTTGCAACTTGAAAAAACCAATAGTACTTCGCCGGTCATTATTTTCGTCTGAACCTAAGAAAGAAAATGCATGATATTTAGGAATTTCTTCTTCAGAAAAAAGCAAATATGAGGCATTATGAGCAGCAAAATATTCTAAACTTCGCGTATTGTCGTATCCGATCATACCATATCTTGCAAGAGTATAGATATAATAGCCACCACCCGGTTTCCCGCCGTCTTGAATTGATGGTCTTTCTGCAACAGCTTGAGTCCAATAACCATAATCCCACCAATGAGCTATCACCGAATCTGCAGGCGTGTTTGCTTTAATCCATAGCATAGCATCTTCCCATTGCCCAGGCAAACCAGAACCTATCGTTTTTGTTTGTATAGCTGCACCGTTTGCCAGACCTAAGATTAACACAAAAACTATGATGGCCATTACAATCGCTACTTTTTTTGAATTTAATTTAAATTTAGACCAAAGTAGTTTTATTATTTGGCTAAAAAGTAAACCTGCACCAAGAGCCATGGCAGGTGCTGCAATAAATCCAAACCTAGGTGCAAGCTTTCCAAGATAACTTAAATAAAAAAAGAATATTATTCCAAAGAAAGGCAAAGGAGTTTCTATTTTAGTTATAAATCCAACCAAAAATAAAGATAGGGCAAATATTATAAGAAGGATTAATCGTAAAGTTCTAGATAAATCGGCCAATAGAAGTGCTAAGGTAAATATAAAAAATAATGAAGAATAAGCTAAAGCAACTTTTTTATTTGCTTTTAAAATATAGAAGGTATATATAGTAATACCTATTATTGCAAAAATTAATAGTAGCCCAAAAGTAGAGTAGAGATTAGAACCACCTATAATTTCAGATGTAGTAAAAGATACTTTTGAACTGCCAGCTGGATAAAGGAAACTATAAGTTAATTTTGATAAAAATTCACGTTTTATAAGGAATAAACTAATGGCTCCCAAGCAGCCAATTAAACCTGCAACTAACGGTCGCAGAGGAATTTTGGTTTTGTCTTGTAATTTAAATTTATCAAGCAACATTAAGATAAGCCCAAATAAAATATAAAAGACTACGAGCAAGAAATTTAGCACTAACGGGTTATTTAAATCTTTGATAATGGCAATTAAACCAAAAATAGTGTAAGCTATAAAATCCATCTTGGTGGTTTTACCCCATATTAACTCTAGAAGTATATAACCACCAATAATTATCAATAATAGTAGTGTAGAAGGATACCACATAAAACTTAACAACATTACGAAAAAACCTGAAATCGCCGCAAGTGAAAATTTCAACCATTTTTTACTAGTTTGCCTAAACCAAATAAATAGCCAAAGCGCAGCAAAGAAAAATAACATTGCAATGGCTTCATGGTCGGCGAATCCAGCTGTTGATCTATACAAGTAAGCCCCCATTGTTGCAAGAAAAGCGGCGCTAAATATAGCCGTCCAAGTTCCATTTAATTTTCTTACAAACAAATAAAAGAAAATTAAACCAATACTACCAATGACTGCAGGATAAATTATGTGGGAATATATTTGTGGTTGACCAGTAAATATGCTAATAAATTTATGCCAATATGCTAGAAAATATGGAAAAATATCTGGAGAACATTGAACGCCTATCGGAGGATTTCTCATCATATCTGGACAAATTATATGACCGTAAGTTAGGATTTCTCGGGCTTGTCTAAAGTAAAAATAAGGATCAAGCCCAGTAAGATATTTATTTGCTAATATTGGTAAATTTCTAGTTCTAATCCACAAACTTAAGAAGAATATTGATATAATACCCAACCATGGTAGCCATTTATTTGAAAATAACTTTTTGAAGTTTAACCCTTTAAGACTAAATTTTAAATCTAATTCTAACTCTTCTGGTATTTGTTTGTTTTCTTCCGATCCATCATTCCCTTCCAAGCACACCACCACAAGATTTATACAGAGGAAGTTTTATAACAATTATGATGGCTGACAAATTATTTAATACAGCAATTTCATTCTCATCAGACCCTAGAATCGCAGCTTATGAAGCTGTAACCAGGGCAATTGCATTTTCTGGAAAAAGGCCAAAATTAGGATTACTATTTTGTTCAAGAAAGAAATATGGTGAAAGGCTCCCTGAGCTAGTTAAGGCTGCAAATGAAATATTCAAGCAAAGCAATCCGCATTGTGAATGGATTGGTTGTGCAAATGAAAATATTGATGGCTGCATGGCTTTTGTTCTTTCAGACAAAAGAATCTCACCAAGCATAGGACTTGGTTCAGCTACGCATAGAAATCCTTTATTGTCTGGCAAAAGAGCAGCACAAAATGCAATATCGCATGCAAATCTTTCTGAAGCAATAACAGCTTATGTTTCTGCAGCTGCAATAGGCAATAAAATGCCAAAATTAGAACAATTGCAACCTTATCTTGCAATGGCTTTTTTCCCTGAAAATTCAGATCAAAAAGCAATATTTGATGGATTAAGAAGTTCTGTTGCACCTACTGTGCCTATTTTGAAGTTTACAGGTTATTTGTTCAGCAACGGAGTTATACTAAACAATACCACCTTGTTTCTTTTGCAAGCATTTGAAGAGCCAGGTGACTGGCACTATCAAAACTTAGAAACATTTTCTAGAATCTTAGACTAATTAAAGGAGATATTGTTGTTTCAATTACTGCAGCTATAACTAATATTACAACTGCAAGAAGAATTAATCCAAAAGCATGATACATTGTTTTTTTCAAATTCTCTGAATCTCTTTCTTCTTTAATCACAGCAACTGAAATAAGACCACCAGCAAGGCCGCCAACAAAATAAGCTAATATCTCTGGAATACCATGCAATAAATAGCGCACCAAACTTACAGAAACAATACTGGAATAACCAACTATGCCAGTTACACCAGCTAATTTAATTGCCATTGCGCTGCGAATAGAATTACCCATTGCAACACCAATAACAGATGCATTCCAAACTAATATGAAAATTGCACCAGCACCATATATGAAAGAGAAAAGTACACAAAAAGCAAGTACTTTGAGGTTATTTAATAAAATCTTAGAGAAAAAACTACTTAAAACAGCACTACCAGCTACATTCAGGTTTATCTCTCTGATTGTATTTAATTGTATATAAAACAAGTTTGTCAGTAGATTATTAGGCAAAACAGCAAACCAAAATGTAAATGAAAGAGCAAGACCTAAAAACAAAAATATGAAGAAATAAAAAAGTCTTTCTTGTGGTTCACTGAATTTAGAAGAATTATTTCTTAATTTTATTCCTTTGAAAAAAGAAAGTAATAATTGTTTGATATAGTCTCTTGTACG
>SMTZ1_10020863_pt1 | contig 11993 bp, 13 predicted proteins | sample DeeMarSWOR136_30_FD_25667 | JGI IMG/M metagenome (IMG submission 25667) | reverse complement strand
ACACAGGGGCAGGGGTGCCCAAAGAATATGGCGGATTGGGACTGGGGGCAACAGGTGCCTGCATTGCAGCCGAGGCATTTAATCGGATGCCCGGCCCAGGCAGGGTCTTTGTGGGCAATATGTTGGGAGGGCTGAGGCAAATCATCGAGTTTGGCACAGAGGAGCAGAAAAAACGGTTTCTGCCCGGCATCGCCCGGGGGGAGATTGGCGCGATCGTCATCACGGAACCTTTTGCAGGCACGGATGCTGCGGCCCAAGAGATGACTGCAGAACGTGATGGGGACGCGTACATAATGAACGGGAAAAAGCGCTATATTGTATCCGCCGGAGTGGCCCAGAGATACATGGTCTGTGGAGAAGATCAATGAGGTCATTGGATTTGAAAATATCCAGAACGGGGTGCTAAATTTTCACAACGTTGCCGTGCCCATAAGCAACATGCTTGGAGAAGAGGGGGACGGCTGGCGGGTGATGATGGCAGGACTTAATTTTGAGAGGACTCTTATTTGTGCGCAAGTGCTCGGTTGGATGCGGGAACTTCTTAGAAACGTGGTCCCCTATACGCAGCGCCGTGTGCAGTTTGGCAGGCCCACCATAAGTTTTGTGAACAACCAATTCAAGATTGCTGACATGATCACGAGGCTGAAGATTGCTAGTCTGCTTACTTACTACACGGCCTATCTCTGGGATCTAGGGTGGGATATCACCTTAGAGTCCAATATGGCCAAATTGTTCAACTGTGAGGGCGTCATGGCCTCCAGTCTGGATGCCATTCAAGTGATGGGAGGCGACGGCCTCACACCTTTCTATCCCCTTTCGGCTATTATGAATGTGGCAAAGGTGGAAAACATTGCTGGGGGGACCATGGAGGCCTGTAGGATGGTCATCCAAAGGACGGCGATGAGACAGATGACCGAGGACCTGAAAATGCCCAGAAGAGTGGTCCACGATGATTTGGGCGTACCTGTTCCCGCAAGCCAGATGCCCGAAAGAAAAAAGGAAATAGATGAGGAAGGTCTTCTTCGTGTATTGGCCGAAGATTACCGCGTTAACCCGGGACTTCATATGAGCAGAGAGGATATGAAGGAATTCTTTGATGTGAATGAAGAAAGGCTGGATGAGGTCCTTCTTGCCCTTGAGAATCAGGGACTCGTCAAGCTCAATCGAGACAAAAAGGGGATTGCCCTGGCAAAGGCGACTTATGATGGTCTGGAAAAGGCATTCCCACTGGATCACTATAAGTGGTTCCCCTCATGGATTGAAAAGGAGAATATTTTTTAACGTTAATCTTCAAAACCATACTCCGCCCAGCGTTGTTTCACTTTCTCAAGCGTCTCTTCATCCATACGTGTTAAAAGAGGCTTCCTGTCCCAGTGAAAGGGAATTGTAGCGTCCAATATGAGCTTGGATCCCACATCCCGCTCAGCAATATACACGGCGGGATCGAGAGGACCGCCACGTGTCCCATGCAGAATGTGGACTCCCCTCTTTGCTTCCAGCCGTGTGCTTATGGCCCATAAGACCTGCTGTATGTCATCGGCAGGAACATCATCATCTACAATGATGATATTTTTGAGTCGATAGTGGCCGCTGGTTGATCCGGCAACGGCATGTCCCACCTGTGTAGAATGGCCGGGATACCTCTGTTTCACAGAGACGACAACCGTCAGACGCCCGCATCCCTCTGGCAGGGAGTACACCGATTGTATGCCGGGAATTCTCATGTCATTCAGGTCAGACCAAATGGAAGCGGAGACCTGAAGTGCCCCCAGCATATGGATGTCAGTTATGGGTTGACCCGTGCTGGTGATCCAGAAGATGGGGTTGTTCCTGTGCAGGATGCGCTTTACATTGAAAACCGGCTCCAGGTACTCCTTCCCTGCCTTCGCTGAATAGTAGCCCGTATATTCACCAAAAGGCCCCTCCTCTATATAGGTTTTACGGTCTGGGTTGATTTCCCCCTCCAGAACAATTTCCGCTCTTGCCGGGATCAGAAGACCCGTCATATCGCTTTTTATCACCTCAATCGGTTCTCCTCGTATGGCTCCTGCCCGATCATACTCGCTGACTCCCCAGGGTACTGTGGAGCTTGACATCAGAAAAATAATCGGTGCAGAACCTATGACAGCAGCTGCCGGCATGGGTTTTTTAAGCTCTCTGAATCTATCCAGCATCAAATCGGCATGCTTTCCATGGTGAATCTGAATGGCCGCACGTTCCCGATCGACGAGCTGCATCCTATACGTCCCTACGTTTGTCCACCCTTCATCTGGATCTTGGCTCACAATGCTGACTGCGGTCCCTATATATCGCCCACCGTCTAAAGGGGCGAACTTCGGTACGGGAAAAGAAAGTAGATTGACTTTATCCCCTTCCAACACATTCTCAAGAATCGGGCCGTCTGATACCTCCGCCGGTGGAATCGAAGTCTTAGACGTTAACTCCGCCCACTCCCTTGCTAACTGGCATAGACTGTAATCGTCCGCCATGCCGAGAGCTACAGCCAGCCTTCTTTCAGTGGTGAGAGCCGAGCCTAGAACAGATGCGTGCTCACACGCCTTAACCTTTTCAAAGAGCAGGGCCTGCCCGCCCCCCCTCGCCTCATTAAGCTTGCACACATGAGACAGCTCTAAATTCCAGTCCACCTCCGCCTTTATCCTCTTTAATTCTCCACGCTTTTCACACTCATTAATGAAATCCCTCAAGTCATTAATCATATGGGCTCTCCTTTGTTCTGTGTACTGCTCTGTGTATTTCCTCCTTAATTGGATCATGGTATGGGTCCACGACTTTCTCTCTCTATCTTTAAGACTTCTTTCAGGCGCCTCACCATGTATGAAAAAACCTCATAATGAGCCTGTCGAAAAACCGACTTCTCAGAGGCTGATGGAAAATGTCCATATGCAAGGCTTCCGAAACTGGGGACCCGCCCCCACCCTGCCCTCCCCCTTGAGGGGGAGGGTTGGGGTGGGGGTGGGGAGTCCAAGCGGAGCGCGGACAAATCCCGAGGAATGAGGCGTACATCGAAGTACGCCGCAGTCACGAGGGATGAGGGTAACGCAGCAGATGGGCGTTTTCCGACAGCCTCAATGGATAACTATAGCTTTACCAACTCTCCCCCATCCATATAGATCACTTCCCCCGTCATGTAATCAGAGGCATCTGATGCCAGGTAGACCACCAGTGGCCCTAATTCCTCAGGCTTTCCGTGCCTTTTCAGGGGAATCTTCTCCCGCCGGATGGGTCCAAGTTTTGGGTCATCTAGCACCACTTTCATGGGCCGGGTATAAAAAGCACCTGGGCCAATCGCATTCACCCTGATATGGTAGGGGGCCCATTCCACGGCCAAATTCCTGGTAAACTGTATAACCCCCCCCTTACTGGCCGCATAAGGGACCATGCCTGCCCTGCCTTTCACACCAAGCACCGAGGTGACATTGATGATTTTCCCACCTCCTTGATTCATCATGATAGGGCCTACCGCCTGACAGAAGAGAAACATGGAGGTGAGGTTCGTGTTCATGGTGGCATACCACTCTTTCAGGTCAAATTTCAAGAAAGGCTTGACAATGGCCACACCTGCATTGTTTACGAGGATATCCAGTCGGTCCAATTTGGACACGGCTCTGTCAACCACCCGATCCACAGAAGATCTCTTGGTCACCTCACAGACCACAGAGATTGCCCTTCTCCCCAATTCCCTGATATGTGAAGCTGTCTCTTCAATCTCCCTTTTGGTTCGGGCCGTCACAACCAGGTCCGCGCCTGCCTCTGCCAAGGCCAAGGCCATCGCTCGACCTAAGCCTCTCCCCGAACCCGTCACCAGGGCCACCTTTCCGTCTAAGCTAAACTGATCTAGGATCATTCCTCCATCACCTCGTTTTGCAAACTAAAGAAATTACCCTTTGCCTAGAGACTGTCGAAAAACCCGCGTCTAAGAAGCTGATGGAAAATGTCCACCCCGCAGGCTTTGCTGCGGGACGAAATCCCGAGAAATGAGGCGTACATGGAAGTACGCCGCAGTGACTTGCCCTGTTAAATCGGCTTTGCCGTCTCGCGAAGCGAGAATTTAACAGGGCGGGGGATGAGGATAACGCAGCAGATGGGCGTTTTGCGACAGCTTCCCCACTATTCTAAAGTCCTTTTTAGTCTGTATAGCAAAAAAATAAAAGAGAAGAAATTTTCTTCATGGAGATATGTCTTTTTTTGGGGTTGTGAATTGATATGTGACAGACCCTGTGTTACCCTACATAATTTACAGTGATCACAAGAAATTTCGTGAATGCAGAAGGTGGCATAAGAATGAGAGCCATTTTTGATGAAATCTGGAGGCATGCTAAGCCCTATCTCAATACGCGGCAGAACGATATCCATACGGAGATTTCTGTAAGGTTTGCGGCAGAGCTATTGGAAAAGGAGGGTGGAGATGAAGATGTTGTTATGCCCGCTATCATATTGCACGATGCGGGGTGGATAAAGATCCCGGAGGACGAGCAACGCAAGGGCTATGGACCGGAAATCCAGTCTCCCCGTGTGGTGAAGAGGCATGAACTTGAGGGTGTCGAGATTGCAAAGGGCATTCTGGAGGCCTTAGATTATAACGAGGAGAAGATTGCTGAGATCCTAGAAATCATTCAAGGCCATGATAGCGGAAAAGAGTCAGGTTCGATTAATGAGAGCATTGTCAAAGATGCAGACAAATTGTGGAGGTTCTCCAGAGAGGGTTTCAGGATTGATTGTGATCGCTTCAACTTGAAACCCATGGAAAGGATCAAAAAAAAGGACCTGGATATCGACAGGATATTCTTTACAGAATCGGCAAAACAGATAGCCAGAAAGGAAATCAAGAAGCGATTAACGGAATCAAAAGTTTAACAAAATTAATTGTTTGCGTGGAACCTCATTTCGAGTTGAATTATTCATATTAAATTACTATAAATCATTTATATTTTTATTTTACCAGGGAGGGGGGCCAAAATATGGCCACATTATTTGAAGAGACTGCAATCAATGGTATGACGATGCGCAACAGGATGGTAAGATCTGCCACTTGGGAGGGGATGTGCGACCAGGATGGCAGGCCCACAGAAAAATTGGCCAACTGCTATCGTGATTTGGCGCAAGGTGGTGTAGGCCTGATTATTACAGGCTTTACGTTTATACAACAGGAAGGAAAGGCGTTACCCGGCAAAATGGGCATCCATACTGACGACTTTGCGGGCGATTATGAAAAGTTGGCCCATGCTGTGCACGAGGCAGGCGCCAGGATTGCGGTCCAGTTGGTCCATGCGGGTGGCAAGGCCAGCGCCAGCGTCCAAGATGACCAGTTTCCGGAGATCCCGGCCGAACTCACGAAGGATGAAATCCATGAAATTGTTATTGCATTTGGAGAGGGGGCACGCCGCGCCAAGGCCTGGGGTATGGATGCCGTGCAACTGCATGGTGCCCATGGCTACCTGATCAACCAGTTTCTGTCTCCGCACATAAACCGCCGGGGTGACGAGTATGGCGGCCATATTGAAAACCGCAGCCGGTTTCTTCTGCAAGTATACCAAAAGGTGCGGGACACGGTCGGTGCCAATTTTCCTGTGCTTATCAAGCTGAACGCCTCGGATAATCTGGATGGGGGTTTAAGTATTGACGATTCGCTTTATGCGGCCAAGAAACTTTCAGAGGCCGGTATCGATGCCATAGAAGTCTCCGCCGGGACATCCGCCTCCGGCGACAAAAACCCGGCGCGCGAGAAGATAAACAAACCAGAAAAGGAGGCATATAACCTGGAAATGGCCGTCCGGATCAAGGAGGCGGTCAGCTGTCCGGTCATGGTGGTGGGAGGATTCCGGTCGTATGAAGTTGCGGAAAAGGCACTCCAAGACAATGGCATGGATTACATTGCCATGGCCAGACCCCTGATCCGGGAACCAGGCTTATCCAACCGCTGGCTGCGGGGAGACCGCAGCCCGGCCAAGTGTATTTCATGCAACAGCTGCTTTCAGCCTGCGGCCAAGGAAGGCGGCCTCTATTGTGTGATCGAGAAAAAAGAGCGTGAAAAGGCTGCAAAGGCGAAAGGGCCGATCTCCTGATAGGGAAACAGTTTCGGGTATTTGCATCACCGGTGTCAGTAAAGATCCGGGGCCAGAGGACCCGGCTTTGGTCCAACCCCTGGAAGGGGGCGCTTTGTGACCGATCTAATTTCAGCCTCCTACTGGAGTATTGGAGTGTTGGAGTATTGGAAAACCGAACACACGACAAACATCTACCAAGAATGAACCCCCGAGATAGACGGGATTATCTTCCCATGGATGTCAAGAAACTTGAACCATTACTCCATAACTCCAATACTCCAATACTCCTTGAATTTTTCAAGGCAGAGCCATCTGTCTATGACCTAGCCCAGAGGACCAGGGTTTCCACGTTAGACTAAAAGATGTGAGGAGGTTAAAATATGCCGGAAAAAATTTTACAGATCAATTTGCGGTTCAATGTCTCAACTGCGGAGTTGGTGGAGGAGTTTGTTACAGCGGGGAGCCACATTGCGGCGGTGCCCTAAAATCCTACCTTGAAGGTCCAATCATCGCTAGCATGAAGGAGAAGAAGGCCTTCAGTGACATCAACCTTAAGACCTTCGAAGTGGTAGAGGAGGCCACAGCATTAACCCGCGGTCCCATTTAGTCAATGAAGGAACCCCCCATCGTCATGCCCGCCCCGCATCCGGTGCGGGATAAACTCCGGCGGGCATCCAGGCCTTGAAGCTTTTTATCATTTACATGGATTCCCGCTTCCGCGGGAATGACAAAGGATGCCGTTCATGATAGGCATGCTTTTTCTCACAGTAGGATGATGGGATGACCCAAGAATCATAATAAAAGGAATTCCTCATGAAAAAACTAGTATTTCTATTTCTTTTTCTTTTAGTGGCTTGTGGGCCGAGTTGCCAAGCCGGGAGCTATTCTCAATCAGCCAGACAAAATTTTTCGGTGAACATCCCCGAAGGATGGACCAGATTCAGTAGTTCGGAATATTTCATGCTAACCAGAGAAGGCGTCTTCTCGCAATATATTCTCGTTTTGCAGCGTCGTGTAAACAAACCCTTCAGTCATACAAAAAAGACGCTAAAAAAGGACATGCCTCCCAAAGAAGCGGCGGGCATCATCCTGGATGAAATGAACTCCGACGATAACCTTTTGAACTTCAAGACGATCGAGTACATTCCGACCCGGGTAGGCAGGTATAATGGCTTCAGGATTGTGTTCAGGTATGAAGACAAAGCTGGACGAAAGTTTAGGACCGTCTTTTGTGGGATTTTGGAAGGTTCTTGGTTCTATAGCCTGCGTTATTGCGCTCAGGAAGCAAAATATTCTGATAAGGACCTGGAAGCCTTTAAAAAGGTGGTGAATAGCTTTAACATTGTCATGGATAAATGAGCATAGATTTATTCAAACGTAGAGACTGGATTTTGAAACCTTCTGGCACGCCAGCGAGGGCGTGCCTCATCACAAGAAAAATACCGCACATACTGTCCTGCTTCTCATCTTCCCCTGGACATCAAGAAAAGTGCCAACAGGCCAGAAGGGTAACCCTGGAAGAAAATTTGCCATGATTGTGGCGCAAAAGTTGCCTTGGTCTGCAGGAAATGACCAAAGGGAGGGATCAAATGAATCAAAAGAAACCTGCTCAGATTGACAGGGACCAAAGAATGGCGACAGATTGGGAAGATTACCTAAAGGCTTACTACGACAAGCCCCAAAGCACCAGGACATGGTCCGGTTACGAGGTGAAGGAGATCTACACACCGAAAGATAGGGCAAACCAGGTCTATGAAAAAGAAATCGGTGATGCGGGAGAATTCCCTTTCACCAGGGGTATTCACCGCGATATGTTTCGAGGCCGCTATTGGACCAGGCGTGAGGTGGTAGGGATCGGTTCACCCGCAGACACCCACGAGCGGGCCGCATTTTGCTTTGAGCAAGGTGGTTCCGGGTTGAACACCATAGCTGATGTCACCTATGAGATGGGTTTGGACCCGGACCATCCCTGGGCTCAGAACGAGGTGGGACTGACCGGGGTAAACATATCCTCCATGAAAGACATGGAAACACTGGTTGGAGAAATTCCCTTGGACAAAGTAAGCTGGTCGCTCATTACCGCCTCCCCCACTGCATCTGCCACCATGGCCCAGTATGTGGCTGTTGCGCAGGACAAGGGCTATGACATCGGCACCCTGCGGGGCTCCATTCAAAATGACCCCATCCATTTTCGGTACTGTGGGTTCAGGCCTGCCTGTCCGCTTGACCTTTCCATCAAGCTGGGGTCCGACGTGATGGAGTTTTGCACAAAGAACATGCCCAAGTGGTATTACACCACGGTCAACATGTATGATCTGCGGGAGCAGGGGATCACTGCCCCTCAAGAAGTGGCCTTCGGGTTCGGGATTGCCATGTGCTATATGGATGAGTTATTGCGACGTGGCCTCCACATCGATGACTTCGCCCCTCGATTCACCTTTTACGTCTCAGCCCACATCGATTTCTTCGAGGAAATCGCCAAGATCCGGGCGGCACGACGAATGTGGGCCAGGTTGATGAAAGATAGGTATGGGGCCAAAGACCCTCGTTCCATGCAGTTTCGCTTTGCCGTTCACACGGCCGGATGTTCACTGGTTCCCCAACAACCGCTGAACAACCTGGTCCGTATTTCTTTTGAGGCCTTGGCAGCAGTCCTCGGGGGCGTGCAATCGCTCCACTGCTGTTCGTACGATGAGCCCATGTGCCTGCCCACCGAGAAGGGCCATCTTCAGGCCCTGAGAACCCAGCAGATAATCGCTTATGAGACCGGGGTCACCAACGTGGCCGACCCATTAGGGGGTTCCTACTTTGTTGAAAGCCTAACCGATAAGTTAGAGCAAGAGGCCTTGAAGATCATGAAGCAAGTGGATGAGATGGGCGGGATGGAGGAAGCTATTAGGAGAGAATGGCTGGACCGTCAGTTTAACGAGGAAGGCGTCAAACGCCAGAAGGAGTTAGACAGGGGGGATAAGCTCGTTGTAGGCGTCAATATCTTCACCAGTGAACCCGAGACCTCAACCCCTTTGGGTGTGCAACGCATTCCCGAGTTCTCAACCCGTCAGCAGATAGAGGATGTAAAAAGGCTGAAGCAGAGCCGGGACGCAAGAAAAGTATCCGAAGCCATCAGGCGCCTTCGAGACGCCGCTGCCCAAGGACGAAACACTATTCCGGCCATGATAGAGGCCACCAAAGCGTATGCGACCACGGCCGAACTCTTGGGGACTGTCCGCCAGGTCTACGGGTATTCTTATGATCCTATGAATGTCATAGAGTCCCCGTTCAGTTGAGAGGATTTATAAGACCGATGAGATCCAAAAGGAAGATCAGAGTGATCATCAGCAAGGTGGGTTTGGACGGTCACGACCGCGGGTCCAAGGTGGTCGCGGCCCTTCTGAGGGAGGCGGGAATGGAAGTGGTCTATCTGGGCATGTACCAGACGCCTGAGGGAATCGTGCAGGCGGCCATAGACGAGGATGTGGACGTCATTGGCGTGAGTTATCTATCCGGTGAACATCTTGTCTACACGCCACAGATTGTGGAGGAGATGAAGGAGAACGGACTGGACGACGTCCTGTTCCTTGTGGGCGGATCCTTTCCTCCCGAAGACATTCCAGTTATGAGAGAGATGGGGGCAGACGAAGTATTCAGGGGCGGTTCCCTTACGGATTCCTTTGTCAATTACATAAGGCAGAATGTGCGACATCAAGACTAATTCACCCCAGAGACGCCAACACCCGCCTGCCTCGCCCGTCCGCCTCGCCTGCTCGGCTGGAGGGCGGGCCTGAGCGAGAGCGATTGCGGGCAGACCTAATCCCTCCCATCGGGGGATAAAGCGCAATTCGTCATCCCCCGCCGACTTCGGCGGGGGATCCAGGACGACTTGATTTCCCGCGCGTTTTCTGGATTCCGGGTCTCGCTCTACATCATTCTGCTCGCCCGGAATGACAGTTTTGTCGAATTGCGACACAGACTCTCGAGCGAGATTTAACAAATCTTGGGCTGGCAGTTAAAGTGGCTGGAGGTATTGACATGAGCGAAGAAAAAATTCCACTGGTGTCTGTAACGCCAACTCTTCAACTCCTCTATACTTCAACGGTTGAAGTGGAGATGCCCCTGGAATTGGGCAAATCGCCCTATGGGGAGAGGCGTATCATCAACATCAAGGGCGGCCTTTTCTCCGGACCCAGACTAGCAGGACGTGTGTTGCCGGGCGGTGCCGATTGGCAGATTATTCGATATGACGGGATCACCGAAGTGGAGGCAAGATATACACTGCAAACAGATGATGGCGCTCTCATTTATGTATCTAACTGGGGATTGCGACACGGCCCTAAGGAGGTGATGGCACGGCTGGCAGCCGGTGAAAAGGTTGATGCCAGTGAATACTACTTTCGGACAACGCCTATTTTTGAGACAGGCTCTCCAGACTACCAGTGGCTGAACAGCCTCGTCGCCGTTGCAGCCGGCCAACGCCTTGCAAATGAAGTTATCATCACCGTCTATGAAGTGACTTAAAGTTTGGGCAAAAGCTCGTCAAGGGTTGGACCCCAATTCTGCGACTTTCTCATTCTTCGTGCCAGTTGCAAACGCTGCCTATCTTATTCTCATCCTCGTAGATGGCACTCCACACCCGGCACTCTCCGCTCTTCTCATCAATGTGGAGATCCGCCACGTAGGTGGTCTCGAATTTGAGCTTTTCGATCAACTGATCTAAGATCATGTTGGTGATGGGACAGATATAGGGTTTCACGCCATCCTGCCTGAGTCTAATCTCCTTAGGAAGGTGGCTGCAGCCTTTCATTTTCAACTCCAGCTTTACGCCCAGGCCACTGATCGCATAGCTCATCTCCTTTACCAAACCTGCAGCCTTTATTTCCTTTATGCAGTTCTGAATCACCTCATCGGGATTCTTTCCCTTGATTTCCTTTGATTGAATAAAATCCACCCCAACCATTTCCACCTTCCAGGCCGCACATCCTGAGAGCTCATGAAAAAGGAGTTCTTCCAGTCTCACAATGAGGTCATTACAGTATTCCATCTCATTCATATTTGGGCCTCTCCTTCCTGCCAAATTCCTCCCAGTACACCAAATCCTCTAAAGGCAGTTTTGGCCTGGGATGTTTTCGCTGCTCCTTGGGCCAGCCAATGGCCACATAGGCAATGACCTTGTACTCCCCCATGCCCGTGGGGATCTTCAGGATCTCCTTGAATTTCTTCGCATCCCGGGTGCTCGCCACGGGTCCGTGTACCCAGCAGGCCCCCAGGCCGAGGGAATGGGCCTCGATAAGCATGTTTTCAATGGCTGCCGACAGGTCATAGGGCACATCCACGGAACCCTCCATAAGTGTGCCGATGACCGCAATGACCACCGGTGCATACCGGGCAAACTCAGAGACCTCACCGGAATACATGAAGCGCAGGACCTCCGCCTTTTTCACGGGGTCCTTGATCTTTTCAAACCTTTCCTGCATCTCTCCCAGGCAATACCAGGCGGTCATCCTCGAACCGCTTCCAGCTTTGCCAGCCTGCCAATCCGGTCCTTGGTCTCCTGATCCCGAATGACGATGAACCGCCAGGGCTGATAATTTTCGCCTGTGGGGGCCCATCTCGCAGCTTCCAGAATCTTGTCGATCATTTCATCCGGGATCGGATCCGGCTTGTACCTCCGGATACTCTTCCTGCCTGTGATGACGTCAATGATATCTCCCATCCTTTTTCTCCCGTGATTTTTTTCTAATTAAACTTGAAGTGTCCTTCACGCTTCCAACTTGAGAACCTTCATTGCGGTTCCCCCCAGTATCATATCGATCTCCTCATCCGTGAACTCGATATCCGTTTCCCGGTTTTTAAATGCCTGGACCCATTCCTTTAGGGGACACATAAGATTGGGGTACAGGGCATCGGTGGCGAACATGATTTTATCTGCCC
>SMTZ1_10007561_pt2 | contig 11995 bp, 8 predicted proteins | sample DeeMarSWOR136_30_FD_25667 | JGI IMG/M metagenome (IMG submission 25667) | reverse complement strand
ATTCAGGGTCCGTCACGGCAAATACGCTGTATAGATGCGCCACTCCTCCGTTGGTCGTCCATTTCTTCTCGCCGTTGATAATGTACTCATCCCCGTTCTTGACCGCAGTCGATCGGATGCTTCCCGCGTCGCTCCCGGCGAACTTCTCGGACAGGCCGAACGCCGTGAGCGTCTCTCCTGTGGCAATTCCGGGAAGATACCGCTTCTTCTGGTCTTCTGTGCCTGCGACAATGATAGGAAAGGATCCGAGCGCGTTGACCGCATAGGCGACGCCAATCCCTCCACAGGCCCGCGAGAGCTCCTCCACGCATACGCAGAGGGTGAGGAGACCGGATCCTGAGCCTCCATAGTCAGGAGAGATCCACAACCCCATGAACCCTTCTTTCGCGAGAGCGTCCTTCACCTCCGTCGGGTATTCCTGGGCCTCATCGTACTCCCTGGCGATCGGTCGCACAACGTTCTCTGCCAGCGCTCGAGCTTTTTCCTTCCATTCGAGATGGTGATCGGTGAGAAACGGCAGCATGCGGAAGACCTCCTTTATTGGTTTGATTCGAGGTTTTGTTCATAATGACCTGCGCGAGCCGGGCTCCAGGTCATTCGGTGTGGGCTGCGTGGCCAGGCGCATCTTCACAGAGACAGAGCCGGAGGGCCATGTCCGACTCGCTCAGTTCGGCAGAATCTGTATCTGCGGACGGTTGCTGCCAGCAGGCAATGCCGGTCGGTTCCCGATGAGACAGGAGATTAGCACATCCAGCCGCTTTCCCGCAACCCTATTCTTGCGATGCCGCGAGCAGTCTCCGCACCCATCGTTCCCGGTGAGGTATCGTGTTTGCGGTCGGATCGTACGGCCCCGGGCAGGAGGAGGGGACGGGCTATAATCGCTCCGCCCGTCCCGACGCTCCGGCAAGGAGGATCTCGGTGGATGGCGTCCTCATCGAATGTGGAATTCGATGATATCCTCGTCTGCGAGGACGTGTGCGCGCTCCACACGCTGGCCGTCGTATGTGTTACTCCCCCAGATCCTCGCATACTTGAGGTTGCGGGCGAAATCCTTGTGGATCGATCGTGCGGCGTCGAGGACCGTACTCCCCCGTTTCAGGATAACCGGATCCTCTCGATCGGGCGGCCTGTTCGGCTCTTTGGTGTAAACACGGATGATTTCGAGGGCGCGGTAGACATACGTACGGAGGTCTTCCAGTCCCTCTCCGGTCGATGCCGAGACCTGCACCAGCGGCAACCGGTCTCCGAAGAACTCCCGGAGGATCTTGAGACGCTCAGGTGAGCCCGGGACATCGCACTTGTTGGCTACGATCACCGTCTTCTTCGCTGCTACGCCTGAAGCAGGCTGGTCGTCGGGAGCTGTCTGGACCAGTTCGACGCGTCCCTCTCTGAGCCGCTCAACTACTGTATCTGTCTGCTCGAGGATATCATCGCTCGAGAGATCGACGACGAACAGGACGAAATCTACCTTTCGCACGAGGCTCGGCAGCCAGGTCTCCATGACATCGCTTGCAATGGGGGGCGTATCGATGAGCTGGATCTGGATATTCTGGAACGGCATCATGCCGGGTGCGGGGCGGTGTGTCGTGAATGGGTACGGAGCGACCTCCGGCGAGGCACCGGTCAGTGCGGCGAGCAGTGCAGACTTGCCGGCGTTGGGAGGGCCGATCAAAGCGACCTGAGCCGCTCCCTCGCGCTCGACGTGATCGAATTGGGGACGCCTCGATGCCGCTCGTTGCTTCTTGGCTGAACCCTTGCGGAGCCGCGAGAGCCGCGTCTTGAGGTCGGCACGGATCTTCTCCGTTCCCTTGTGTTTCGGGATGATCGCCAGCATCTCCTGCAGCCGGGCGATCTTCTCCTCATCGGTCTTGGCCTCGCGAAAACGCTGTTCCGCTTGGATATATTGGGGTGGAAGGTTGGCCGGCACCATTGTCCTCTATGCTCCGGTGAAGCTGCTGCTTCGGCTGGACGAAACCTCTCCGATCTCCATCCGACGCACTCTACCACAGATGGAAGATCCGGTCAAGAAGCGACTTGTAGGACCGCCATACTGGCGCTTGACCCGGAGGGCGCGTTGTGGTAGGATGTCTCTAATCATCATGAGCCCGATCTTCCTCGTCGGTTCCCCCGTTTTATGGGCTGTTCGGGGCCGCCCCCCTCCTGATACGCCGGGGCGTCTTGTATCCAGCGATGACCACAAACGGAGCGCAGAGTCATTATGCCCAGGCTACTTACCGTTTCGAACAGGCTGCCGATCACAATCGAGAAGAGGAGGAACCTCCTCCGGTTTCGCCAGAGTGTCGGCGGCTTGGCCACTGCCGTCAGCTCGTTCCAGGAGTCCTATGACAGTGCCTGGATCGGGTGGTGCGGAACGCCGCTCGATAGACTGGAGAGGGAGGAAAAAGAAGAGATCGAAACAAGGTTAGTGGCCGATTTCAATAGCTACCCCGTGCATCTCTCCAGAAGAGACGTCGATATGTACTATCGCGGGTTCTGCAACAGAACCATCTGGCCGCTCTTCCACTGCTTCACCCAGTATGCCGTCTATGAAAGAGATCTGTGGGAGTCGTACAGGCGAGTCAATGAGCTCTTCTGCGATACCGTAATGGAGGTCGCAGAGCCGGGCGACATTGTCTGGATACATGACTATCAGTTGATGCTCCTTCCCGGTCTGGTCAGGCAGCGGATGCCTGACGCTACGATAGGCTTTTTTCTCCATATACCGTTTCCACCGTTTGAGATACTCCGTCTGCTTCCCTGGCGAGAAGATATACTGCGGGGACTGTTGGAGGCAGATCTGATCGGATTCCACACCTTTGACTACGTGAGGCATTTTCTGGAGAGCGTCAGCGGCCTGCTGGGATATGAGCACACTCTCGGTCAGATCTCGGTCGGCAACCGTGTAGTGAGGGCAGAGGCATTCCCCATGGGGATAGACTACGGGCGGTTTGCCGGGGCAGCCGACGATGCGAATGTCCACAGGGAAGTCGAGCGGATACGGAGGAGGATAGGCGAGCGCAAAATAGTCATATCGATCGATCGCCTCGACTACACGAAGGGCATCCTCCAGCGGCTCGAGGCGTTCGATCTCTTTCTGGAGAAGAACCCCGAGTATATCGGAGAGGTGACGCTCATCCTGGTGGCAGTGCCTTCACGGACCGGCGTAGAACACTACAGGATGCTGAAGAAGCAGGTGGATGAGCTGGTCGGCAAGATCAATGGGGAGCACGGGACTCTCGGCTGGATGCCTGTCTGGTACCTCTACCGGTTCTTGCCTTTCGACAGTCTCGTCCCGCTGTACATCGTGGCCGATGTTGCGCTCGTTACGCCGTTGAAGGACGGGATGAACTTGATAGCGAAGGAATTCATTGCGACGAAGACCGACGGCAAAGGTGTGTTGATCCTGAGCGAGATGGCCGGCGCTGCGAGAGAGCTGGGCGAGGCGATCATCGTGAGCCCGCACAATCGCGAGATGATTCTCGATGCCCTGGTGGAAGCGCTCAACATGCCCGAGGAGGAACAGATAGAGCGCAACAGAACGATGCAGCGGAGACTGCAACGCTATGATATCGCGCGATGGTCGAGGGACTTCCTGGAGGGCCTTCTCCACACCAAGGCGCTCCAGCAGGACCTCGCTGCCAGGCGTCTGACCGATGAGGCGCGCAGAGTGTTGGTGGATGACTACCTGAGGAGTGGTTCCCGGCTGCTATTGCTGGACTATGACGGTACGCTCGTCCCGTTCTCAGAGAGACCCGACCGTGCCAGCCCGGACGATGCGCTCCTCGCACTGCTCAGAGATCTCGCAGACAGACCGAGAACCGAGCTGGTCATCGTGAGCGGGCGCGGGAGGGGAATACTCGATCTCTGGTTCAAGGACCTCGACGTCGCCCTTGTGGGAGAGCACGGGGCGTGGGTGAAGGAGAGGAGCGGAGAGTGGGAAACGATAGAGCCTCTGAACAACGCTTGGAAAGAGGAGATACGGCCCATTCTGGAGATCCATGTCGATCGGACGCCCGGATCGTTCATCGAAGAAAAGGAGTTCTCCCTCGTCTGGCACTGCCGCAGAGTCGATCCCCAGTTGGCCTCTGTGCGGGGCCGGGAATTGAAGGAGACCCTCACACATCTCACTGCCAGTCTGGACATCGGGGTTCTCGAGGGCAGCAAGGTAATCGAGATCAAGAGCGCCGGAATCAACAAAGGGCGCGCGGCATTACGGTGGATCACCAGACAGAAGTGGGATTTCATACTGGCAGCAGGCGATGATCGAACGGACTAGGACGTGTTCGGCGTTCTTCCCCGGGACGCCTATTCCGTCAACGTCGGCCTGCGGCCATCGAAGGCGAGGTTCAGTCTCGATTCGCGTGCGGAGGTCATCGATCTTCTGAGAGAGCTGGCGCGGTGATCTCGAGCACAGTCCCGTTCTTCCTGCCGGCCCGTCACCGCAGGCCGGCTCCAGGCGTGCCGTCACGAGCACTCCTGTCGGTTCCAGCTCACAGAGGTCGCCTCGATACGACAGCGGATCAGTGTGCGCCGCCCGTTTGGTCCGTCCGGTTCATCCGGGCGCGGATCCTATCGTGCCGTTGACCCAGGTGCCCGGTACAGTGGCACCTCGTTTGGTAGTTCGGGGAGGAACGATGCGATGATGCCCAGAATTCTTCTTGTCTCGCTGTCCGCCTTCCTGTTCCTCTCTCTTCTCGGCGGCTGCGGCAGAGACCGGGGAGCAGACGTCACGTTCGCAGTAGGCGGTGCGCCGTTCGAGATCGAGTTCTGGGAGGAGCTCATCGCGGAGTTCGAGGAGGAGTCCGGCATAAGCGTTGATATCCTGAGACAGCCGACCGACACAGATCTCAGGCGACAAGGACTCGTCATCCCTCTCAATGCGGGAAAGAGCGATCCGGACGTATTCTTCATGGACGTGGCCTGGCTGGCGCAGTTCGCAGCATCTGACTGGCTGGAGCCGCTCGATCGATTCCTGTCACAGAAGAAGATCGATCTGGATGTCTTCTTTACTGACGTGGTCAACCTGGCAGATCGATACGAAGGGAACCTGGTAGCACTCCCGGTATATGTAGACGGAGGACTTCTCTACTACAGGAGCGATCTGTTGACGCGGTACGGCTATAGAGGGCCGCCGCGGACATGGGAGGAACTCGTTGAATGCTCCCGCACTATACAGGAGGGCGAGAGAGCAGAGAACCCCGGCTTCTACGGCTTCGTCTGGCAGGGCGCTCAGTATGAAGGGCTCGTATGCAATTTCCTCGAGTTCGCCGGGTCGAACGGCGGTGGAATCGGGCAAGCGGACGGCCGGATCCGGTTACTTTCGGCTGAGAATAGGGAAGCAGTCCGGTTCATGTACGACCTGATCCATCGGCACAGGATATCTCCTCCGAACACATACACCGAAATGAAGGAGGAAGAGGTTCGTGCCTCGTTCCAGCTCGGCAATGCACTCTTCGAGCGCAACTGGCCCTACGCATGGGCACTCCACCAGCAAGACGATTCGAGGGTGAAGGGCAGGGTGGGCATCGCACCCCTGCCTCACTTCCCGTCGGGCAGGAGCGCGTCGACACTGGGCGGTTGGCATGTGGGGGTATCCAGATACTCTGAGGCGAAGCAGCAGAGCCTTGAGCTCCTCGCGTTCATTGTTTCCTATCGCACCCAGAAGAGGCTCGCCCTGACGCTGGGCTGGAATCCGGGCCGCCGGGACGTGTACCTCGACGATGAAGTCCTCCAGGAATTGCCGCACCTGGCGGATCTGCGCGAGGTATTCGAGGGGGCGCGGCCCCGGCCGAACCTGCCATACTACACGCAGATTTCGGACGTGATCCAGCGGTACGTGAATGCCGCCCTCGCGGGCGAGACGACGCCTGAAGCGGCACTCGCCGAGGCGGAACGCGAGCTGGCGGAGGTGGTCGAGAGATACGGGCAGGACTGATGCTGGTATCAGTGCCGATGGCCGGTAAGGAGAGGGGCAGCCGAGATGAGGGGCCACACACTCAGTGAGTTGAGAGAGGGGTACAGCTTCATGCTCCCTCTCATCGTCTTTCTCGGGTGCTTTGTCCTTCTGCCCGTGGTGGGGACATTTGTCACCAGCGTTTACCAGGATGTCACATTTCTGGAAAGAAAGTTCATACTGTTCCAGAACTACCGCCGCCTGATCGGTGATGCTGATTTCTGGCGGGCTCTTCGATTCACCCTTCTGTTTGTCGCGGTCTCGGTCCCGCTCGAAATGCTGCTGGGGCTCTCGTTCGCGCTCCTTCTCAATCAGTCCGTCCCGCTAAGGGGCCTGTTGAGATGCTGTGTTCTCATCCCCTGGGCCATACCGGCGGCGATATCTGGACGGACATGGGAACTGATATACAATTACAACTACGGGTTGGCGAACTTTCTCCTGGCGCGGTTCGGCCTGTCCGACGAACCGATCAACTGGCTCGGTTCGAGCGCCGGCGCCTTCGCATCAGTAGTACTCTCCGACGCCTGGAAGACGACGCCGTTCATCGCGATCATCTTGCTCGCCGGACTTTCGGTGATACCATCGGAGCTGTACCGCCAGGCCAAGGTTGATGGTGCGAATTTCTTGTATAGATTCTACCGTATCACAGTGCCGCTGCTGAAGCCGACGATCATCGTTGCGCTGCTCTTCCGGACCATTGATGCACTGAGGATCTTCGATCTCATCTACGTGCTGACTCACGGGGGGCCGGGAGGCGCTACTACATCCCTTTCCCTGTACGGGTACAGGTACTTCCTCGTGGGAGACTTCGGCTATGGCTCGAGCATTTCGGTTACACTCTTTGTGATCGCGCTCGTGCTGGCCCTCATCTATGTTCGGCTGAGCCGCTGGAGTACAGAACTGACATGAACGAAGAGAGAATGCAGAGACTACTCACGCTGGCCACGTCGGGTTTCCTCATCGTCTTCTGTCTGGCGCCGTTCGTCTTCATGGCCGTCATCAGTCTGAGCGGGAGCCCGGAGTTCCTGTCGGGGCAGACGGCCTTCAATGCTACGTTTGGACACTACCGTGCCATCATCACCACGCCCTCTCTTCACTTCATCGATTACCTGCGCAACAGCCTCGCTGTCTCGGCAGTGAGTGCGGCAGTGAGCACGTTGATAGCGGCCCTGGCAGCCTACTCCTTGACCCGGCTCGAGCTGCCGGGCAGAGTCCTCATTCTGTTCCTCATCCTCTGTGTCACTATGTTTCCTCAGATCAGCCTCATCGGATTTCTGTTCAAGCTCATGACGTGGCTCGGCTGGATAAACACCTATGGTGCTCTCATCTTTCCGTATGTTGCCTGGGTACTTCCCCTGTCGGTCTGGATCCTCGTGAGCTACTTCGCTCAGCTACCCCGTGAACTCGACAAGGCGGCGCTGATCGATGGGTGTACGCGCTGGCAGATACTCAGGAAGGTGATAGCGCCTGTCGCGCTGCCCGGGATCCTGTCGACGGCTCTGCTCTCGTTCATATTCGCGTTCAATGAGTTCATGTTCGCGCTTCTTTTCACGACAGATCATCGTGCCCGTACAGTGCCTGTTGGCATTGCCCTGTTCCAGGGTCTACACGGAGAGATCCCCTGGGGCAATATTATGGCGGCCTCGATCGTTTCGATCGTTCCGCTCCTCATATTGGCGGTCGCGTTCCAGCGCCACATAATCCAGGGTCTGACGAGAGGTGCGGTAAAGGGATGATCCTGACACTCGCCGGTCTCACCAAGATGTTCTCGTCCTTGCGAGGGGACATACTCGCGGTGGATGACGTGAGTCTCGTGATACATGACAGAGAGCTTTTCGTACTGCTCGGCCCGAGCGGCTGCGGCAAGTCCACGATCCTGAATCTGATCGCAGGACTGGAGAGGCCTACCACCGGCGAGATACGGTTCGACGACGTCATAGTGGCCTCGGGTCGGCGAAAGGTCTTTCTCAGTCCCAAGGAACGTAACGTCGCCATGGTATTCCAGAGCTACGCCCTGTACCCGCACTTGAGTGTGTTCGAAAACATAGCGTTTCCTCTGCGAATCGGGAAACAGGGGGCGACCGGGGTAGAGGAGACAGTCGGAGAGGTTGCGGCCATGCTGGAGATTTCGGACCTGCTGCGCGCACGGCCGGCGGAACTGAGCGGCGGCCAGCGTCAGAGGGTGGCCATTGCGCGGGCGATCGTCCGCCACCCGAAAGTATTCCTCCTCGACGAGCCGCTCTCAAATCTCGATGCCCGGCTCCGCCTCGCGATGAGAGGAGAGCTGAAGAATCTGCAGCGCAGGCTCGGCATCACAACCGTCTATGTGACGCACGACCAGGTAGAGGCGATGAGCCTTGCTGATAGAATTGCGGTAGTGCGGCAGGGCCGGATCGAACAGGTGGGCACGCCCGATGAATTGTACAATAAGCCGGCGAATCCGTTCGTCGCCACGTTCATCGGTTCGCCCGCCATCAATCTGCTCGAAACCGCGTTCGCCGAAGAGAACGGTGTCTTCTTCGTGGTTGTCGGCGATCAGAAGCTGAGGATGCCGGATGAGAAGAGCGAGGAACTGCGGCGGCTGTCGAGGAACGTCTGCCTGCTCGGTATCCGTCCCGAACACATACATCTCGATCGACTCGATCGACGTCTGTCGGGACAACGTCTTAAGGGGAGGGTACGCGCTGTCGAACCCCTGGGCAGGGAGACCATTCTGCATCTGGAAATCGATGACAGTAGACTGACGGCGATGACAAGCGGAGGAGAATTGAAACAGGGGGACACGATCGAGGTCGATCTGGACCTGAAACGTGCGCACATCTTCGAGGTGCCGGCACAGGGACCCCGCGCGCGTCAGTGAGGTGGCGACGGCGGCCGTACGCACCATTTCCTTTCCCGGGGGTATGGGCAGAGACAGGGCGGTGGGCATCGGGACGGCGGGAGGCCCGGGAGGGGGATGGCTGGCGGTTGAAAATCGAGCGGAGGCATGTTATGTTGGAGCAGAGGGATTGGTCTCGTCCCCAGGGGGGTATAGATGATAGGGACGAATCCAGCGCCGCTCCGAGTCCGCCATAGAACCGGTGACGGGCGCTCCACGGGATGGTGTCTGAGGAGGTGCTATTGTGCCCACACTTGAGGCCTACAGAGAGATCGTAGGGGACGAATTCATCACTTCGCTGTACAGAAAAGCGAGGAGGCTGTACGGCAAACATATCATCCACATCAACTCTACCTCCCAGGGTGGCGGTGTTGCGGAGATGCTCTCGTCGCTGGTGCCTCTGATGAATGACATAGGGATCGCCACGGGGTGGAGGATACTGCACGGGACGCCCGATTTCTTCGACATAACAAAGAAGTTCCACAACGCGCTCCAGGGAAGCAAGGTAAACCTGACCAAGATGAAGAAGGAACTGTACCGGCAGGTCAACAGGAACTTCTCGATATATACACATATTGACCACGATTGTGTCATCATCCATGATCCTCAGCCGCTGCCGCTCATCGAGTGCTATCCGAAGAGACAGCCATGGGTGTGGCGGGCACACATAGATCTGTCAGATCCGAATGAGAAACTGTGGGAATTCCTGAAGGGCTTCATATTCAGATATGACATGATCCTTTCCTCGAATGAGAGGTACATAAGCCAGTATCTGCCGGTCGAGCGGAGGGTGATCTATCCTGCGATCGATCCCGTCTCGGTCAAGAACAAGGAACTGTCCGAGAAGGATATCACTAAGTATCTCGGCAAGTTCGGTATACCTACAGACAAACCGCTCGTTACTCAGATATCGAGATTCGATGTGTGGAAGGATCCGGACGGTGTCATCCGGGTGTTCAATCTTGTGAGGAAGAAGGTGGATGCGCGGTTGGTGCTCTGCGGGAGCATGTCCGTGGATGACCCGGAGGGATGGGAGATCTATGAGAAGGTGACGTCCAAAGCAAAAGGTCTGCTGGAGAGTGGTGACGTCATACTGATAACGAGCGAGAATAATATTCTCGTCAACGTACTACAGAGGAGTTCAGCAGTCATCGTTCAGAAATCGCTAAGAGAGGGATTCGGACTTACAGTAACGGAGGCACTGTGGAAGGAGACGCCCGTCGTCGCCTCCAATATCGGGGGCATCCCCCTGCAGATACGGGATGGCGAGAACGGCTTTCTCGTTGATCCCCTCGACACAGATGGTTTTGCCGACAGGATCATCACACTGCTTAAGGATCCTTCTCTGGCAAAGGAGATGGGTAGGAAGGGGAAAAAGATCGTCGAGAAGCACTTTCTTATCACACGGTTGCTGGCGGACTACCTGGCCATCCTCGACAGTCTCATAACGTGAGCACAGGTTGCATCTCTCGTCTCGGCACCCTCCTCCGGTATCCCTGCACCAGGTATTCTCAATACAAGGTACTCCCTCGCGTCAGCGAAGTCGCCCCATAAGGCAGCCGCAGCCCTGTCTGTGCCTCACCCGGGGCATCTCGACTCTGAGTAGCGAATCTCAGAGCCCGCCAACGATGAAGAGCACGCCCAACAGCATCAGCAGCACGCCGGCACCGATCCGGATGTATTCCAGGGGGACGACGCGTGCAAGCGTCGTCCCGAGAAGTACTGCCAGGAGGGTGGTGCCGACCAGGGCCAGACCCGCTCCGATGAAGACCGCGAGGCGCGATCGCTGGGTTGCTGCCAAACTGAGGATGGCGAGCTGGGTCTTGTCCCCGAGCTCCGCGAGAAAGATGGTTCGAGCGGCCGGCCGAGGAGTCTTCGACTGATCCGTTGTAGATTTCCTCCTGCGGCTCCAACTGAGTGCCGCGCTCAATCCTCGTCAGTGAAGTGTTTCGCCAGGAGCTTGCGGAATTCCCGGAAGTCGATGGCGACGCGATAGCCCGTCTCGATGCAATAGGCCACCATCTTCGAGTACAGCCGTCGCTCATTCCGCATGTCGTCACTCCCAGAATGTATCACGTCAGGCAACGTGCTGAGGAAGCGAATAACGATCTGCTCATCTGCCGGTGTGAGCGTGTGCTGCTCGGCAGGCACGGCTCTTCCTGCACGGCGTGCGGCTCGCCGATGCAGGGGGGACCGATCCTTCCGGCAGTTGACGACGACATCGTAGCCCACGGCGTTCGGCGCCGTGACTTGCTTGAACGATCGGTGCTTCTTGTCGAAGGTGGCGATCGCCTCGGCGTAGAATCCTACCTCGCCGAGAGCGTACTGGATAGCCTGCCATACGCGCGCCGAGGAGTTATGGAAGATGAGAGTCATGACGCGCCCCGGCTTCAGCACGCGGTGGATCTCGGCGAGCGCATTCTGCATCATTCCTCTATACCACGTCACATCTTTGGAGTGGGCAGGGGCGATGATCACCTCATCATCCTGGTTCATGAATAGACCGATCCATGACTCCTCCAGGAAATTGAGTTCCGAATAGACAAGGTTGGCGCCGAACGGCGGGTCGGTGAAGACGTAGTCGATCGACTCGTCGGGGAGTTCGCCCAGGTCGGTCGCCGATTGCGTGGAGATGCAGAGATGGTGATCGAGGGCTTGGCTTATGGACGAGGGCGGGAGTTTCGCGGCGGCGGCGGTCTTTCTCGCGAAGGTCGAGAGGACGTTTGCCTCCTTGTTCAGGCTCGGTACATAGAGCGTGTGCGTGGGTCGTCCCTGGGTGGGGGCGCGAAGACGCGATACGAGGCGTACGATATCGAGGAACGACTGAGCGAGAGGACGGCGCAGGGATTCGTCCTCGTACTCGCAGATCTCCCGCCAGACCAGGCCCAGCATCAGGCGTGCACGTGGAGTGAAGAAGTCGTGTACATGACTGATGGAATAATGATACCCCTTCCGCCATAGCTCTCCCCACTGGGCTTCTGAGGCATGGGCGTGCATCATCCGGTCGGTGGGGTACCAGATCGTGCCTTCCTGATCTCGCAGGTTTATCTCGCGCAGTCGCGTCTGGTCGAATCGGCTCACGCTCGCCTCGAGTCGGCCGCATCGCGAGCAGACGAGCGACTTCGCCACCGGCACGAAGTCGACGCGGCGGGCTGCCTGCTTCC
>SMTZ1_10006241_pt1 | contig 11998 bp, 16 predicted proteins | sample DeeMarSWOR136_30_FD_25667 | JGI IMG/M metagenome (IMG submission 25667) | reverse complement strand
AGTCTCTTCAGAAGTAGCTCCCGCTTCTTTGAGTGCCTTTTTAGTACGCTCCAATACCCATGCTGCATAAGCTGCTACTGCCAATTGAATCACCCCCTCATCCTGTCAATCCAATTTCTCAGTCTTTAACAATTAAGCCTTAAATTTCATGTGTTACGTTTATATGGTTTGGGTTTGGGTTTGGATTAAATTTTAATAAATTATAATGAAAAGAGGCAGTTCAACAAGACTATATACGAGGTTCAAGGTTGCCACTGCCCATGTTCCTCAGTAAAAACTTATAAGCCCAAACCCTTCGAAAAGGCACCACAACAATCGCGACGGTTCATTTGAGGGGCATAGATGACAGAGAATAGTGTCATTAAAAGTCTTAGCATGCCACAACAGTCGCTTTGGCAGTCCATCATACTGCATTTGTTGCCTGGAGCTTTGACTACAATCTTATTCATTATAGCTGCACCAGCGATAAATTCACTGGGTTATCCTTCAAATTTTGCCTTTCTGCTTGTCGGTCTTTTTGTTCTTGTTCCTTTTGAGCTTGGTTTCCTTTTTTATCAAGGCAAGAAGAGAAATGGTACTCTCTCGCTAGATGGTATTGTGCTTTACCGAGAGCCTATGCCTGGTTGGCAATATTTATTGCTTGCCGCTATTCTTCTCCTTTATGGCAACTTTATCCTAGTTCTTGTATATCCACCAATTGCGCAAATGCTGATTAAGACTATATTTTTCTGGCTGCCTGACTGGTTCTTCTTGTCATTATCGTTTGCGTACCCAAAGTTGGTCTTGCTTGTGACGGCGCTTCTTGGACTATCTGTTAATGGCTTCGTTGCACCATTTACGGAAGAGTTGTATTTCCGCGGGTATTTGTTGCCGAGAATTTCCCGCTTTAAGGCATGGTCGCCGCTCATCAATGGGGGACTCCACGCGCTTTATCACTTCTGGATGCCATGGCAAGTGCCAGGCCTTATTCTAAGCCTTTTCCCTGCTGCATTCGTTGTGTGGTGGAAAAGAAACATTTACTTAGGCATGATTATTCACGTCATAGGGAACGTGCTCGGGTCAATATTCACGATAGTGACAATTTTTAGCATATCATAGCGCGCGTAGTATGAGTATGAGTAAGAGAATGCGAGTGTTATAGTAAACGTTTGGGTTTGGGATTAAAATTTAATCTTTCTCTCTCTCGAACTTGCATGCTAACTTGCTAACTCTTGCTCTTGCTTACTTACATATACTTACTCTTACCCTCTTCTCACAAAACACCAAAAACCAAAAACACTAAACCATAAAATAAAACTCACACACAAACAAGACAAAAAACAATATCAGGTGCTTTTTAGATTTCTACTTCCATTCTTTTACTAGCTTTTGACACTTGTGGCATTTTTGAACCCTGTAACGACGTTTATCTACGATAGTCTCAAATTCATGCTTACAACTGAGTTCTTTCCAAGCTGACAAACCCATTTCTATTCTTTTTCTAAGATTTTGTTGCGACACTAATTTTCCACTGCCAAAAAGAGGGTCAGGAACAATACCCAGCGTTTTCTTGGTGGTATCAGCCTCTAATCTCAAAGCTACAAGACACAGGTTAACAAATCCAACGTCGGTCTTAACTCCATTGAACCGAATTTCATTTGAGTCTAGTTGAAAGTTCTGTCCTTTTCTCCAGATATCAGCACGCAAGTTTATGGGGGCTACTCTTGCATCCAGCATAAATTCAATGTCTCGTAGTTTCCTTCTTATTCTTAGCCATTGAAAACTGGATTCAATGTCCCACGGCAAAGGGTTACCAGAAATCCATTCATTATTCTGTATGTCTGCAACAATAACATCATTTTGGTCATATAATCTTAAAGATAATTCAAGCTTGCCTTCATTGATTCTTAAAGACAATAGATTTTCTTTATCTACAATTAAGAAGGCGCCCTCACCAATGAATTGGTTGGTGCCTACATTAATTATTGGTGTAGTCTGATTGACTTTGAGTTGACCTTGAACAAACCCCTTTTCTATATTGTACGGCTTTTTCTTATAATCCCATTGTTCATCAATCGTCATTGCGCCAACAGTTGCTTCGTGATGATGAATTGGGCAAAGTAACATTATCTCGTCAGGGTTTTCAGTATCCTTAATTATATGATGATATTCGATTATCGGCAAACCACATTTACAGCAACCAAAACCTGAAGCCTGACGTACTGCCCTTTTCGTTTTCTCATCTATTTGCTTTGTCATATTGGTTTTCCTTTTAGTTATAGAGTTGCAATTCTAGAAACCCACTCTTTCTTTTCATTTCTAAGATACTTTGCCAACAAAAGAGCTTCTTCACTAATCAGAGTATCAATAGTTTGCGTTTTGCCATGTTTGATTCTAGGAACTTCAATCTTGCGTTCAAAAAGTTGGTTTAAACCTTCAGCTAAGCTATTAGCTTCATACTCACACAAATGAACCCTTTTTCCCATTTTCAAACGCATCATAAAATCAGTCACAATAACAAAATCTTTCTTACGCAATTTCTGACATCTCTCAATCAAATAATCATCTATTAAATATCGATATAGCTCTTGAAAATCGCACACCAAGCTGGGTTTGCTGTATTGAACAGAGTGTAAAAAGCCTAAGTAAGGTTCAAGCTTAGCCTTCAACAGCGCTTTGTGTACTCTGCACTTCAAAACGTAATAGGCAAAATTGAAAACGTTGTTCAATCCATCATAAGCCTTGTAACCTGTCCTTCTTTCAGGTCTAATCTTCTCAGGAAACAGGCTAAAAATCTGGTTGAAATAGCGCTTCGCATTGTAGCTTTCGATTAAAATGAGCTTCTTTCTAGCCGATTTCAAGCTTTCAGATTCAACATTTCCAAATTTGAATAGCGCACTAGAGTCAAGGGGTTTGAGACCGTATTTCTTTAGGACTAAGTTCTGACCTTGAAGCTTTGCCCTTAGAATCTGCTTAGCTATGTAAATCCCTTTGCCGTTAGTTAGCGCTTCATACTGGCAGAGTCTAGTTCTAACATGCGAGTCATCTTCCAAATTCTTTAAGACCGCCACGACCCTGTTTTTCTTTGTCATTATGTATGTGTCTACGTTCCAAAGCGCCAAATCGATAAGAGCGTCAACGCTAACGTAAGAACCACTTTTGAGGACTGCCTCGCCTATTTCATTCTCAAAATGCGGATACCGCTCAACTTTTCCGTTCTTGTCTCTGACCTCGAAGCAACCTTCAACTCTACCAAGATATGAACCGTAATCGGATAACTCGACTTTCAAAACTTTAGAGCCATGAACCATTTCAATCCTTCCATTTTTCGAATGTTTTCAAGAAGGCGGTGGCTATTTTTTCATAGTGTATGAATTTGTTTTTTTCGCGAATGAACTGTTGTTTGAGTTTTCTTAGAATTTCCATCTGAGCTGATGTAACGTATTTTTTTCTTAGCTTCTCTGCTTTAGCTCTAATTATAGTGTCTTTTTCAAAATCATGTTTTTTTAGTGCGTCAAAAAGCGCTTCTGCTAAGGAGATGTTGAATGTTTCGTTGAAGTATTTTTCATCAAAATATTTGAGGTTGATTTTAGGTCTCATTCTTAGAATTGTGTTTGGAAATATTTCATCCACATTTGTTCTTGCTATGAATGTTGGTGACAGGTCGCTGTAGTCTTTGGCGAGCGTTTTATTCATTACCTTTGTGAGGTCTTCTTTTTCGAGGTCTCCCTCAATTATTAGAGTCGCCAACCCTTTAGTTGTTAGTTCGGGTTTTTCTGTGCCTCTTTTGTCCAATTTTCCGTTTTTTCTTGGAACTTTGGTTGTGCTTAGAAGACCGTTTTTCTGCATTCTTTTGATATGGCGATAAACTGTTGCGTAATTTGTATCTTCCAAGGATTTTTCTAAACCGTACATGCTTTGTTGTGAGCCTAGAAGCGCTATCATTATGTCTCTGTCTAATCTATTCATTTTTCCCGCCTTTTTGAATATAATCAATTCAACACATGAATATATTCATAACGCGTATATAACTGTTTCTCACCTTGTACAGAATAAAAGAGGTCGAATAAAAAAATGAAAAAAATTGAACAGAAAGGTAAGCGCAGAACCGTTTGGCTACCTAACGAGTTAGACCAGAAAGCCGAAGAGGTTAGAAAAAGCTTGGGCTTAGGACTTTCGGCATTCTATCGCTTTGCTGTTGTAGAGGTAGTCAAAGATTTTGCACAGAATAAAAATCCACAAATAGACAGGAGGGAAGCTGTAAAAAATGGGTGAAGACAGAGAAGCCAAATTCAGAAAAGCATGTCCAGAATCAGCGAGACTTCTTGAACGCGAAACCGATTTGGGCAAAATCTACGGTTACCTTGGATTTGACAGAATCACCGACAAAAGGCTTCAGGTTAAAGCAGACATAATGAAAAAAGTCCTCAGCTACTGTTCAGAATGGAAGAGCGGAAACGAAAAACAGTGGATAGACAAGCTAGCTACGCGCACTTGTGTTTCAACACGAAAAATGCGAGAAGACTATATCGACCCTTTAGTGTCTGAAGGCATACTCGAAAAAACGTCTGAAGGAGACATCTGTTTTACGGGTTTGCCAAAAAGCGAGGTGCAATAGCTTGACACGTTTTAACTTCAGGGCAAAGATAGGCAATATCACTTTTTTCTTCATGATTGCCAAGACGCAAACGCTTGAAGGTGTAACTTCGCTTCAACCTGATGGTAAGCATGTTGTCATGTGGGACTTGGAAAACTGCACTTTGGAACAAGCGGAAGAAACGTTGCGGAATGTTCAAAGAAAATACATGCTAAGCCACATTTATGTAGCTTCTGACGCTGAAGCTTCTTACCGTGCATGGTGTTTCTCAAAAGTTGACTACAAAACAGTTCTCCATATCCTATTGGACACTGAGCACTTAGACCCTATTTTCTTCGACTACACGGTCAAGCGGAAGAAAGCAACGCTCAGAACAAGCAACAAGAAGGATAGACTACCTCAGAAGCTTGTAAGCGTTCTTGGGTCTTATCCATCACCAATTCCTGAAACTTGGGAAAAGGTCACTTACGATACAGGTCTCGTGAAGAGAGGCAGAAGCATTCTTCTTGGAGGCGATTAGGTTGGACAGGTTTCCTGAAGCTTTCAGTCGGTTTGAAGAGGTTGTTGATGTTAGGCGGATTGAGTCTTTTAGGCAGTTGAGGTTGGCTTTTGCATCTTGGGCTGGCTGGAAATGGCATGACACTTACATGCAGAATAGAGCTTTAGCCAATGAAGCTCACAGACTTGGAATTCCCGTTTTTGCTGAGAGAAGACCCATTGCTCGCTTTCATGGGCGGAATGCTGTAACTTGGAGACACGAAATTGTCACTGTAAAGAATAAATCTCAAATTCGGTATAGAAACCTTAGGACGGGGCGTTTCATCGAGAAGCCTTAGAAAAAACGCGCGTCTCAATAATCAGCATTTTTTTAATTCACTTCTTTAAGCTTTACTTTTTTTTATGGCGTTTATAACTAGGTGGGGACGGCGAACGATCTTCAGTTTGGAGAGAAAATTTTCAACCCTTCTACCAGTTATAAGTGGATAAGCAGGATAGTTTACTTTTTTGACTTCAAACCCATTAACGGTGAGTATTTCTGTAAGACTTTCGTCGGAGTATTGCCATTTATGCTCCCCAGATTTCATAGCTCTATATTCTATTAGAAGTTGTTTGAAATGAAGGCTAATTATGCATGTTACATAATCTGACCGTACCCTTGAATCTCTAGGAACCAAAACTTTTAACCATGCTTTAGATCTTAATACTCGATTGACTTCTTTTAGAACTTTCATCGGATTATTGACATGCTCAAGGAAGGCATAAGCATAGCATCCATCAAAGACTTCACCAATGAATGGTAGATGATGGGCATCACATATTATGTCAACTAATGGAGTTTTTTCAACATCCACCCCTAATGTTCCACGTTTGTTTTTACCGCACCCTATGTCTAAAACTAAACTCAATAGTATAGCCTTCTCTCGCTTAAATTACCTTGATAAGCTTAAGTTTAGTGTCGCCTAAAAGAACGAAATGGTGAGGGTTTTTGAGTACCCATAGGCGCGCGTATCCTTTTTTCATTCTATATAAACCTTTATCGGGGCTCTTTGCATGTATGCATGCAGACGTATGCTATAAAATGATGCGTGCATGTTGTTGTTTGTTTGGTGCGAGCGGAACGAAGTGACGTGAGCACTGATTTGGAACGATTGACTGATATAGAAAAAAAGGGGGTCATTTGCGTTTTCGGAATAGTTTTAGTCCTTCAAATTCTATGATGTACTCGAAACCTTGTTCTATGAGTTCGGATGCTTCGTGTACGTCTTTGGCTGTTTTGCATGTGTATTCTTCATCTTCGTTGAAGCTTACGAGTTGAGTATAAAGCATGGTTGTTTCTAATTTTTTTGTGTCCGAGTTTCTGCATTACTAGGAGTATGTCTTTGGTTTTGTCGTAAAGTCGGGTTGCTTGGTAGTGTCTGAGGTTTCTTAGTGGGATGGCTTTAAGTTGTGGCTGTTCGAGTGTTTTAGCGAGTCGGTTTCTGACTCTACGCCACATTTCGCCCATAGATTTTGCAGAGGGAAACGGGGTTTCTCCTGTGTAGCGGTGTAGGTATCTTCTGAGCATGCCGGCTGTTGTTGGCTTTAGCTTGAGTGACCTAGAGTTGTGTCCTTTGCATCCTTGAGCGTTTATTATTCCTTGTTCGCTGTCTATGTGTGTTCGTTTGGTGGTTGCGAGTTCGTGTCCTTCTAATCCTGTTTCCTTTAGTATTGTAAAAATGGTGGCGTATTTCTTGCTAGATGCACTTATTATCTTGTCTATGTTAGCGGTGGTTGGTATGAGTGGTATTTTACGTTCCCATTTGTATTTTGGTCGTTTCCATTCTAAGCCGTTGGTGTTTACAAAGTATTGGTATGCTTTGGCGTATCCTGTTTTGGTGTTGTTGCATACCTTCATGTTGGCTATTGCCATTTTTACTTCTTCGGGGTGCCTAAAGTCTGCAAGTTGGTTGAGCCGTTTGAGTTTGTGTGAGATGTCGTAGATGGTTGTGGACGAAAGACCTTTAGCTTTCATTTCTAGTAAAGTTCTGATTATTCGTTGTGTATCTTGATGGGGTCGTCGTCTAGCTTGGTTTAGGATACCAGCCTGGGGCGCTGGCGGTCCTGGGTTCAAATCCCAGCGACCCCACCACAATAAACCTGGGACAGTTACTTCCTTTTTCGGAATAGCTTGATGTCATCATAGTCGCATGCATGACATCTCGTAACAACTATTAAATGCTAAAAAAAGAGAATGAAGAAAAGTGTGAAAAATGGATTCAAACAGAAAGATCGCAATAATTGTGGGAGTATTGTTCATAATTGCGACAGTAGCACCTATCATAAGTGCTGTTCCGCTTAGTGTTGTTCCGCAAATCTTAGGAGCTGAAGGTGATCCAGATCTTACTGCTATTTCTGAAAATGAAAACCAGGTCTTGATAGTAGCGCTCCTTTGGTTAACTGCGACCGCTTCAGTTGTTGCCATTCCAATACTAATGTTTCCAATCTTAAGAAAGCATAATGAGAGTTTAGCTCTCGGATACGTTGGTGCTAGGACTTTTGAGGGCTTCTTCAATGCTGTTAATGTAATCAGCTTACTATCACTATTGTCGTTAAGTCGAGAATTTGTAACCGTAGGAGCTCCAGTTGCTTCCTATTTTCAAACTTCAGGTGCTCTACTACTAGCAGTATTTGATTGGAGCTCTCTTCTGCTGGACTTGGCTTGGCTACTAAGTGTTCCGGTGTTTAGTTATGTGTTATATCAATCAAAACTCGTTCCTCGATGGTTATCAGTCTGGGGTCTTATTGGAGGCGCATTGTGGTTAGCAACATGGCCTGTACGTATGTTCGGCCTTAGTCCTCCAATGATAGAGATTTTTGCTCTTCCAATAGCTGCCCAAGAAATGGTTCTAGCAGTATGGCTCATAGTTAAAGGATTTAGTTCATCTGCAATAGCTTCTGGGTCTGCGAGCTAGCTTAGGACTAATATTTTAGTCCCAAACTGCTAGCTAACGCTTTAATGTCTTGTCAGGTCATAGTCTCCTGACAGTGAAGATAATGATGAACCCAGTAATTGAAGCCATACACAAGAGACGATCTATCAGGTCCTATGAGCCGAAACCAATTCCGAGGGATATCATCAACACGATCATCGAGGCTGGCAATCAAGCACCTTCAACTGGACGCATGGTGAAAGGCAATGTCTTACAATTTCAGCCTTGGCGGTTTGTTGTTGTCGAGAACCCAAAGTTCAGGCAAAAACTTGCTCAGACCACGATCCCGATCTGGAGAAAGATGATGGAAAACATAAAGGAGATGGACCCTGAACTCTACGAGAAAGTAATGAAGCTCTATGAGGCGATGCCCGAACCCAAAGACTTGGTCTACTATGATGCACCCATCATCCTCTTTGTCATAGGCCCAATTAAAAACGCAGTGAGTTGCGCCCTTGCCTGCGAGAACATCATGCTTGCCGCATGCTCCCTCGGTCTCGGCAGCTGTTATGTAGGATTCGGTGCAATGGTCAAAGGCAATGCCGAGGTCGTACAAGCCCTCGAGCTAGAGGATGGTGAACGAATATACGGGCCTATCCTGCTGGGCTATCCAAAGGATGACCCTAGAAAGCGCTTTATGGATCAACATGACAGTTGTTACGTCGAACCCAAGATTAAATGGATCTAGACTAAGGGGGATGAAAAAAATATGCCTACATACATAGTTCTTGTAAAGTTCACTCAGAAGGGAATGGAGAACATTATGGATTCTCCAAAGCGATTGGAAGCAGCAAGAAAGTTAGGTAAGTCTTTAGGAGGAGAAATAACAGCAGCTTATTACACTATGGGTCAATACGATATGGTTGTGATAATGGAGGCTCCAAGTAACAAAGCAGCGATAGAGGGGCTTCTCAGAACGGGCAGTTTAGGAAACGTCAAGACAGAAACGTTGGTTGCAATCCCTGCCGAAAAGGGAGCAGAGATCTTTGGAATTGACTTAACAATGTAGCGGAATTCTATCGAGTAGTAGCAGAGCATTATAAAATTATCCCTATCAATTCAACGCGCGCGCTCATACAATAATTGAAGGTTCTTCCACAAGCGACAAAAAGCAAGTGCAGATATGTGACATGAAAGCGGTGATTGAATTATGGAAGATGTGAGAATAATCCTTGCAGGATTATGGGTAGCTCTTATGTTAGTTTATCTTTTGGGGGATGTGATGCGAATATTTGCAGGTGACTTCACACCAGGACAAGTGGGAGGAATAACAATGACCCAAAGTATGCTATTGTTAATGGCACTAATAATGTTGATTCCAAGCGTTATGCTTTTCTTGTCTCTAACGTTAACCTATCCTTTAATTCGTTGGTTAAACATCATCGTACCCATAGGTTTGTTTATTTTCAACATCGTTGGATTACCTGGGTACCCTGGAACTTATGACAAATTCTTGATAATTGTAGGACTTGGATGGAATGTGCTAACTATTGGGTATGCATGGCAATGGATCTAAAGAGGAAGGTTAGCAGCTCATCTTTTTTCATGCATGCAGTACATTATTTATTCAGACTATCTTTCAAAACAACATTTATCAATAATTCCTCGTATCTCTCTTTTTCTTCCATCATTGGCATATGCCCTGAATTTTGAAAAATGAATAGTTTTTTACCTTTTTCAGCATCTAAGTTGTCATAGAATTTCTCAACAACAACTGTGGGAGTAGTCACATCGTATTTTCCTTCAAAAAAGTATACGGGAACTTTGATAGATTGGATTTCTTCTGTAAGATTGACATTTTTCAATTCCTCCCACATTGCATTAATAGTGAAATCAAATCCTTTATTTCTGAAGGTTCTAATTCCTTCTGATAATGAATATTCGGGTGAAGTCAAAAAGCTGAATGTTAAAATTATCAGATCCTTCATAGACTTACTATGCATGAAACCTCCATATTTGCCAACATACCCAGCCATTTTTAAGAATCTTTTCGGTGATTCATAGGGTGGTGGGCCTATTGCTTTTATGGCATTTTGTCTTCCTACGTCTCCAGATTTTTCAGCTTCTTCAACTATAAAGTCGTATGATAATTTTTGTTGTTCATTTTCGTTTATGACTTGTGCCATTCCTACATAAGCATGTATTTTCTGCGGATATTTGCATGCAGTTTTAATTCCTATTACCGTTCCACCTGAATGTGCAACAATGAAGACTTTTTGAGTGTGAAATCTGTTTCGTAAATAATCAATTAACTCATTACAGTCCTCGACAAATCTATCTGAAGTCATTGAGTCAACTGGGATATCACGATAAAATGATTTGCCAGCCCCTCGTTGATCCCAATGAACTACTGTGAAATGTTTAATTAACTCGGCATCATATTTGCGTGAGCTTGACATCCCCAGCAAAGGTGCACCGGGACCACCGTGTAAAAATAATAAGATTGGATTGTTTTGGTCTGTACCTCTGATGAATATCCATTGTTTTAAATTACCAAGTGTAATCTGCTCCAATGAGCTTATGCCATTAGATGTCTTTATTCTAGTCGAATTTCTCAGATAGCTCTTATAAAGTAGTAACCCGATGTAGAGAAGCAAGAAAAATCCTGCTATGGATACGGTAATCAGCAAAAATGTATTCAAAGCATTTTCCCTTTACTTACAGCAACTATTACCTAGACATATAAGTCATGTCTGTATGCAAGTCTTGATCAAACAAGAGAACTCTAATGGAGTCTAGAACTATTTTCCAGTTTTTCTCTGCGCGCGACGATTTGATTAATGATCAATTATTCAGAAAAACCATCAGGCTAAGAACAAAGTAGTAGAGTTGAAAGGGATAGACTCCTAATCTTTCAAGCAGACCTCTGTACTTGCTTTTGATGAATATCCCTGAGATGACTACTAGGGTGAGTGAAACTATAGCGGAAATGAGTGAGTAGGTTGCAAAAGCATTCCATCCTTCGACTAGCTGTAATCGAAGCCACAGTGCCACCATCCCCGCAATTGTCAGCAATCCCGATCCAATCACAAGGATCAGATGCATCTTCCCCCTGAAAGTGACTATTTCACCCCCTGCATCAAGAGGGAAGAAGAAAGCCACAAGCATTCCCAGAACTGAACTAGGGGTCAGAAGCAAGACTGGTCCTACAATTGAACCCTGTCCATTATCTATGCCCCAATGTAATCCAACGTAAAACGCAAACAACAAAACACTGGAAACAATAATGAAAGATTGCATTAACCCTCTGTTAGGAGCGCCAACTGCAAATAGAGAGCTGATGTCGTCTCGAACATGACTATAATCTGGTCTCAAAATGCCTCCAAGAATCCACATCAAAGTATAAACGATTGGACTAAGCATCCCACAGATCGCCAAGATCTGAAAAACATTCATAATCTTCACGTTTTGATGTTTAGGCCAATCTTTCAATTAAATATACGTGACCAGTAAACAAAAATGGGGAGTTTGCGGGGAGTGATTTCGGGAGATATCTCCAATTGTCCGGGGTTCAAATCCCAGCGACCCCACCACAATAAACCTGGGACAGTCACTTCCTTTTTCGGAATAGCTTGATGTCGTCGTAGTCGCATACAAATTCAAACCCCTCTTCTATCAACTTCTGAGCTTCTTCCACGTTTTTTGCGGTTGCTGAATGAAACTCGTCACCTTCGAAATCCACCAGTTGCGTGTAAATGAGAGTATTCTGGATATTCCTGTGTCCAAGTATTTTCATAACATGCAAAATGTCGCTAGTCTTGTGATATTCCATTGTAGCTTTGAAGTGACGGAACGTATGGAAGGTTATCCTGTCAATGCGTGCATTGTTTAGTTTGCTAGAAATTCGCTTTCTTTGTCTTCTATAGGATCTACCGAAGTGTATTAGCGAACCTTGGAAAACTTGGGGTTGATCTTTTGGGAGACTGTTCAACATCGCAGTGAGGTTATTGCT
>SMTZ1_10006239_pt1 | contig 11999 bp, 7 predicted proteins | sample DeeMarSWOR136_30_FD_25667 | JGI IMG/M metagenome (IMG submission 25667) | reverse complement strand
ATAAAAAGCACCGTCTTTCCCTGCGCGGGATTGTTGAGATAGCCTTAAACGTCTGCAGCGCCCTTGATTATTCTCACAAACGCGGAATAATCCACAGGGACATCAAACCTGCCAATATCATGATAGACAAGGATGGCATCGTAAAAATCACCGATTTCGGCATTGCACAGATGACAGAAATGACCGCCGTGAGCGGATTTTTCGGCACGCCGAGTTACATGTCGCCCGAGCAACTAAAGGAGGAGGCAATCGGCTACCAGAGCGATATATTCTCTTTAGGTTGCGTGATATACGAGCTTTTGTCATATCAGAGGGCATTTCCCGGCGAGAACAACTTTTCAATCATATTCAAAATCACGACTACTGAACCTGAACCGATATCCAAAATCCGGCCTGACCTGCCCCCATTAATGGAAGATATCATCAACAAGGCCATCGCCAAAGACCTCGCTGAACGATACCAGACCTGTACTGAGCTCGCCTTTGACCTGAAGGTTATCTTGAGAGGGCTGACAGAGGTCACCGAGACTGAAGAGATAAAAGACGTTGTCGGTCTTGTCCACAATCTTAAATTTTTCCGGGCCTTTTCAGAGGAGCAGGTAAAAGAGGTTGTATCGTTAAGTCAAATCATAAAAATCGAAAAAGGAAAGGCCATCGTCTCCGAGAAAGAGATCGATGACACCTTTTATATTATTATGAGCGGGCAGGCAAATGTAAGAAAAGACGGCAAGGATTTAGCGAGTCTGGGCACAGGAGACTGTCTGGGGGAGATGGCCCTGATAGCAGGTCAGCGTCGGGTGGCAGACGTCATAGCGGATACGGACTGTATTCTTCTGAAGATCGGTTCAGCCGTGCTGGACAACGCGACTGACTCCGTCAAATACCTTTTTTTCAAGGGCTTTGCATTGACGCTGGTCCAACGACTTTCAGGCACCAGCCCTAAACAGTAATTTAAAAAAGGGTTTAAGGGGTCAAGGAATCGAGTGGTCAAGAGGCTGGAATTGAGAAGCGCTGAATCTTTCCAGCTGTTTTCTGTAATAGCCGTCATCCCCGCTTTCAAGGGCAATGGCCTCATTTATCGTATCGATAGCCTTTTGAACCGAACCATTCACATAGTAGGCCTCTGCCAGTGTATCAAGAAAAGTTGGGGATCTCTCAATTGCGACGGCCCTTTCAGCCAGTACAAGCGCCCTCTTAGGGTCCCTTAATCCCTCATCCGGTACTGTAACCAGGAGCCATGCCAGGTTATTCAGGGCAATCGGCTGCTCTCCGCCAAGCAGCAAGACCCTTTCATAAGCCTCCTTGGCCTCGGCATACATATTCATATCGTGATAGACTATCGCCAAGCCCTGCAGCAGCTCAATATTGTCTGGATCTTCCGATATCTGCCGTTGCAGCATATTGCTTATCAGTTTATATTGAAGATCCTGTTTCATAGGACTGAAATTCAGATAATATCCAAGGCCAATCGCACAAATAAGATATACCGCAAAGGACAAGGCAATCATCCTGTTATGACTGTTCACCAGACCGGGCTCCTTCAGGAATCTCCAGAGATAGTCCACCCTCTCCTTGATGCTGAAATGGTGCCAGCTTGGAAGGTCCCTTATCTTTCCACTGATCAATGCGATCTTTTCAAGCGAACTTATTGTCGGCACCGGACTTCCCATCGCGACAGCAGAGTAGAGATCAGCCTGCCTTTCGAAATTGCGCATGAAAAAACCCATTAAAAAACGAAAATAGATCAAAATGGTAACAAGGATAGGGATCGAAAGGATAAGATAAAAGAGGTTCGTCGCCCGGGCGCCTGTCCAGTTGAGCAACTCTATCATGAAGGGATTAGACGCCAAAAGGTTGGAAAAGATATCAAACAATCCAAAGGAAATGGCTATATAACCTAGAAAAAAAAGGACATAAAAAAAAAGGTGTCCATATTTGGCATGACCCACCTCATGCGCTATCACGGCTTTCAATTCCTCAACCGAGAGCATCTCCATGAGTGAATCTGTTATCAAAATATACCTATATCTGGGCATAACACCCATAATGCCTGCGGTCATCATTCGTCCCTCAAAGACGGGCCATCTCATCAGTCCCCTGTATTTGAAACCCATTTTATTCAGAAATACCTTGAGTTCATCTATCCTGTCCGACCGGCCAAAAGGCCTGCAGCCCCACCAGTTCTGGATAAATGGCGGCATAAATATCATCAATATGGTAAGGAAGAAGGCAAAAAATATTATCTGCCCCTCAATTCTTCCCAAAAAATCCTCCGGACCAGACCATGGGCTGAACGCTATCAGGTCATAGAAAAAAGAGAGAGCCAGCCACGGAAAAAGGACAGGAAGGTTCAATTTGAGATTGGAGATTATAAAGGATTTTCGATTGATATCTGACTTGAATAAAAGGGTATAGGCAGTATGTGAAAAGTACCAGATAGTCGAGAGATAAAACAAGAAGACTGATATTGCCAGGATACCTTCCAATACCGAGAACTGTTTCACGCCGGGTATGGCATGAAGCCAGTATTTCAGTTGAAAGATGTAAACATCCAGGCTGAATAATAAGATGGCAAAGACAGATAGCTGTAATACCAGACCATGATATCTGTTTGATAGGTTATTGCCAATACCTTTTCTATATTGATAGGTAAGGCGACCGAAGCCATGCCTACAGTAAAATATAAAGACAACCCAGCAGATAAGAATCATCGCAAGGCTGTAACTTAATGGACTTGCCTGGCTGTTTTCAGGATAGCTGATATTGAAAATCAGGAGGACAATAATAAAATAGATAACATTATTGAACATAAACGATTTGGATTAAATTAATAAATCAAAAATCGAAATCCGAAGCTTGAAATTCGGATTTTTTAATATAAAGACACAAAAAATTTTACCTGAAATTATATCTCTAACCAAACCAAGATTTTTAAGCGTTCGATAAATGATAGATTATGATTTATTGTCCGCTTGCTTGATAAATTCAACCTTTCCTCCTCCCGGAGGAAGAGAGGTATCGCTCTTAATGATGATATCCACATCGTAACGTCTTTCAAGATCGGCTAATTCGGTGCGTTTTCGGTTCTGAATATAATTTGCAACATCCAGGGGCAGTGTCGCATCCACTCTTGAGACATCCCCCTTCGAAACACCCTTCCAGATCCTGCGAAGATAGGAAACAGCCGCGGCTCCGGCCGAAATGACCATGCCTCTTCCCTGGCAATGAGCACATACCTGATAGCTCTTTGATTCTATCGACGGCCTCAGCCTCTGCCTTGACAGCTCTAAAAGGCCGAACTTGGATATAGGTGAAATATCGGTCTTGGCACGATCTTTTTTCAGCTCATCGCGAAGTACCTTTTCTACCTCCCTATTATGTTCACGGCCTTTCATATCTATGAAATCGATTACCACCAGACCTCCTAGATCTCTCAAACGGAGCTGCCTTGCGATCTCTATCGCGGCTTCCTTGTTTATCTTGAAGATCATTCCATCGACATTCTTGCCCGCCTTCGCCCGCCCGGAATTGACATCAACAGCGATCAGGGCCTCTGTTGTATCAAAGACAATTGAACCGCCAGATTTAAGCGGAACGCGGTCAAGATATATACTCTCTATCTGTTTTTCTACGTTATAATGATCAAAAATGGGACGCTTTTCCTTATATAGTTTGACCTTCCTCTGATCTCTCGGGGATATAATCTTCATGTAATCCCTAATCTCATTATAGGTCTCTTTGTCGTCGACAATGATCTCGGAGACATCACTGGTGTAATAATCCCTGAGCGTGCGGAGACTAAGATCCTGTTCTTTATGAATCAGGGTAAGAGGCGGGCTCTTTTGTGCCTTTCTCTTTACATCTTTCCAAAGCCTTAACAGATGGTGGAGGTCCTTGGATAGATCACCCTTGTTCTGTCCCGCGGCAACCGTCCTGATGATATATCCTACCCCCTCCGGAAGCTTCATGCGATCCATGATCTTCTTCAGTCTCTGTCTCTCCTCTTCGCTCTCAATCTTTCTGGAGATGCCATTTGTCGTCCGTCCCGGAGTTAGCACGACATAACGCCCTGCCAAAGATATATAAGTGGTAAGGTGTGCTCCCTTGCGTCCTGGCATTACCTTTAGTACTTCCACCAGGAGTTCCTGTCCCTTTTTCAAAAGTTTTTCAATGGGAGGAAAAGGCGGCTCCTTGGGTATCTCCATATCCTTATTATAATATTCCGGATGCACATTATCAGCCGGCAGGAAACCGTTCTTTTCAGATCCGAATTTGACAAAGCAGGCCTGAAGTCGCGGTTCGATCCCCTCAATAATACCCTTGTATATGTTGCCTTCCTTTTGCTCTGACGCGGCTATATCGATATGAAAACCCTCCAGCATGCCGTCCGAGATAAAAGCAATCCTGTGTTCCTCGGATTCCACCGCGTTAACCAACATGATCTTTTTCATTACTCTTCATCCCTCTTTCCGTAGTTTTGACGTTATTCGGTTACGCTGCTCGTTTCGCCTATGGTCTACCGGTCTCGGTTCACCTGGTATTTGCACCACTCACTCTTGTGAATGCATTAAATAAGAATATTGAACATGGAATTTTGAATTATGAAGTGAAGATCCCTTCAAAATTCTGAGTTCTGCATTCGTTATTCGATATTCTCTTTCCGCACCGTGTCCCCCTATGGATGGGGCGCAGAAGGGGGGTAATCCCCCCTTCCCTCGCCTCGGAATTCTATATTCCCTGTTAGATATTCAATATTCTTCATTCATTCTTTAGATCTATAACTTATGCACTCTATCTCTGAATAATCGAACCTTTGAATTCTCTAATCAATCAGCTATGCTGCTTTCTGCCGTTGCGTTCCATATGTTGATAGGCCTGATACATAAATGTCCTTATGGCCGCCTCCCTGTACGGTTGAACGCTGGAATCATAAGGCGTATCTAGATATGGAATCCCGAGTCCATTCATAACAGGGCCGATGACGGCTGAGGTAGCAGTGCTGGGCATACAGGTGAAGGGGTATACATTCACAACGCCGTTATACCCCTCACGAGCATATTGCAGAATCCCTGAAATGCTCAGACACGCCTCGGTTCCAACATCAAAGCTGAAAAGGTCGTCTTCTCTCAGTATCTCTTCAAGGTGCGCAACTTTATGGTCGTCCGGAAGGTCGATCAGGGCTTTGGCAAACCTGTATACCTCTTTTTGCTTCCACTCCTGATAATAGAGCTCCGCTGAAAATCTGGCAATATTCTTAAGATATCTCATTATATTTTCTGGACGAAACTGTTTTATATTAAGCCTAAACTTGGACTTTGCTTCTTTTAGCTTACTGTAGGTTATATAATTGATCCACTCGGCAATGGATGCATTTACAACCTCAGCCCCATATCTTTCCAACGTTTTTATTAAATTTTGATTTGAATGCACATGGGACCTCAGATAGATCTCGCCGACAATCCCGATCAGCGGCTTGCGTGGGATACCGGGATCTATAATCATCTTCCCTTCCTCTATCGTCTCTTCCAGCCTTTTGAGTATTCCCTTAAAATCCTTTTTGGGCCCGAGCAACTCAAAGGCGTCCTCCATATTTCGCATTGATTTCTCTATAAACTCATCTGCCATGCCTCGCTGTCTTTCATACGGCCTTATTCTCCACAGCAATCTGTCAAGGATATCAGCTACTATTATGGAAAAATAGGAGACTTTTCTGAGGTCAGCAACCGCATCTTCAGCGATAATTCCGTGCAGTGAATAACCGTCATCAGTGGAAAGGGAACTTATCTTCAGGCTGTTTAGCTGGGGAAATGAATCCAAAACAATCTTCTGATATTTGTTATACATTCCGAAACGGCATGGACCATCCGATTCCGGCATAAAATATATATAATCATCAGGGTTAAAAGCATTACCCATTTTTTCCTTTTCTTTATTTAAAAAATAGAGGATATCACCCAGGGTAACCTGGCATGGATAGCATTCCTTGCCAGAGGAGTATTCCAGGCCTAGATCAATTCCCTTGTGAGTCTCCATGACCAGGGCTTTAATGTGAAAACCCCTGAAGCTTGCGGCCATGAGGTGACACCCCATCCTGTTCATCTCCGGAAACAAGACTGTCTTATTGCTAAGATTAAATCGCCCAACATTATCTGCGAGGGACTTAAATGTATTGATATTTTCGTGTTCCATAATCTTTCTGCAGGTCTCTTAGCATTTATTACACCTGAGTTTTGATGTTTAGTCAACTTTGATCTTTAATACTCATAAAAACTGCTTGACAGCCATATCTGTTTATAATAGTATTATTTGTAAAGTCAAACAGCTGTAAAAATATTTGGATTATAAAAAAATGCGCAGATATTATCCCGGACAGACATATTACTACTATTATTATTTTGGAAGGACAGGTCTGCCCGGGGTTTGATATTTATCTGATTAATTATAGAGACCGTGGGCAGCCTAAAGACCCACGGTTTTTTTTTGCTATTTAATAAGATTAAGGAGGATTTTAAGAATGAGCGAGGAAAAAAAATCTGGCAGAAAACAGTTTGCCGCTGGAAATACATTGAAAAAGATAATGGCGGATCATTTCTATGAGCTGGACGAAGCTCAAAAGACAGGATCCAGAAAGATCGCCTGGTGCACCAGTGTGGGTCCGGCAGAACTACTGAGAGGAATGGATTTCTTAGTATACTTTCCGGAAAACCACGGCGCAATGCTGGGATCGACCAGGATGGCGACAGAGCTGATCCCGTTTGCCAACGCCCTGGGCTATTCGCCAGATATCTGTTCATATCTCACAAGCGACATAGGCTCTTATCTGCAAAAGAAGACTCCTCTGACCACGGCATATAAAATCGAGTCCGTGCCAAAACCAGATGTTCTTGTCTATAACACAAACCAGTGCAGGGATGTGAAAGACTGGTTCAGCTGGTATGCCAATGAATTCAATGTCCCTATCATGGGTGTGCACACCCATAGGGATGTGGGAGATATTAAAAAATATCAGATCAGCGATATAGCAAAACAGATAGAGGAACTCGTTCCAGGATTGGAAGCGGTTAGCGGTAAAAGGCTGGACATGGACAGGTTAAAAGAAGCAGTGGAATATTCGAGGCGTACCTCAGAACTCTGGAGAACCTGTCTTGAATCCGCGTCCGCTATCCCCTCGCCATGGAACTTTTTTGATGCGAGTATACATATGGGACCGGCAGTGGTTTCCAGGGGTACAAAAGAGGCCGTTGATTATTATGAACTGCTCCTTGCGGAACTTAAAGACCGGGTCAAAAACGGGGTCGCGTCTGTCGATGGAGAAAGACATAGAATATACTGGGACGGGATGCCTATATGGGGGAAATTGAGGGCACTTTCCGAACAGTTTACGTCCCTGAACGCATGCATCGTGGCCTCTACGTACTGTAACAGCTGGATATTCGATCAGCTGGACCCCAAGGATCCCTTTGAGAGCATGGGCCGGGCATACCTTGAGCTATTCATAGTCAGGGATGAGGATTTTAAAGAGAAATATATGAAGGATTGCCTGGACCTGTATAAATTTAACGGGATAATCTTCCACGATGCCAAGACATGCCCGAACAATTCCAATAACCGTTACAGTCTTCCCGAAAGGTTCAGCAGACACTTCGATATACCCCAGCTCACCATCAACGGAGACCTGAATGATCTGAGGTGTTATTCAGAGGAACAGGCAAAGACAAACATCGAGGCATTCATTGAGCAGCTGGACGAGAGGGTATAAAAAGGCGGAACACGATGGCGGATAAAAAAGGATCCATATATGTGGGCGTTGATGTCGGCGCATCCCGCACCAAGGCTGTTGTGCTGGACTCTGAAAAAAGGCTGATAGGCCATTCCGTCAGAAAATCAGGGACCGATTTCAGCCAAACGGCTGAACTATGTCTTGAATCTGCCCTTGAAATGGCCATGGGATCCAGGGATAGCGTCGCGTACACTGTATCAACAGGCTATGGAAGGAGAAACGTATCCTTCAGTAACGTGACAAGGACAGAGATCGGCTGCCATGCAAGGGGCGCTTATCACTATTATCCCATGGCTATGACCATTATTGACATAGGAGGCCAGGATAATAAGATCATCAAGCTGGACAATGATGGCAGGCGGATCAACTTTAAGATGAACAGAAAGTGCGCTGCCGGAACCGGGGCCTTTCTTGAAGAGATGTCGGCACGTCTTGACATACCTCTGGAGGATATGGACTCCCTTGCCAGGGAGTCCACGGAGATGGTGGAATTGGGTAGTTTTTGCACGGTCTTTTCAGGCACCGAGGTCCTGGAAAAGATCAGGCAGGGGAAGAAAGTCCCCGATATCGTAAAAGGACTCTTCTTTTCCGTCATCAAGAGGGTGCTTGAGATGGAGGCCCTCTCGAACAACGTTGTCATGACAGGGGGAGTAGTGGCCCATAATCCCTACCTGGTTCAAATGGTCAGTGATATTACCGGACTGAAGATCTTAACCCCCGAATATCCCCAGTTGACCGGCGCAGTAGGGGCAGCCCTTTTTGCAATGGATGCGTAAAAGTCTCAGGGATTCAGAATAGAGGAGCCGAAAGCCACTTCTGGCTCCCGGCTCCTGAATTCTTGAAATTAAAATAATCCTTTGACGTTACCTGTATTCACATCCACATCCACGCGGCGAAATGCCGGGTCAGAGCTGGTTCCCGGCATTAAAGTGATGGTCCCCGCACATGGGCAGAGAAACTTTGCGCCGGAATAGATAAGAACGTCGCGGATCGGCAGTATCCAATCCTTGGGAACACCCTTGATAGATGGATCATGAGTAAGGGAGAGATGGGTCTTTACCATCATGGTGGCGTAATCATCGTACTTCGAGTCATTCTCAAGCATCTTGGCCTTGGCCTCAGCCTCGGGGCTCCAGGAAACCCCGCTTGCCCCATAGACCGTCTTGGCTATTTTTTCAACCCGTTGACGGAGCTTCATCTCCATGGGATACAGGTATTCGAATTTTGTCTTATCATTACATGCCTCTTTTACAGCCTCGGCTAACTCTATGGCACCGTCGCCTCCGTTCGCCCAGTGACTGGCCACGGCGCATCGGGCGCCGGCCTTCTCGGCATATTTTTTGATCATTGCGATCTCATCTTTGGTGTCCGTATGAAAGGTATTAATGCAGACCACAGGATTGACTCCTGAATAGCGAATAGTCTTTATATGGTGTTCCATATTGGGGATCCCCTTTTCCAGAAGCCCGAGATCTTCCTTTGTGTAGGCGGTATCCAAGGGCAAGCCGGCCACTACCTTTGGCCCGCCCCCGTGCATCTTGAGCGCACGAATGGTAGTGGTTAATACTGAAACATGAGGTTTCAGACCGCTGTAGCGGCATTTCACATTCCAGAATTTCTCAAAGCCTATATCCGCCCCGAAACCGCTCTCCGTGACATGATAATCAAAAAGTTTCAGGCCTATTCGGTCCGCTATAATGGAAGACTGGCCAACCGCGATGTTCGCGAAAGGCCCTGCATGGACCATGCATGGCTGGTATTCCGCGGTGCACATAAGGGTAGGATTGATAGTATTCCGCATCCACGCGGTCATGGCACCGCCGACCTCAAGATCCTTGGTGGTTACCGCCTTGCCGCTCTTGTCGAATGCCAGAGTAATCTCATCCAGCCGTTTCCTTAAATCAGCAAGATCAGTCACAATTGAAAGTATGGCCATCAGTTCTGATGAAACGGCGATGCCGAATTTAGACTGCATGGTGAAGCCATCCATCCTGCCTCCAAGGCCTATGACAATATTCCTTAAAGACTGTGCGCAGAAATCGATAATCCACCCCATCTCAACACGGGTAGGGTCGATATCAAGCCTTTTCATCCTGGTAAGCCTAGCTAACTGCTCGTCGTTATAGTTCCTCTCATGCTGCATTCGAGCAGTTAATGCCACCATGGCAAGATTGTGGGCATTCATTATATCGTTAATATCGCCTGTCAGCCCCATGGAAAACTCGGTCATGGGAATGAGCAGGGCGTTTCCGCCTCCGGCCGCTGTTCCCTTTATGTTCATTGTGGGACCGCCGGAAGGTTGGCGAATACAACCCCCAACATTAAGGCCAAGCTTGCCCATGCCTTCCAGCAAACCCATAGTGGTTGTGCTCTTTCCTTCGCCAAGAGGTGTCGGTGTAATGGCGGTAACTTCTATGTACTTCCCATCCTTTTTCTTCTCCAGTCGCTTCATGATCTTCATAAAATCCAGTCTTGCAAGTCTCCCGTAAGGCATGATCTCGTCTTCCTTAAGCCCCATCTTCTCGCGCCATTCTTCGGGTGAAGGCATATTCTTCTCGGCAGCCTCCGAGATCTGCCAGTCCTTCATCTTTACTGCATCATAGGCCATGTTCTCTATCCTCCTGTTAAAGTTAATTTTCTGAACCGCATCAAAACCACCTGCTGACCTCTTTTTAAAAGGAAAAGTGGAAATGGATGTGTTCCGATTTTTAGGGCACTTCCGTATCAAAAAAAAAACATGCTGTCAAGTTTTATAAATTCATAGGTATCTGGCAATTTTTATGCTTTTAGCCATTGAAATACTCTTCATTTTACTCTAATGTGGTGATTATAAGGGATAGAATGGAAATAGTGGAGTTGTGATGGAGATGAAAAATCAAATACGAGGGCAATATGAAATCAGGTGAAATAAACATCGGATTTATTGGCGCCGGGAACATGGCAAACGCCCTTATAAAGGGGCTTATCGAAAGCAATATCTATTCGCCTGAGCAGTTGGCTGCCTCTGATAATGACAAAAAAAAATTAGGGGATGTTTCAGACAAATTCGGGATAAGATGCTACAATTCCAATAAGGAACTCATACGGGAATGCAGGGTTATAGTACTCTCGGTAAAACCCCAGGCGATAAGAGATGTCCTGAAAGAGATCAAGAATGAGGTCTCAGACGGACATCTGATTATCTCCATAGCAGCAGGCATCCCCGTAAAGATGGTTCTTTCGGTCATAGGCCAGGATATCCCGATTATAAGGGTCATGCCGAATACCCCCGCCCTGATTCAGAAGGGCATGAGCGTCCTTGCGGCAGGCGGAACTGCAACCCCCTATCACATGGATATAGCAAGAAAGATCTTTGATGCTATTGGGAAGACCATGGTCCTGGATGAGAAGATGATGGATGCTGTCACCGCCCTTTCCGGATCCGGTCCGGGTTATATCTTCAGGATCATGGAATCCTTTGTAGAGGCAGGAGAAAAACTGGGATTTGACAGGGACACAGCCCTTTTGCTTGTAGCACAGACCTTCTTGGGTGCCTCGCACCTTGCGGACGAATCAGGTCTGCATCTCTCACAGCTGAGAGAGATGGTAACATCTCCCGGAGGGACAACGGCAGCAGGACTTGCTATTTTAGAGAAAAAGGGTATTTCAGAAATTATCGAGGCAGCTCTAAAGGCCGCCCGCGACAGATCGATTGAGTTGGGTAAAAAATAAATCGGGGTCAGTCCTTGACAATGGACATTTCTCGGTCCATCTTTTCTATTCTTTTTCTTAGAGAGCCATCTCTTGTCAGCTTATCGGAAAACCTCTGTTTAATCTTTGCTACTGCAGAACAACTCAATCCGCCAAAATATTCCTGTGTGGCATATCACCCATAGGTGTCACATAAAGAGCTATCTTTAAAGTTTGCAGAGATAGGATCCAATGGATTGAGTGAAAGAAAGAATAGAAAAGGAAACTTCGAATATTTGGTCCTACTATATACCGTGAACAGGGAATATCTTTTCCCGTATATACTTCACAACCCTCTGTGCCTCAAGCATTGCCTTCTCCTTGGCCTCTCCCGTATTGAGGTAGGGATGATCATACAGGCTGCCCACCTCCATCTCCGGGCCGAACATCATTCCTCCAACGAGTCCGGCGAATTCGTCTACCGGCTCAAGTCTATTCAGGGCTGACCACGCAAGTGTCCAGCATCTGGCGGTACGGTAGAGATCGTATC
>SMTZ1_10029595_pt1 | contig 12000 bp, 7 predicted proteins | sample DeeMarSWOR136_30_FD_25667 | JGI IMG/M metagenome (IMG submission 25667) | reverse complement strand
GATCCTACCGACTTCGGATAGTAGCCGAAAACTTTCTTGAAGTCGGCCATGTACGTATCAACCAGTTTCACTCTCTCTTGGGGCGAGTAGCCGGTTGCGAAACCAACATCTGCATGCCAATCCCACGGATACCGCCCGCGCCACGTGTAACCGCTGTTTTCGACCAGGGGCTGCGGAATCTCCCACCAGGCGCCGATCTCAAACATGTCTGCCGGTAATCCCTTGAGGAGTGTCTGATATCTGGTATCCATAAGGGCATCGTATTGCAGAAGGAAAGTCCCTTTGAGTTTATGCTGCTTCAAGACCTCGATCTGCGACACGACCGTGTCGTACAACACATCCTCCGTAATCCAGTCAATGCGCGGTTCGCATTGCCGAACGAAGTTGATGATGTTCACAATTCTGGGTGAGTGTCTGTTAGTGTCAATCCCTTCTGCTTGGATGGGCTTGCATCTACCATCGCAAATGAGCATAAGATAGATGATGAATCCTGTGGTGATAAGAGTCTTATGTGGAAACTCCTCGCCAGTCCAGTAAAGTGCTCCACCCCAGGTGGCCCAGTGGCCCAACGCCTTCTGCGCCATGTCAATCGTCCGCGGATCGGTCCATTTTCGAAACTCGGCATGGCAATCGACAAAGGAAAAAGTGGTCCCCAAGCCGTGACGTGCGGGAACAGCATCCCACCAACGTGGCTGGTCGTAATACACGGTCCAACTACCAGGGGTCAGACGACCTTCATCAATGAATACAGTGCGCCTGCCGGGATGGCGGATTTCCAATCGGTGGTTGATGTAAACCCCTTTGGGAAGCGAATTATTCCAGTCATGCCCATTCATCGCATCCACAATCGCGTAGGTGGCCCATTCACCGGGTACGCCCGTCGGACACTTGAAGATCTTGGGCGAGGAGGAATAGGGGTACAGAGCACCCTGTTCAAAGGTTTTCTGGGCTTCAATCGAAGACTCATGATGATCAGGGATCCAGGCCCAGGGATTTTCACCCCTTAAATCCCAATTCGCATTACCGTTAACAATTTTACCGTCATTATCGTCCGCATACATAACCCAGGCAAGCTGGAGTTGCTTTTAGATTGCTCAGACAACAGGCACGTTTGCCCTGCTCTCTGGCTCGATTCAGAGCCGGCATTATAATCGCCATAAGTACAGCAATCACAGCGATTACTACGAGCAACTCAATGAGCGTAAACCCTTTGTGTCTCATCATTCGTCTTCCCTTACGAAAGAACTGCTCTTGATGATGCAAAGACAATCCACACCGTAACACATCCTGTTCCTTTCCAATCCGAGCTGTCTATCGGTTTTCGATATAGGCTCCAAAAATCCTTGGATCCAAATCGGATCTGTGGGGGCCATGCGCTAACTACCAGGCATAGCCCCCCACATTAACACGAATCCGTTGTCTCATCGCTTGACCTTGTCGCGTCTTCAATTGACGCTGGTAAGTTCAAGCTTCAAAAGCCGCAGATAAGTACGAGTTCTGCGACCGCGTTCAGTTCTTCCCTAATCGAGAACGGCAATCTTACATACCCGAAATTTCCTGCTTAGACACACCATCGGATTTCGCCAGTTACGGAACATAGGAAAGCGAAACCGCGTCGAAGCACGTTTGACCGCCGCTGGCTCCGCGATCGACGCCCAAGCGAATCGTCAGAGATTCGCCAATGTGGCCAGCGAGACTGGCAGCGTCATACGCCTTGGAGAATTCCTGCCAGTCACCACTCAACCCCGGATCCACCGAGGAACTGGGCGTCAGTGCTACTCCGTCGGCCAACAGCTCGAGCACCACGGGAGTCGCGGGACCGTCCGGGCCAGTGGCGAGCATGGAAAGCGTATAGGTGCCGGCCTCGACCGTACCCAGAGGTGCATCGGAGACGATCAGCCCGCCGGCCGGATTGCCCCAACCACCACCGTTGGACAAGTAATAATAGAGACCATCCGGGGTAACGATTTGGCGTGCTACAGAACCCTGGCGGTTCGGAAAGCTTGTGTCCCGTCCGTATGTACCTCCATTATCGACCCAGCCCTGAGCATCGGCTCCGATCCATCCGGGGATATCGACCGCGTCGCCGGTGGTGCCATCGGAATAAGTCGCGGTCCCGTCATCCATCGGTGCATCCGGTCCTAAGCCCTGCGTCCAGCCGCCGCCGAGATCCGCGGTGATGGAATCCGAGCCCGGTTTGTAAATCTGTTCAAAATCGCCGTTAGGCACGGGAATCGTGATGGCGACCGGAGAGACCAATTGTTGAGGATAGACGGCAATATCATCGATGTTGATCTTGCCCTTGCTGCCGGGCTGCTGGGCAGCGGGATCACCGATACGAATCGCCAGGGTCTTGACCTGACTCAGATCGACGCCTTCGAGATCACGCAGTGAGATCACCCACTCCGTCCACTTGCTGGATTGAACGGCGTTTTGTTCGGCCGTATTCTCTATCACCACGCTGTTGTTGCCTGCGTCTGTGATAACGACCGACAGCGTTTCTGCGGTATTCTTGCTTTGGCCTCGATACCAGAGTCCGAGCGTTTGACCGGACCAATCTGCTGCCGGCGTAAACGTACGGGACGTCTCCGAGTAGAGTGCACGCGCGCCCAAGGCGGTCTGACCGCTGTTGTCGAAATTGAACGGCATTGCCTGAGCCCCGCTGTGTACGATATCTTGCTCGGCATACGGCTCAAAGGCATTACTCACGATAGCACCGGTGCCGTTGCCAAGCGCCTCATCAACGCCGTCCAGCCATACTTCAAAGATAGAGATTGAGCCGGGATCGTTCGGATCCTCTTTGTAGATTTCAAAGTCGTCGATCACTGAAGTCGCTGTGGCAAAGCTCCAAACCTGTCCTTGAACGAACTCGCCGGTCTCGCCGTTGAGTTCATCCACACGCCAGTAGATGATCTTGCCAGGCTGCTGTTGTCCTATATCTAAGGTTGTCTCACCTGCTTCAGCGCCCAAACCGAGTTCGGCGGCATCGACTTCGTCGAAACTCTCACCCACCGTTACATAGTGCACGATTGCTCCCAGGCCGGCCTTCCAGTTCAGGACCACATTGGGACCCATTACGTGTGCACCATCGGCCGGCGATGGACCATAGGCCGTTTCCGGAGCGACCGAGAAATTCCACACATCTCCGGCAATCGTTTCATCTCCGACTGCATCCACACGCCAATAATAGGTCGCGCCAGGAGTCAGGCTCGGGCCCAGCGGAGCATCCGGAATACCTATCAACAGCGAGGCATCCGTGGTCTCAACCGCCTCGACCGTACCCTGTGCCACGGCATTTTCATCATCGCTAACGTAGACATTATTGGTGGTTGCCCCGGCGCCCGCGGTCCAGGTAAGCTCAACAAAGGTAGCTTCTATTATACCGCTGTCCTCGGGCAGAGGCCCGGTGGCTTTGGGATTTGGCGGCTGAAACATGCGTAGTTGTGGATAGCCCTGGCCTTCGTCAATTGACCATATATTGGCAAAATCCCAGCCGACATAGGTTGATTCCTGCATCATATCATCAGTTGTACGTCCACCTTCATAAATGACGCTTCCACTCCAGTTGGTGCCTCCTGACGAGTTAGTAGTAGTGACACCTCCTACTTCTACATCGTAGTAGCTGCTGGTAAGAACTCCTGCTCCGTTGCCAAAAAAACCGCCTCCCGCGCCCTCCTCGCCGGTTACTGTAACAACTCCAGCGTAGTAACAGTTAGTTACCGGGCCTGATATGTGGCCAACAAAGCCACCCTGATTAGCCCATGCGGGATCACCAAAGGTAATATCCACCGTAGAATAACAATTGGTAACTGAACCGGAAGGGCGTACCATACCACAGAATGATCCTATATTGCCGGTGTCGGTGATTGATCTAACTGTTCCCCCGGCGGCAAAACAGTTGTATACCTCGCCAAAACAATCGCCAACCACAGCGCCTGGATACCACCCAGACGTAATATTACAATCGACGACACCCACGTTCTTGATCAGACTGCCTGCCAATGCCTTGCCAAACAGACCGCCGGCTCTGTTTTCAGTATTGTTTGTGGTTAAGTTCTTGACGATGTGTCCATTGCCGTCAAACGTGCCAGCGAAGCCAAAGATGGATTTCCAGGGGTATCCCGCAAGATCGATGTCGTTGACTAAGATATACTCCCCCGCCAGGCTGGTGTCGTCAGCGCCTATTGCCTGAAGCTCATCGGGCGTGGAAATCTCAATGGGTTGAGAAAACACGCTGATTGGCAATAACACTATTGCCACAAATGCTAAAGCTAAAGTCTTCATAATAAATCCTCCTACAAAAGTTAACATTACTTGTTTACTCACTTCGGCCCACAAGGGCATCTGTTGAAGTCTTCACATAAGTCCTCCTACAAAGGGTTAACATTATTTGTTTGCTAATTCAGGCCCACAAGGGCATCCGGATAGAGTCGGATACCATCAATATATATCAAGCCTGTACCCGGTGTGCTCTTATCTCCGATTCTGATAGTCAGTGTCTTCACATGGCTCAGGTCCACACCCTGAGCGGCAAGATCGGCGAGATCGATCAACCACTCGGCCCATTCAGCAAAAGTCGTGGCATCAGGATTGTCCGGATGGTTGGCAATGGCGGTTTTACCGGTCGTATCCTCGACCACTACATAGATTTTTTCGGGATCATTACCAATCGCGGGGTCATCAGAGGGCACACGCCCATGAACCGCTATGCCAAGCGTGGTCACATTCTGCAAGGTCCAGTTAGTAAGATTGTCCAGCGGCAAGGTTACCTCAGAATTCCTGGTGGAACTGTTGTCATAGTAAAGCGGCGCTGACTGCTTGCCGTCATAGACAATCACACTCTCCATTGAGGGTTCGAATGGCACCGTATGACCCATGGTCGAGCCATTTACTAACGGATTTTCGTATCCGTCTATCCACGTCATATATACCAGTTTGCTGTCTTCATCCCCGAAAGGAATTTCATTGTAGGACTCGAAATCGTCCACGATCAAATAAGCGGCCACCGTGAAAGACCATACGTAACCTTCGGAGACACTACCGTCGTTTTTGATCTCGTCAATGCGCCAATAGTATGTTTGACCCATCTGCAAATCATCCGGGGTATAATCAGTGCCACTCTGACGGCTGCGATAAAGTCCTGTAGCATCCTCCGGAGTCGCTTGGGCAACCAACTGGGCATCCGTACCAAGGTAAACATCGTGCTCGATCGCATTATCGCCGGATTTCCAGGTCAGCCTGGAAATCCCTTCGATGTCTACAACGCGCCTGTGGGCGGGAGTCGGATCCCAGGCGACTGCGGCATCGCGCCTCATCGCGCTCTCTAGTTCCTCCACAGACAGGGCACGCTTGTAGATTCTGACATTATACATCGATCCGGACCACCGTCCGCTGACAAGATCCCCGCCAATATATAAAGCATTTTCCCCCTGCTCGACAAGCGTTGTAGCCACCCTGGTCTCGATTCCGTTGCGATAATAGGTCAGCGTGGATCCATCTTTGGTGATAGCATGATGTGTCCATACACCATCTTGCAAGTCGGGGTAATCAAGACCCTCAACTGCTCCGTGGTCCACAGTATACTCACCGGTATTAATAAATCGAGGATAATCCACACCCACGTCACGATTGCCCAGGATGGTCTCAAATTCGCCGGTCCCATCCCCTTCTTGCTTGGCCCAGAACGCCCATGTAAAGCTGTCATTGGCACCCAGAGCAGGGATTTTCCCCGCCTTCACCACGGCTCCGGTCACATCGTTGCCGTTGAAGGTGAGGACCATCCCCTTGTCAGGGTCTTCCACCCAAACATTGCCGTTGTCGCCCAAACCTCCATCAAGGTAAAGGATCTCTCCGTGGTTTTCGTGCCCGGACCAGTCAATGGCCGAGTTGCCGCTTCCTTCATCGAGCTTCCACCAGCCCAGGAGATCCGGATCGAGAATGGGCAGCACAGGAAGAGTGCTGAATGTCCAGACGGCCCCCTTCCATTCGGCGCCTGTGGCCTTGGCCTCGTCCACGCGCCAGTAGTATGTAGTGCCCCTTTGGAGTTCGCCGGGGTTGAACGTCGTTGCTGTGCCAACGGTCCTTACTTTATACTCGGGCGAGTTCTTATCCGCATTTTCCACCGCGTCTTTGTCGGTGCCAAAGTACACGTGATGGAAATCGCCATTTGCGCCCGCCCGCCAATTGAGTTCGACATCCGTTAGTTTGTTCTTGGCCCAATCGGCCGGATTGGGCGCGTTAGCGGTCATGGGCAAAACAGAGAACGACCACAGGTCGCCTGTACAGATCGTGGTCTGGTCGGTCTCGACCGCGTCCACGCGCCAGTAATAGTCCTGGCCGGGTTCAAACCCCGCTGCATGCACATACAGTTTCGATGCAAACGGTTTGTCGTCAGCGACCAACATTAGGTTATCCGGATCGGTCCCTAAATACACGTCGAAGTACCCAGCGGTGTGATCTATTCCGGGAGACCACCTAAGTATGCGATTGGTGGGCTTTACATCAATGGCTCCATCCGCAGGATTTGGAAAAATGGGCTTCAGACGAACCCAGGACGAGAGATATGTGCCCAGGATTACTACGGGTTCAGAGCCAATGCCGGGGCCGGCCCAGGCCACGGCCAGGTGGTCTCCACCGCCACCTTCGGCGTGCCTGGCCTCGATATAGTATCGCTTGCCAGCTTCAAGATGAATTGCACCGGACTGTTGCGACGGAAACTTGGTCCACTCCTGTGGGACTGTCCACTCAGGAACATTGGCGATTCGGGTTGCGCTGTCGGGATCCTCGCCCTTGCTTAACCATAGTTCACTGCCATCATCGCTGGCGATCCAGAAGAAATACGTACCGGTCTGGGGTGGGTACAGTAGTCCCCGGGCGCGCGTTGAGTAGGTATCAGCCCAGTCGGTCTCGCCTTCCAGGCTGGTACGGTACTCCCACCTATCCGGCTGATCCGGCCACTTGTCGCTATTATAAAGAATGTCCAGGGTACCGCCTATTCCGTCCCAATACTCGAATAGGATCTCGCCTTTCTCTCCAAGAGCGCCGGCTATACCGACAAGACAAAACAGCCCCCAAACGACGGTGAAATACACTGACTTCTTAAACATTATTAATCTCCTTCCTATTTGCCCTCAAACCGGGTATTCCTACTAGTGTATGGTTTAATGTGGATACCCTCTTTATTTAATTCCTATAGCATACCGCAATGTATCGAATGGTGTTACTTCCTGTACAGAACCATCGACGCAAACGGCGTTGCTTACACCACCGCATTGACTGTCGTTTCTCATGGCAGAGTAAATTTTACGCACGCCTGTCCTATGATACTCGCCAAATGCGTCAGTATAAGGTGGAGGATCATTGGGATTGAAACCTTTTACCCATTGCAGGCTGGCACTACCACTCCAGAATGTACATAAAGAATTGTCGTTAAAAATCGCTCCGTTAATCCGATTTCCATCTTCATCGTTCATATTCCAGATGCATTCTTCACCAGCAAAAAATGTTCGACTTGCATTTTTGATCATAGTAATTTTGGGAATGATAGGTTTTTCGGCATTCAACCACCAGTTGAAGCTGTAAGTGAAGCCGAGTTTTCCACGCTCAGGCCATTTTTCGCGGTAAACGCTGTTGAATACCGGGCAGATATTGCTTTTGACATTGGAATGCAAGTATGGGATGTAGACGCCATCCGGTGTAAGATCCAATTCTGCCGGTACTGACGGATTCCATCCAGCTTTACTCTGAGCTTCCTGGATAGTCTCTCTGGAATAAATTGCGTAGAAAGATTCCGGCAAGCCATCATCCCAGTCATCGGCGTACAATCGCATCACGAGAATAAGATCGCCATCAACACCGCGATAATAGCGATTACGACCAACAGTTCTATAAGAGTGAAAGCCCTTTTTTTCATTATTCTATCGCCCTAAATTAAAGATCGTCCACCATCAACAAAATCCACATGGTCTTCTTCATCATCTTACTCCTTAAACAAAAATTGATAATATAATTGCTTACTCAACGCCAGTTCAGCCAATAAATCCCTGGTTAAGGATGTTTGCGCTCAAGTTCCAATGCAGGTTCGGCGAACATACTCCAACAGTAGAAATTCTCCTGATGTGTTGTTGTTATGAGTGTTAAAAAACGATCGCTGGGATTGAGTGGTATGTCAATCTGATCAGATTCAAAAGGATCTGTGCCCAGCTCTCGGGAATATTCTATCCGTCCATCCACCAGCACCCAAAAGGTCACCTTCACCTGAGCGTAATCTTGTTCTTCTTGAATATCTGCTAACGTCTCCGAGATACCACAGTGGGCCCGGAAGCGAGAAATCAGACAATTCGACATGCTCGCACGGATGCTATCCAGATCAAAGGTGATTCCTACATTTGCACAGGCGCCAATTGAGGGCTGCTCTGGTGTTTCATAGTGGTGTCCCGCCAAGCGCCCTGCATGAACATACTGATCGTCAAACACAGCCCCGCATACAATCCCATCATAGTATGTCCCGTGAGTGTCTGGGCAATCCTGGAACAATAGACCGGTAGAGGTAATGGTGGTTGATTGGTCACTACCGTTAGGAACAAAGATCCCGTCAATGAACGGAAGCTGCTCAATACCGATAAATCCTGATCCGGCCCTATATCCGGTATTGTTTAGTGGGCGACGGAGGATAATCCCCCTGAATGTAAAACTGGTATAATTTTTTGTAGGATCCAACGCCCGACCTTGTACGCCCGTTCCAAAACCATTACCTCCGCCCACGACGTCAGCCAAATCCAGACGCTTTCCCGGTATACTAAAACAACTGCCAGCCTTGGGCATATGACGCACGAATAGATTAGGACGATCGTCCAGTGATTTAAGCCCGATGCGGCCAGCTTGATCTACATGCGCAGCTTGCCCTTCTGTAGCAACTTGAGAGGAAGTCGCATCGCCCACACTCACATTACCTTCGAACACATGAACCTCAGTACCATTCGTCTGTCCAGTTGACAATCCAAACTCGGTACCATAATCGACAACCGTTGCCCAGGGGGTTTGCACTCTAAAGCCCACAGCCTGAGAGGGAACATTAGCCGTCATTGATCCATTTTCCAGGGCCATTTTATTAGAGGACTGCAGCTCGAACGTACAGGGCGCCTGGATAAGCACCTGGGTGCCCTGCTTGAAGGTCAGTTGAGCATAACCCTGTTCGAGTGTCATTGAGCCACGACGTAACTGAGGTTCTTGCCGAGGAACACGCCACACGGCGTGTGAGGAGTTGTCTAATGTGGCCACCACCCGATGAGTAAGCCAATAGTGAATCCCGCCCAATATGACAAGGACAAAAACACCACAAATGGCTGTCCTTGAGCCAATCGTGACAACCCGTTTCAGCAAGATATCCAATTTCGTTGCACAAGCCTGGTAGGCAGCATAGAAATCGAAAGAAGCCCTTGGGAGTGAAGACTGTGACCTGTTCAATTTCTCCTGCTCAGCCAAAAAGGCCTGTAATTGTTGCTCTGCCCGTGCCTTGATTTTACGCACCTTATCGACATCCGGCTTTTCTGGTTTCATAATGGATTCCGTGGCGACCTGATCCGTGTCGGAGAAATCCGCGTTGGTTCCGACGTCTGCCGAGGTGGGGACAACAAACTGTTCAATTGACTCCTTAAGATCTTCTTCCAAGAACTCATTACGAATACAGCTATTGAGAAGGCCATAGCGCGCAAACAGCCGGGCGAAATCGGCATCTTCCAGAAGTCTGGAGCGCAACTCAGTGGCCTGCTCAGGGGTCAGTCGCTCATCCATATACAAGTGTATTAGTTTTACAGGATCCATCATGTCACTTTCCAAAGAACGCCAGTCTTCTTTTGTACACAGTTCACCAACGCTTCACGCACGCGGCACAGTATAATGTAAACAGCATTGCTCGATAGGCCCAGTCGCTGGGAAATATCCCGAATTTCCATTTCCCGGAAATAGCGGAGCTTCAGGACATGCCTGGGCCGATCGTTGAGTGACTCGATACACGTATGCAACGCCTTTTTGATGCCTTCCGATTCATCATGAATGACGTGATAAGCACGTTCAATCCTCTGCAGAACCTTCTCGTCAAAAATGATCTGTTCTCGCCCCTGGGAGCGAAAATGATTCACCACCTCGTACCGGGCAATCCTGAGAATCCAGGGGAGCACCTTTAGGGATGGATCAAGACGATCATATTTCTCCGCAAAAATCACCGCAATATTTTGAATAATATCCTCGGAATCATGATAATTCAGGATTATCGAACGGACATAGGCAGAGACCGCGGGCAAGATCTGCATCCACAAGGCAGCAGGCTTGCGTGGTCCTTTTGGGTTTTCCGATTTTTTCTGTTCCATTTCAATAGAATAACCGAGAAGAGGGCCAAATTCTTTCATGGTTTTTTCAAAATTATCAAAAAAAACATTCGTAAAGGGCACTTTTTAATAAAAGTCGAAATCAATTTCTTAACCGAACTGACTTTTATACAATCCTCTCCTCCTTCAGATACTTACGTTCGAAGTGGATTGAAACCAGCAAATCACAAAATTCCAACCGTTTTCATTTTCATATCTCTCAATTCCTTTCGTCGAACTTCTGTTTGTCCGATACCATGATAATCCGAATGCGACACAGATAACCATATGGAGACAGTGGGACATCGACTTGCAGGCCTTTGCTGATCAGGGCATAGACCTAACGAACGTAAATACTATTACGATTGGCTTCGGCACAAAGAACAGCCCAGCGGCTGGCGGCTCAGGCAAAATGTACTTTGACGACATCCGCATCTACAACCGAGTAGTGAGACTATAGTAAATCATGCAACATCTCCTTTGCCAATGAAGTGTTTTCTGCTATTCTCGATTACCCTATCAGTTTGTTCAGAAACATCTTGTACGTTTCTTGTTGCCATTGCCAAATCAACATGACCGAGGAGTCTTTGAACTGCTAATTGATCATCCGACCGTGATATTGTAATTATAACCATTCACCGGCCGGTATTTGATCTACCGCATGGCGTAAAACGGGATCAACGTTGGTGTATACCTTATTAGTAAGATCTGGGGAAGAGTTCTCCAACAATTTCTGTATGACAGCTGTGGATACACCGCGCTGAGCAAGGACAGAACCAAAGGTCTTGCGTAAATCATGAAATGTGTAATCTTCCAAGCCAAGTTTCCGACGTATCTTCGTCCATGTGTACCGGCTGAAATTATCATTAAATATATTTTCTTGTTTAGCATCCAATCCGGAAACATATTTCTTTAGCTCTACCATAAACGAAACCGGAACAGGACGTGAGCCCATACTCTTTCTGTTCTTTCTGCTCCTTGTAGTGACAGAGTTGTTTTCAAAGTCAACATCAGAAACCATTATTGAGTCAATATCACCGAATCTAAGTCCTGTGCCTAAAGCCAACAGAATTCTCATCCTCAATGTCTTATGTCGCTTAGAAGCTGAAATTAAACTTGCCAAGAATGTGAAAGAAAATGGACAAAGAAAGAATAAATAGCGTTGGTAATGGAGCAAGGGACATCATGCAGGAGGAATGGGAGGCAAAAGCTGTCTTACTCCAAGAGTTGCATGTTTTGCGCCAGCGTGTTGCACAACTTGAGCAAGCCGGAGGTAAGAAAACAGCTGAAGAGTTAGAGGAATCGGTTCAACCATTTAGGGCCATTTTTGATAATGCGGCCGATGGGATAGCTTTGGCCGATGTGGAGAACAAAAAATTCTACATAGCCAATAAAATGTTTTGTCAATTGTTGGGTTACAATTCGCAAGAGATCAAGAATCTGGGAGTTATGGATATCCATCCTGAAGGGGATCGAAGGGGATCTGCCCTATGTTGTAGAACAGTTTGAGAGGCAAGCGAGTAGGGAATTTACGCTCGCTAAAAATATTCCAATCAGAGCAAAAAACGGGCAAGTTTTCTATGCTGATATAAATTCGTTTCCAATAACATTGGCTGGTAAAACATATCTGATGGGT
>SMTZ1_10019279_pt1 | contig 12000 bp, 10 predicted proteins | sample DeeMarSWOR136_30_FD_25667 | JGI IMG/M metagenome (IMG submission 25667) | reverse complement strand
GTCTCTGGCAGGAAGACCGGAAAAGAAAGAAAAGAAATAGATATGCTCGGGATTTGGTTCGCTCGCTGACAATTTTTTGCTCTTGGAGCACCGCCAAAAATCTCAGGAGTTTCCCCCGTCTTCGCGGGGCTAAACTCTAATCTTCGATTTTTGGCTAAAAATTCTAATGCTCGCTAGACCAAATTCCCTCGCACTAGGGGCGCAGGTCGTCCTCGTTTTTTGCCTGAAATTCCAAAAGCTCTTCACAAAATATCTTTTAAACGGTAGTAAGTAGGGGCGGCACTCCGTGGCCGCCCAAAGGAAGGGACGGCACGCCGAAAAATCGGCATAGACTGCGTCCGTCCCCTACAGGCTGGGAGAAGTTTATATGGAAGGCATAGAAGTAATCTTCTGGGTAATCTTGGCACTGATATGGTTAATTTCAGGCAGTTTATTAAGGAAGAGAGCTCGCAGGGAAAGGGAAGGTCTGCATAAGGAAGGGAAGGCTTATACAAAACCCGAAGAGGAGACAGGAGAAGTGTTTCCGGAAGAAGAGGTAAGGGAGGTTTTTGAACTCTGGAAAGGTGAAGAGAAAACCGTACCTGTTAGTCAACAGCCTCCCATTGTTCTACCTGCCGTGGAAGAGCCTCAATTATTTGAGCCTATTGAGGGGGAGGAAGTGCCCAAAATAGAATTTGTAGCACGTCCAGTTCTACCAACGACTGCTGAAGAGGAAGAGCTGGAAATAGAATTAAAGGATTTAGAAACCCTGGGACAGGGGATACTCCTATCTGAAATTCTCGGTCCTCCCAGGTCAAAAAAGCCGTTCAGGGGGATTCGCTGAGGATTATGAATTTTCTTGAATTATTAAATGAAAAATGAGAAAGAACCAACCCAAAAGGATAAGAATAGGCTGGCAGTATCGGCCATTATCTTTTTGGGTTTTTGTGTTTAGTGGACTGCAAATTTCTCGTAGCGGGTTGTTGGCTGGGAAATTGAGGAGGGTTTTGAGTGAATATTCCTCTGGTTGATTTAAAACGTCAGTACTTGTCGATTAAAAAGGAGATCAACGGGGCTATTCAAGAAGTCATCGATAAGAGTGCCTTTATTATGGGAGAAAATGTTCAAGGATTTGAGAATGAATTTGCAAAATTTTGTCGAGTCAAATACGGAGTGGGAACAAGTTCAGGAACCACTGCTCTTCATCTGGCACTGGTAGCTTGCGGAGTAAAGCAAGGCGATGAAGTGATTACCGTTCCCTATACATTTATTGCCACAACGGAAGCAATATCTCAAACTGGCGCGAAAGTTGTTTTTGTAGACATTGAGGACAGAAGTTATAATATGGATTCTGAGAAGATTGAGCAGGCGATTACGCAAAAGACGAGAGCCGTTATTCCCGTGCATTTATTTGGTCAACCTGCCGATATGGATAAAATTATGGAGATTGCTAAAAAGTACAATCTCATTGTAATTGAGGATGCTTGCCAGGCTCACGGTGCTGAGTACAAAAGGAAGAAAGTAGGAAGTCTGGGAGATATCGCCTGTTTCAGCTTTTATCCCGGGAAAAATTTAGGAGCTTACGGAGATGCAGGCATGGTGGTCACTGATAACAAGACATTAGCGGAAAAGATGAGATTATTGAGGAATCATGGTTACCAAGAAAAATATTTCCATCAAGTGGAAGGTTATAATTATCGAATGGACGCAATCCAGGCTGCCATACTGCGAGTAAAGTTGAGACATCTTGAGGAATGGACAGAGAAGAGAAGAAGAAATGCCAAATTGTATGATGAATTACTCAAAGGCAGTGGAGTTAAAACTCCACTAGAAATGGAATATGCCAAACATGTCTATCACCTTTATGTGATTGGAATAGAGGAGAGAGAAAAGTTATACTTAAAACTAAAGGAAAAGGGAGTTTCTACAGCCATCCATTATCCTCTTCCTTTACACCTGCAACAAGCATATAGATACCTTGGTTATAAAAAAGGCGATTTTCCTATCTCCGAGGCCTGCACGGAAAGATTGCTTTCTCTTCCCATGTTTCCCGAATTGACTGAAGGCGAGATTAAAAAAATTGTTGATATAATAAGGAAAGATAATTGAAACAAAAAACAGAAAATGGTTTAAAAGTTCCAATTATTATCCTTTCAGGTTTTTATATTTTCTGGACATACTTTTTCTATCGCAACTATTTTATTAAAGGTGGCTTTCTGGTTTCGTTGAAATGGTTAGTTAATATCCTTTCCAATCTCCAATATCCACATGGCTTCAGTTTGGACAGATTCCTTACCTCAACAGGTTATCACCTTTTGCTATTTGTTGGCTTGGGAATAATTTGTATGATTGCTTTTGGCATCGGCAGGAAGATTCTAAAGTTATTAAGGATTGAAGGAAAGTCTATATTAGAAAGTACTATTTTTGCTTTAGGCCTGGGATTTGGCTCTTTGTCATTAATGATGTTTGGACTGGGTATTTTGAAGTTATACTATACATGGGTAATCTATTCTGTGTTGGGAGTATTGAGTGTTTTTTCATTTTTCGAAGTTAAAAAGTTCAAATTACAGAAACCTCGATTACCCACACCCAAATCCAGACCTACAACGTTTTCTATACTTTTTTGGGGAATACTGGGAGTAGCTGCAGTAATAAATTTGGCGGGAGCTCTGGTCCCGGCAGTATTCTATGACTCTTTGGTATTTCATTTAGCAATTCCCAGCCTGTACAAGATAAGTCATGGGATAAGATATATTGAAACCATATTCACCTCTCAATACCCACAAAATATGCAAATGTTATACACCTTGAGTCTCTTATTAGGGACACATATTCTGGCGAAACTTATGCACTGGATAATGGGGATACTTGTAGTTCTAGCCGTTTACGTATTTGGCCGTAAGTATTTTAACCATCGAGTAGGACTACTGGCAGCAGCTATATTTTATACGATTCCTATGGTCGCCATGCAATCCCGCGTGACAGGAATCGACCTTTGTCTGACTTTTTACGAGTTCCTGGCGGTCTTCGCCTTGGTGAATTGGTTTGTTATAAATGGAAGGGATGAGAAGCAGAAGAGAACTCGAGGCAGTTGGTTAATCACAGCTGGTATATTTAGCGGTTTGGCCATGGGAACAAAATATACGGCTATGTACGGTTTTCTTCTATTTGCTATTTCTATTTTCCTGGTAACAATAATAGTACATAAGGAAAAAATAAAAATATCGTTTAAGAAAACTTTTCTATTTTGTGCTGTAGCCACAGCTCTATTTTCTCCCTGGTTAATAAAGAACACCGTTTATACGAACAATCCATTCCACCCATTTCTGAGTAGCATAATCAAAAGTAAAGATTTCTATTTGGGCTCCGAATATACACCTATAGATGATCAAGTGTTAACCAGGGATTCTAAAAAATGGAACGTGTATCCTACAAGGAATATAAAAGAATGGTTGATATTTCCCTGGACTCTTACGAAGAAGGGCAATGATTCCAATTCTTTTGTTGGACCCATATTTTTATATCTGCTTCCTTTGTTGTTCTTTTTGAGAAAAGAGAGTCTGATTAAATTTTTGATTTTTTTGGGAGTAGCCTGGTTTTTTGCCTGGAGTTTGTTAGCCACCAGAAATTTAAGATATTTTATTTCCGGACTTACTCTATTTGGAATGATAATTTCGTATTTTCTGTTCAGAGTAGAGAAGCAGAATAGACACTTTACAAAGATAGTAATTTTTCTTGTTTTCCTTATGTTGATAAATAATATTGGGTGGAGTTTAATTATACTTACCAAGAACAAAGACCCCTGGGGCGTGGTTTTGGGCAGGGAATCGAGGGAGGAATATTTATATAGGGATAGCATAGGCTTTAACCTAATGCCCTATTATTTTCCCGTGGTCAAGTATATTAATGAAAATTTACCATTGGATGCAAAGGTTTTGTTTATAGGCGAAGCGAGAGGTTATTATTGCGAGAGAGAGTTTGTTACCAGTCTGGCCGAAGACCCTTATAGTATTGTTATCAGATTGGTGAGATCTTGCAAGGATACCGATGAGTTGTTAGAAAGACTTAAGAATTTGGGCATTACCCATGTTTTGTATAATCGAAGGGAGGGATATCGTCTAAAAGGTTACGAAATTTTCGATTGGCAAGGTGACGATTTTCCAATTTTCCATAAGTTCTGGAGGAACAACCTGAAGCTAATGTGTGCTGAAAAAGACGTTTATCTCTTTGAAGTCAGATACGAAGGAAATAAACACATCAATTATGTGGAGATATACGAAACTCCGGAGATGGAGGGGTATATAATGGAGGCGAGAAACCGAATTGCTCGAAATGAAATAAACCAAGCCTTCAATCTCCTGCAAAAAGCCAACAAGATAATGCCCGATTCAGCAGTAGTTCATTTCAATCTTGGTTTCGTATATATGAAGAAAGGAGATTTTGAGCAAGCCATTAGAGAATGTAACCGCTCACTTGTTATTAATCCCTACGATACTGAAACCATTTCACTCCTGGGATATTTATATTTTCAGAAGAGAGATTTAACTAATGCCTCGGAGAATTTTAAAAAAGTGATAGAACTGAACCCAAATTCCTCTCAGGCTCACGGAAATTTGGGAATTGTTTATGCTCAGATGAGAAAATATAAAGAGGCAATTGAGGAATTAAAGATAGCAGTGAAATTAGCTCCCAAAGATGAGAATTTCAGGAATCTGCTAACAAATCTACAACAAGCATCCGCAGTTGAAGAAAGGAGAAGGTAATGAATGTAGCGCTTATAGGTGTGGGATACTGGGGTCCTAACCTGGCCAGAGTCTTTTTTGAGCTGCCGGGCTGTAATCTCCATACAATTTGTGACAGGAAAAAAGAGCGCCTCGATTCTATCAAAGCGTCTTTTCCGAATATAAACACAACCCAGGACTACAAGAACTTACTGGGAAATCCTGAGTTAGAAGCAATTGCCATAGTCACCGAGGCGCAATATCATTATGAGATTGCCAGGGAATGCCTGCTTGCCGGTAAAAATGTATTAGTGGAGAAGCCATTAGCTCTCAATAGTCACGAATGTGAAGATTTAATTGGCATTGCCAAAGCTAAAAATCGCATCCTCATGGTGGGACACTTACTTGAGTACCATCCTGCAGTTCATAAATTAAAAGAGCTCATAGACAGTGGAGAAATAGGGAAGGTCTACTACATTTACTCACAGAGGGTAAATTTGGGGGAAATAAGGCGTTATGAAAATGCATTATGGAGTTTCGGACCTCACGATGTATCGGTCATACTTTATCTTTTAGGGGGAGAACCAGAAAGTGTAAATGCCCTAGGGGAATCTTATCTGCAGGAAAATATACAAGACGTCGTTTTTGTGAACCTACATTTTAAGGATAAAGGAATGGCTCAGGTTCATATTAGCTGGCTTGATCCCCACAAGATTAGGAAGTTCACGATTGTGGGAAGTAAGAAGATGGTCGTGTTTGATGACATGGAAAGTTCTGAAAAGATTAAAATCTATGACAAAGGAGCCGATTCCCCGGGAAAATACGCCTCCTACGGAGATTCCATCACATTAAGGATTGGCGACATCAGTATCCCTAAGATAAATATGAAGGAGCCTCTTAAAATTGAGTGCCAGCACTTCTTGGAATGTATTAAAGAAAATAAAAGTCCTCTCAGCGATGGAGCGGATGGTTTACGGGTAGTGCGTGTGTTGGAGGCGGCACAGAAGTCGATGGAGAATTATGGGACTTTAGTGAAATTGGAGGTATAGATGGGCCCAGAGGAAAAAAAAGATTATTTCGTGCACGAATCTGCATACGTAGATGAACCAGTTCAGATAGGGAAAGGCACCAAGATATGGCATTTTTCTCACATTATGAAGGGAGCAGAGATTGGCGAGAATTGTAAGATTGGTCAAAATGTATATGTAGATACTAATGTGAAAATTGGAAACAACGTTAAGATTCAAAATAATGTCTCTGTGTATAAGAATGTCACTTTAGAAGAAGGCGTTTTTTGCGGTCCGGCGATGGTATTTATCAATGTGTTTAATCCTCGTTCTGATTATCCCCGTAGATTAGATGAATATGGGAAAACCTTAGTCAAACGAGGCGCAACCATTGGAGCCAATGCAACAGTCCTTTGCGGTATTACCATAGGAACATATGCATTCATCGGGGCAGGCGCAGTGGTAACAAAAGATGTTCCTGATTATGGTTTGGTTTATGGCAATCCAGCAAGGATTCAGGGTTGGATGTGTGAATGTGGCACCAAATTGCAATTTACTGATAATAAAACAGAATGTCAAAAATGTCACAAGCGATATGAAAAAGAGGGAGAGCAAATAAAGAAAGTGAAGTAATTCTCCAGGTATAAGAATGGATTATGGAAGGAGAAACTATGTATAAAGGAAAGACAATAGCTGTGGTTGTACCAGCTTATAATGAGGAGAAACTTATTGGTAGAGTTTTGGAAACTATGCCGGAACTCGTTGATAAGATAGTTATTGTAAATGATGCCAGTAAAGACAATACAGTGAGAGAAGTGAAGAAATTTGAGGAGGCATTGGGCAGGCGGTTAATTTTGTTAGCAGGCGACGCTCAAATGGACCCCACGGACCTTCCCCAATTACTTGATCCCATAGTTGACGGCCAAGCCGATTACACAAAAGGGAACAGGCTGATTACCGGCGGGACATGGCACTTAATGCCCAAAACTAGATATCTGGGGAATGCTTTCATTTCACTACTTACTAAAATTGTGTCCGGATACTGGCATGTGGCAGATTTTCAATGCGGTTATACTGCTATTTCTCTCAAGGTACTAAAGAGTATAAACCTGGATAGGATTTATAAGAGATTTGGTATGCCCAACGATTTTCTGGTAAGGTTGAACGTCCATTATTTTCGTATAAAAGATGTGCCTGTTAGAGCGATATACAATATAGGCGAGAAATCTGGTGTGAAAATATGGAAAATCGCTTTCACCCTTAGCTTCTTGCTATCAAAGATGTTCTTTTGGAGAATGAAAGAAAAGTATATTATCAGAGATTTCCACCCTTTAGTTTTCTTCTATCTTTTAGGGATCCTGTGTACGACAATTGGGACGATTTTTGGATTCTATATGTTCTTTTATAGGCTATTTGTAGGTCGTATTGCAACCACTAGTGTTATTTTTGCGACTTTGTTGATTATTGCAGGATTGCAATTTCTTCTGTTTGCTATGTGGTTCGATATGGAATATAATAAGGACCTCAAATGAATGGGCATAAGTTTTTTCACAGGCCGAATAATCTATGGAATATATTTGATTTGCCGTTAAACTGCAGGGCTGAGAGTTTCCTGGCCCAAAGCCATTATGGGTGCAATTTTGCTAATCATAGGTATCCAGTTCCTTCTAAGTGTTTATGAATGAATAATGGTAAAAAAAACTACAAGTTCAAGATTTGCATCTTAACTAGCGGATTTCCACGATATGAAGGAGATTTATCCGGTAATTTTATTCTATCTTTAATTAAAGAATTAATAAAACGAGGGTTAGGAGTATTTGTTCTCGCTCCCCATGCCCCAAAGGCTAAGAGGTCGGAAGAATTAGATGGAATCAAAGTTCATAGGTTTTCTTATTTCTTTCCATTCGCATTACAAAAACTCTGCTACGGTTCCGGAATACCCGCCAATATTCAGCATAGTCTATTAGCCAGACTTCAATTGCCTTTCTTTTTCCTTTCCCAATTATTTTCTTTGATATGGCTTATAAAAAAAGAAAAAATAGATATTTTAAATTCTCATTGGATGATTGCCCAGGGTTTAAATGGGGCACTGGTGAGAAAAATTTTGGGGCTACCCCACATACTCACAATCCATGCGGCTGGATTATTTGCTTTAAAGAGGTTCCCTTTCGGAAAATACATCGCTCGATTTATCGTAAGAAATAGTGACCATATTATTACGGTAAGTTCTTTCGTAAAATCAAATTTAGATGAGTTAATAGGTTATGATACAAAAGCGACAGTTTGTCCTATGGGTATAGATACGAATACGTTTATTTCAAAAGGTCAGGCTGAATTGAGAGAAAAATATAATATGAAGAAAAGATATATTTTGCTTTTTGTTGGAAGGTTGGTTGAAAAGAAAGGCGTAGAATATTTAATCGATGCGCTGGGGATTGTTAGTAATAAATTAGCCGACTTAAAATTGTTAATCGCAGGCACAGGAAATTTGGAAAGACAGCTGAAAGAGAAAGTGAGAAAGTCAAATCTTTCTTCATATGTCTCATTTTTAGGTGCCGTGAAGCATGAAGACTTGATTGATTATTACAATATTTGTGATTTATTAGTTTTGCCCTCTATATTTGATAGATATGGCCATACCGAAACATTGGGTATGGTGATATTAGAAGCAATGTCCTGTGGAAAACCAGTGGTCGCTAGTAATATTGGAGGCATTCCGGAGTCGGTGAAAAATGGATACAATGGATTATTGACGATTCCCAAAAATCCCACAGATATCGCCGATAAAATTGTAAAAGCTTTTACCCAATTTGACCTTGAAGAAATGGGCGAAAGAGCCCACCAGACTGCCTTAAATTATGCTTGGGAAAAGATAAGTAAAAAATACGAACAGGTTATGAAACAGGTATCTATCGTGAATCGTAGAGGTGAAAAGGATCTATGAAAAAGAGAATCGGCAAACCAAAGAATTTTTATGACAAATTTTATACAATATTCTTGGAAGGCAGGGTTTCAAGAAAAAGATGAAAAAGATTCTACTAATCTATCCGGGCGGGAAAAACATAGGTGATATTTCTATGCCGCTTCCTCTACTGCTTCTGGCAAAACCTCTCATTGACAATGGGTACGAGGTCCGGGCTTTGGATAGTCGAGTTGAGGACTACGAGAAATTAAATTATGAGGACTTCCTTTACGCAGGTATAAGCACAATGTCGGGCGACCAATTGAGTTATGCTTTAGAAATTTCTGGATATATTCGTCGTAAGTTTCCAGAACTTCCCTTAATTTGGGGTGGGCCGCACCCGACCTTAGTACCCGAACAAACTGCAAAAAGTAAGCTTGTTGACTTGGTTGTACGAGGCGAAGGTGAAGAAACGCTCTTAGAGTTAACTGAGAAGATAGAAAAGGGAGAAAACTGGGAATCAGTAAAAGGGATAACTTTCGAGAAAGAAGACAAAATCGTTTCTAATCCTCCCAGGAAATTTTTAGAAATAGATAACGTTAGCCATTTGCCTTACCATTTGTTCAGGCTGGATGCTTATCCCAATCTGAAGTATAAATTTGAGTATTTCTCAAGTAAAGGGTGTCCCCACAATTGTGGATTCTGTAGCAATGTAGCAAATTCGGGAAGGACCTGGAGAGCAAAATCTCCCGAAGTGATAATTGTTGAATTGGAGCAAATAGTCAAAACCATCAGACCCGAAAGGGTAGGTTTTGTAGATGCAAATTTTTTTGTAGATAAAAAGCGGGTAGAGAGAATTTGCCAATTATTGATTGAAAAGAACTGGCCTGTGACTTTTAATGCGATGTGTAGATGCGACTACCTTGATAGATATGATGATTCTTTTATGGAACTCTTGAGAGATGCGAAATTCAACGAGCTTTGGCTGGGTGCCGAGTCAGGGAGTAAGAGGGTTTTGGAATTTATCGAAAAGGGTATTACACCAGAACAGGTTATTAATGCCAGACAAAAATGTGTTAGATATGGTATAAGGCCGATATTCAGTTTCATTATAGGTATTCCGACTGAGACTAAGGAAGAATTTGCTAAATCCTTAGAACTTTATGATAAGATTCTATCGATGGATCCCTATGCTGTCATCAATGGGATATTCGTATTTACTCCATTCCCAGGTGCGCATCTAACTAAATTCGTGGAGATAAGGTATGACTATCAACAGCCAAAATCTTTAGAAGAGTGGAAGAGTTGGAAATGGAGCAGTACAAATTATGCTGTCTGGATAGATAAGAAGACGCAGAGTCAATATGAAACGGTTTCTGCCATATCTCGCTTTAACTATGTAAGGCAACTAATAGGTATATGGCCTGCCAAAGAGAGAAGGAAGAGGGTAGGTTCTTTTTTCCTCGTTTTGATATCTCAGATATTACTTTTTATTTTTGGCATAATGGCAGTTTTAAGATGGAAATTTAGATTCTTCAAATATGGGATAGAGTGGAAGTTGTGGACAATGATTCTGGAGAGGTTTAAAGGAAACAAATAGGATTTCTGATAGGTGGAATTTTATGATTTTGTATGATGAGAAATTTTATTGGGCAATGACCGCTGAGTATACTAATTGGACTCCCTGGACAAAATTGAGGATGGCTCAAGTGGTTAAAATGGTACAGCCACATCCTGGCGATAAAATTCTTGACTTGGGTTGTGCCACGGGTTCTGTGGCCCATTTTTGCAGCAAATTTGGTGCCGAAGTTACAGGAGTGGATTTTTCTGAATTAGCCATTCAGGAAGCAGAGAAGCTTCATGGGGAAAGTAAAAATACCCACTTTCTTGTCCGAGATGTGGCTAACTTATACGGTTTGGAGAATAGCTATTTCGACAAAGCCGTGGCATTGGATTTAGTCGAGCATCTCTACGATGATGTTTTTCAGAGAATGTTAAGCGAGGTTCGCAGAGTTTTAAAAAAAGGAGGAACTATATCTATTTATACGCCCAGTAGCAGGCATATCTTTGAACGGCTCAAATCCAAAAATTTCATCTTGAAACAGCCTCCTGTTCACGTGGCAGTGAGATCTATGCGACAGATTGTATTAGTCCTCAACCAGCAGGGGTTTGAGATTAATATGTCTTACTTCACTGTAAGTCATTTCCCGGTTTTTAAATGGTTCGAGCTGCTAATGCAACCTATTCCCTTATGGGGAGATTTGTTTAAGTATCGGATATGTGTTAGAGGCGTAAAAGTATAAGTATGACTATAAAAACAAATACAAAAGGGATTATGAAGTCTGTTATAAAAGTTCTTGTTGTCTTAGTTATATTTTATTTTTTAGGAACGGCTCTGTATCGAAATTGGAGTCAAATTAATTTTAGGCAATTACATTTTAATGTTCCTTTACTCATTGCTTCTATCTTTTTTCTCTTTGGATTTTATCTTATGTTCGTCTTTGGATGGAAACTAATTCTTAAAGAACTTGGTGTTTCTTTATCATTTTTAAAAGGTCTTAAAATTATTTTTTATTCTCAGTTGGGGAAATATTTGCCCGGAAAAATCTGGACCTGGGCAGGAAGGATGTATTTCTGCCAGCGACTTGGGATTTCCAACAGGAAGATTTTCATTTCTATGATATTGGAGCTGGCATTAACTACAATAAGTGGGATGTTAATTTTCCTGGTAGCATTTTCAATTAGTCCAGGGTTTGAAATAAATATCAATCCATTTTTCTTAATAATTGTTGTGATAATCTCCTTTATGATTATTCATCCAAAGGTTTTGGCGAGAATTATAAATTTTTTCTTACGATTGATTAAAAAAGAACGGGTGACGATAGAGTTACATTTCTCTCAAATATGTATAATAATGGCATATTATTGCATCAGCTGGTTTTGTTTTGGCATTGCTCTTTACTTCTTGATAAATTCTGTGGCTTTTATTGCTCCGTCTAAAATTCCAATCATTACCGGTTCATTTGCTATTTCTACGACCTTGGGTATAATAGCCTTATTTGCACCTGCTGGATTAGGAGTAAGGGAAGGGATTCTATCCCTCTTATTGAGTAATTTTTTCCCGTTATCTTTAGCGATTTTGCTTTCGTTTTTATGCCGAATATGGGTTAGTGTCGGAGAACTCGTTATGGCAGGAATTTCTGCGAGGATTAAATTATGAAATTGAAAAATAAAGAAAATTATTATCCTCTTCGCCAGATTCGTTTTGAGTCTTTCGGTGAACTTTTGACTGGGAGGTAGCTGGCAAAGGGAAGAGATGTCAAGGCGAATGGTGGGCTGGTGCGCTTGACAAAACGAAGTTTTTTATGTTATATTTAAGAGTTAGCACTCA
>SMTZ1_10017843_pt1 | contig 12000 bp, 10 predicted proteins | sample DeeMarSWOR136_30_FD_25667 | JGI IMG/M metagenome (IMG submission 25667) | reverse complement strand
TCATTAAATTGATGCTAAATATCTCATATTTAAAGCAATTATTGTCGTAGGAAACATACGATACTAACTATAAATATGAAAAAATTTCCGATAGATTTTGTATAAAAAGTATGGTCAATACAATTTTTCAAATGTGTAGTAACCGGAAATATTCAAATACAAACTGGAGGATTTGAGGCAGCATACAAGAAATAGTCTGTATGATTGTTATTTTAAAAAGACACCATAGTAGTTCTTCATTAATTCTTTAAGATCCGAGTTTGAGTTGTCGCCTGCGGAGGGTGCGGGGATACCGGAATTCGCACTGCATTGTTTATTAAGAGAGATACCTTCAGTGGTTGGTCATTTGTGTTATTTAGGTGTTTCTCTAAAGGCCCATTTTTTTATGTTATCTGAAAAACACTTCATTATTTTATAAAAAAGTTGCAAGTAGGTTAGAAATGAAAGATAAACTGAATAAATCTATTTTAAATCAACTGTTAACTAATGTGATTACAAAAAAATATATTTACGGAGCTGTTTTTTATGTATCATCTCATGATAACAGCATTGATTTAATAGGTGCAGCTGGAAATATAAAAGAACATAGTCAATACTATATTGCCAGCATAAATAAATTTTTTGTTTCTGCAATTATTCTGAAATTATACACAGAGAACAATTTAGATTTACATGATAAAATCTCAAAATACCTTTCGGATAAGATAGTTCGGGGATTACATATTTTTAAAGGTAAGGATTATTCTTATGATCTTTCCATTGCCCATATGCTATCTCAAACCTCCGGCCTGCCATGTTATCTGACCGAGAAACAAGACAATGGAAAAAAAGCAATTGCCGAGCTTGAAGCAGGAATTGATCAGCCCTGGCCAATTGACAAAGTAATTCAAGAGGTAAAAAAGATGAAAACACACTTTCCTCCCGGGAAAGAAGGCAGGGCTAAATATGCTGATACAAATCATCAAATTTTGGGCTTGATCATAGAAAACATTACCGGAGAACCTGTACATCTTGTCCTGAAAAATCTGTTTAATGAACTGAGCTTAAGTAATACGTATGTATGTGAAGATGAAAATAACCAAAATTTTGTTCCCATCTTTTTTAAGTCGGCAAAGAGACATATCCCGCTTTTTCTCAACTCTACCCAAAATGATATTATTTCTACCGCAAACGATCAAATGACATTTTTAAAAGCATTCTTTAGCGGTTATTTTTTCCCAAAGGAAAGGCTGAAAGAATTGGAGATGTGGAACAATATTTTCTTCCCCTTTAGATATGGAATTGGCATACAAAAATTCTATTTACCTCGCCTTCTTTCACCGTTTCATCCTGTCCCCGAGATGGTTGGTCATTGTGGTTCTAACGGTTCAGTGGCTTTTTATGTACCCGATATGGATCTTTATATAACAGGAACCATAAACCAGCAAGCAAGACCCAATGTCGCGTTTCAGACCATGATAAAGATTATTAATAAATTAGGGTAACTAAAAGGTTTTTAAAGAAGAATTAAGGGAACATACATTAGATTATTTTTATTCGAAAATATGGTGTTTTTACATAACAAACGGATTAACACCGACGCCAAATGGATCCTGGTTTTTGGTGGCTTGTTAATTTGAACATAGTAACCGGTTCATCAAAGATACTAGCCGTGATGTTTGGCGGGATTAAACACCATAGGTTGGCCTTTTCGAAATTATTTAAACAAAGGATAAATATGATGATGAAACTGGGTTTCATTGGAATAGGTAGAATTGCGTGTGCTGTGGTGAAGGGATTAGGTACTTCAAATATTAAAAATACAACTATTAATTTATCGCCAAGAAATGATAAGAATTCAAGTTATCTAGCGAAAATATTTTCTAATGTCAATCGATTGGAAAGTAACCAGCTTGTCTTGGATAATTCTGATATAATTTTTATTTCAGTGCCGCCAAAAGGTTCAAAAGAGGTACTCAATAGTCTGAAATTCAAAGAGACTCATACTGTAATATCATTTATTCCTTTTCTAATATTTTCAGAATTAATAGAAGCAGTAAAACCCGCCAGTAAAGTAAGTCGGGCAATTCCCTTACCTACTGTGGTGAATCATAATTGTCCGATTCCAATTTTAAATTCAGATAAAACAATTACAAAATTAATTAGCTATATCGGTCAACCACTTCTGTTGGAAAACGAAAATCAGCTTCATGTATTATGGACTTTGACTGGATTTATCGCGTCTTTTTATGATTTATTGAAAGAATTAAGTGCCTGGACCACATCAAATGGTGTTAATGAGCAAATTGCCAATAAATATATTGTAGATATGTTTCATTCGCTTACTTTCTCAGCTAAGGAAGGCAATCAAATAGATTTTGATGAACTTGTGAAACATGCGACAACACCAAATGGATTGAATGAACAGGCTTTAAAAGAGCTTCAAGAAAAGAGAGTCCATGAAGTTTATAAAATTACTGCAGATAAATTGTTAAAACGGTTTTTGATAAATTTATAATTTATTAAAATTAAATAAAGCTAATTTATTTTTGTCCTAATAAGTCATCTAAAACAGAATCTGCGAAAAGAGTAAAAAGTATTTCTGTCTGGCTCAAACGAATATCAGTTTAAAATGCATGCCATCGCAGGCATAATATTGGGTAATAAAAGTCTTATTACCGGGAACAGTGAGTCTGTTTACCTCCAAGGATTAAACTGATAAAGGATTTTTCCGGCTTGATTCACAATGCAGACATATATATTTTTAGTATGTAAATTAATCCCACAATAATTCTGAGGTTCTTTAACATGGAATTGCATCATATCCTTCTATGGGAGTTTGATAAATGATTCACTAAAAAGAATATTAGGAGAGGAATACTTCCTTAATTTAGAACAAGTATATATCTATTAATTGCAGACGATATTGAAGGTCTTAGTGGCTTTTGGCTGTTTTCCTCAATAAACTGACTTTGTTGTAAATGATCATTTATCTTTATGGTGGCTGAAGCGCCATACTGTTGCACTGTTCAAAAAAACTCAAAATATAATAATTCAAATGAAGGAGGTCTTATGGAAGAAGAATTAAAGCCCGGATGTGCTCGACCTACCGGTGGTCCGGTGGGAGAAGAAGCTCCTGAACAAACACCTGAAATAGATAATGAAAAAAAGGAGGTCTTGAGTATGATACAAGTTGGTAAAAAAGCGCCTGATTTTACTGCACCAGCCTACAAAAATGGTAAATTTATTAATGTAAAGTTATCAGAACACTTAGGGAAATGGGTTCTACTGTGTTTCTATCCGGGTGATTTTACCTTTGTCTGAGCAACCGAAATTTCAGCAGTTGCTGAAAAATATCCTGAATTTCAGAAGCTTGGAGTAGAAATTTTCTCCATGAGTATTGACAGTATTTTTGTACACAAAATGTGGAATGATCATGAGCTATCCAAAATGGTAAATGGAGGTGTTCCTTTTGCTATGCTATCTGACGCTGGCGGTAGAGTCGGAAAGGTCTATGGTATTTATGATGAGGATGCCGGTGTTGAGAACCGCGGAAGATTTATTATTGATCCGGATGGAATTATTCAAGGGTATGAGGTGTTAACACCGCCAGTCGGAAGAAATGTGAATGAAACGTTCCGGCAAGTACAAGCATTTCAGCTTGTAAGAGCATCAAAAGGAAAGGAAGCCACTCCCTCCGGCTGGAGACCTGGTAAGATGACCCTGAAGCCTGGGCCAGAACTGGTCGGTAATGTTTGGAAAGAATGGAAAACTAAAATGGCATTCGATTAAATAATTCAATTACCCAACAACAGCATGAACACGGACACCAAAAATCTGTAACTTTTTTTGCATCAATAAGATTTATTATTTTCGATAAGTTTTCGTTTTAATAATTTTTCCAAGGCTTTTTGCGCTGTTTATACAGAGCATAATAGCGAGTAAGAGCAGAGAAGTAGTGAGGTGAAAATTTCCCTACAAGATATCCACAGAACCATCGGTCAGGCCACCGGACAGAAAGTTTAGGAGAAGGGTAAGGGTGTCATCGAGAGATGTCCACCTCTCCTGATTTAATGTTTGGTATTATTTAATACTATTAATTTTATTACCAGATTATAAATGAAAGCAATACAAATAGAACGTCCTGGTCATACGGTTTTAGTGGATTTAACGCTTCTAAAACCAAAAGCGAATGAGATTTTAATTAAGGTGATGGCCACTGGAATATGTGGTACGGATATCCATATATTACGTGGTGATTATATAGGAAACTATCCTATTATTCCTGGTCATGAGTTTTCAGGAATTGTTGAGCAAATTGGAAAAGGAGTTTCCAGACTTCACAGAGGAGCTCGTGTAGCGGTTGAACCAAATATAAGCTGTGATAATTGTTACAACTGCCTCAATAATCGTCAAAATTTTTGTGAAAATTGGCAAGCTGTCGGAGTGACGCGACAAGGTGGTATGGCACAATATATCATTGTTCCAGAAAAAGTTACCTTTGATATAGGAGATTTACCATTTGAGTATGGGACCTTTGTGGAACCTTTATCATGTGTTTTACACGGTATTGAGCGAATTAATATAAATATATCAGATCGTGTGCTGATCTTGGGTGCTGGTCCAATTGGAATATTATTCTTACAGGTGATTCGGTTGCAAGGTGCGGGTTATATTTCTGTTTTAGAAAAGCAATCATCCCGTGCAGAATTAGCTAAAAGATTCGGAGCTGACCTGGTGGCGATTGATATAAATGACCTCAAGGAAAACGACTTCGATATTATTATAGACGCAACTGGTAAGATTATCTTAATGGAAAAAACAGTGGATTTAGTTCGTCATGGTGGGAAAGTATTACTATTTGGAGTACCTTCAGCAGGAGAAAAAATGAATATCGAAGGTATTAAAATATTTCAAAAAGGATTAACATTATTGTCTTCATTCACATCTCTTCGTAATTCATATCAAGCAATCTCGTTATTACAATCCAGACAGGTGGATGTATCCGAATTAATTTCTCATAAATTTCCATTATCAGATTTTAAAAGAGGAGTTGAATTGATTAAGAAAGTGTTAATCCTACCTCAGGAATAGTCTTCTATCGAATATTATATAGCATTTAACCTATATTTATCCTAAAAAATCCCCTATAAATAGTGACTTGTAAAATAATATAGTGTTCATGCCCAAAAAATTGATTTTTGCTTTTCAGTTGCTTTTGATCAATGTATACCTCCGATCTGACTTCTGCTTTCATCCACAGCTTCGGATGATTTACGTTTGGTCCGCGTCACATCTCGGGACAAGCGCCTATTGAGAATTATAGGCGGAGAATAATCCTATTTTCTTACTGACAATTACATTTAAAACTTGTAATTACTACCAATATTAATGCTCAATTTCATTTCTGATCTGTTGTTAAGCATGATGGTGATTGTAACTTTTATCTCAGTGAATTATTGTTAAAAATCATTACTGCTTGATCCAGAATCTAGGCATATATATTTTAGATATAAAGGTTAAATCTGCAGTAATATTGATGATGTTCGTGTTAAATCAAATTTTTCCCTCCTTTGGTTGGTTTGTTATCTGAAAATTTTAATTTATTTAAAAAAGGACAAGACTAATATAAATACCATTCATTTAAATACTGTTCAATAAACCATAATTTACATGGCTTTAAACCGATAGCACTGCTCAGCAACCTTGCTTACGGTGCTTATGATAATTACTGCAATTTGTTCAACTATATAATAGGAAAATTGAAAATGCATATTAAAAAAATATGGTTCATCAAGTTCATTTCCATTTCCTTCCTGAACACGTCCATATTCATCAGCAGTGCCATGGGCACTACTTTTGCGAAAACTGATATGCAAGAGACCATGTATATCAGTGGACGGTATTTGTATAGCGCTGCGGGCGAAAAAGTGATTCTACGCGGTATAAATGAGATGATGATTTGGTCAAATGATCGAACCGGGATAATTATCTATCCTGAAATAGCCAAAACTGGAGCCAATTGTGTACGAATTGTCTGGACCAGAGAAGGTAGTGTTTCTACCCTGAATCAATCAGTTGCAAATTGCCTGGATAATAAAATGATTCCGATAGTTGAACTACATGATGCAACCGGAGTAATAGATTCTGTACTGGCATTAGTCGATTTCTGGACAAGCACTGCCATGGTGAATATGATTGAAACTCACAAGAAATGGTTCCTGCTAAATATCGCCAATGAAGCTGGTGATAATGATGTGACTGAAACAACATTTGTCAATACTTACAAAATGGCAATTGATAAAATTCGTGAGGCTGGTATCACGGTCCCGCTCATCATCGATGCCCCCGGATGGGGACAGAATGAAACAATGATTATCAAAACCTGGTCTGAGTTGTTTAATCATGATCCCCTGAAGCGGGTTATGTTCTCGGTTCACACTTACTGGATAAGCAATCAGCAGACCAGAATAAAAACACTTATCGATAATGTGGTGCAGCAGGAAATTCCACTTGTGTTTGGCGAAGCGCCACAGGAATACGGATGGGATTGTGAAAGTATCTTCCCCTGGCGTAATCTGATTGCTGCCTGTCAGGAGAACGAAATCGGGTGGTTACCCTGGTCATGGGGATATGTCAACAATGGCAATTGCCCCGGTAAGTTTGATATGACGACCGATGGTGTTTACGGCCATTGGGAGACCTCCTGGGGGGAAGGGATCGTTGTTACCGACGTAAACAGCATTCAAAATACCTCAGTCCGTCCTCCCTCTTTGATCGATCCAGAAACGACTGTACCCTTTGCAGAAAAAAACAAAAATAGGCCAGTTCGGTTTATATTACACCAGAACCACCCGAATCCATTTAATCCGAGCACCGTTATTAGCTGGCAACTAGCCATTGGCAGTCATGTAGAACTGAGTATCTTTAACGTTTCAGGTGAAAGAGTGGCAACACTGCTATCAGAAAAACAGTTACCGGGAATTTATCATATTGAATGGTCCACACCAGTCGGGATGGCCAGCGGTGTTTACTTTTATGGTATAAAAACCGATACCGGCTTGATGGAAATAAAAAAGATGATTTATCTCAGGTAGCAAATTATGGGTTGCGGTATTATCAACGCTTCATTTCAGACGGTAAAAGCTGCAGTATGAGTTTTGATATAACCAAGGCATCCCGCTACTAAAGCTACAGCCGTCTGATAACAAAAAAATATATTCATTTATGCAAGTATTTATTTTATGAAGACAATCAAAATGTCAATTTTTCTATATTTAATCATTTTCATTTTGATGAGTGGTGCTTTCGGTCAAAGTAATTGGGAGAATAAACGTATGAGAGCGACAGGTATTGGGTATGGTAATCCTTATTTGCCGATCGAGGATCAAACAGTAACTGCATTTGAATCAGCTAAGAGAAAAGCATTGCGAAATTTATATGATAAGGTAAAATCATTAAAATTAAATTCTGGAGAGACTGTTGGAAGTAAAATTATTCAAAATGAGTCATTAGCAATTAAAGTAGATAATGTAATTCGGCATTTTAATATAATCGATATTCATGAAATAAGTTATGATACGGTAGAAATTGATATTGAAATTGCTCTATATAATATAGTCGTGGCCATTTATGGACCTGAAAAATATCATTTATATCAAAATTTCCCCAATCCTTTTAATATGTCATCTACAATTCAGTATATTATCTGGTATGATGATTATGTAGTAATAGATTTTTATAATGCTTTAGGTCAAAAGAGTAAGACATTTTGCGAGTGAAAATAAACCGGCAGATGAGAATTATATTATATGGGATGGTAAGGATTCATCAGGTAATTATCTATCCAGTGGCGTTTACTTTTTTATACTTATGGTAGGAGAAAGAAAGATATCAATAAAGAAAGCTTTGTTAATTAGCTGAAAAAGGATTTAATGATTTTAAATTCCCTTTAACCATTTTTCACAATTTATCAGAAACCCCTAAACATGAAAATATTATATCCGATTATGGGTAAGGTTCTTTTGTTGTAATCCGTGTAAGAAGAAATGGATATTAGATTGAACAATGTATAAGTGTCAAGAAATTGCAGAAGGGAAAGGTTCTGTAACTACTCCAACGAAATCTATATCAGAAATCAAGACAATTTATGGATTATTTTTTGTTAATTAATTTCCGGATAAAGGGAATTAAAATAAATAACTATGCAATAAAATGACCATAAAAATAATTTCTACCTTTCCAGATGACATTTAACTTATAAATTTCTTAAGTAAATAAAAGAGGAGATGGAAATGAAAAAAAGAAATTTCACATACTTTTTTTTGGCAAGTTTAATGACGGTTTTCTTTTACTGCGGTGGTGATGATGATTCCACCCCAACGGGTCCGGATAATGGTAGTAATATAGTAGAAATCACTAGAAATATTACTGAAGTTACTACCTGGAGTGAGGATTCAATATATGTGATAAAAAAGTGGGATTTCTATGTCAGTAATACCTTAAATATCGAGGCTGGCACCATAATAAAGTTCACACCTGATGGGCCGTATTTAATGTTGGGAAGCTCCGGGACTATTGTTGCCAATGGAACGACATCAAAGCCAATTATTTTTACCTCTATAAAGGATGATCAACACGGTGGTGATACCAATGGTGATGGTGATGCCACTGGCCCGGCGGCAAGAGATTGGGGTTGTATTAATACCAACGGTCAAAATGGCTCAATTTTTAGATATTGCCATTTCTATTATGGTGGCAGTACCAGTTATACTTATACTCTTGCTATTGAAGCTGGATCGATTGCTTCAGTTATAAATTGTACTTTTGCATATAATGATGGCAGCGACGGTACTGGTTGGTATGGAGCTCTTTCTGCATCCAGCGCCGAGGCGGGTACTGATATCAGAAATAATATTTTTTATAACAATGTTCGCCCCTTATCAATTACCGATCAATATAATATCGATGATTCAAATATTTTCCACAATCCTGCTAATGCTGCACAGACAAACACTTATAATGGTATTTTTGTCTATACCCAGCATGTCGAGAGAAACATTTCTTGGGCAGAAACCGAAGTTGCATTTGTCATCGATGATAATGATTGGTGGGTATCTTCGGGATATTCATTAACCCTGACTAACAATGTTGTTTTAAAGTTTAAATCCGGAAGCGTTATGCTACTTGCGAATGGAACATCCTCACTTCCTAATTATAACGGAAGCGGTGTATATTTTACAAGTTATAAAGATGATGGTTTAAAAGGGGATACCAATGGCGATGGTAACATTACTTCTCCAAGCAATTATGACTGGATCGGTATCTATGATGATTCTATGAGTATTCCATCGCCCTATTTCTATCTATGGAGTAATATTTTATATGATAGCTATTAATGAAATAATTATTCCCGGTTCGTTATAGGGATTATTGGCTAGTTAAAAATTTAATATAACTCGTTCTTTAGTTCCGAAAATATTTATAATAACATATTATTTTTATTATATTTAGTAAAATTGTCCTGCACTCAATTCTATAACCAATCTTCAAATATGTTTTGAAAGGTTTATTGAGTGCGGGAGAAGTCGAGAAATCTTTATAAGTTCAATAGATTTTTACGCGTCTTGCCGCCCGTCAGGACGCCCGTCTGGCACCGGACAGGGCATTGCCGGACTGGCCCTTTTAAAGCTGGACTTACGGCCGGACAAGCAAGTCTGGCATGATACAAATTTTTGGATCTGATAAGTTCTTTGAATTTTTCAAAGGTTTCTCAAAAATGTTTTAATATACACGCCAGTACCTTAAACACCATATTATACAAATTGACTCTACTATTTTTCTCTGGAGGGATTTGTTTTGTGGGTTAATTAAAGAACGGTTGTCGTTAGGGGAACGGCTGATCATTCAGATTCAGGTGTATGTATATGAGATAAAATATCTAGCTTATTATGTTTTCTGTTTCTTCTCCCCTTGACAAAATCAAATATTTTTTTAAATTATGCTATTACCTTTGTTCATAATCCCTGTTTCAGGGAGCAGGGATATAGATAAGCTGAATCCAATTTTTTAGATTGTTTTCCTGTTCATATTGTTTTTTTCCTCCCTCAGGTAAGCTGAAATTTTCTTGATATTCATTAATCGTTACATAAATTATGCTTTAAACCATTAGTCTTTGAAAAATTTAAAAAAGTACGGAATTATACGGTTAATTGTCACTGGCTAAAGAGAGAAAAAAAATGAAAGAGAGTGATCTGAACTTTTTTATTGACAGTACTTTAGAATTTTTTCGAACAACAACAAGCAAAGAAGTGGAAATTGGTGTACCGTACCTAAAAGATAAAGATCCGATAGTTTTGGATTATACCGGAATTATTAGAATTTCAGGAGAGCAGAAGGGTAGTATATATTTTACTGCGTCAAGGGATATGTTAATAGAGCTCGGAAGTTATATTCTGGAAGATATCGATTATGGTGAAGACGAACTGAAGGATCTTGTGGAAGAAATTGTCAACACTATTGCCGGTAGTGTGAGGGGGGCTTATGGCAGCAGTTTTTTAATTTCGGTACCTGCAGTTATAGAAGGTATGCCAAAGGATATCTGTTTTCCGGAAAACCTAACCGGATATGTTATTCCTATTGTCTGGCAGGATTATAAAGCGTTTTTGGTTGTTTGCCTTGAATAAAATAGAGAGTATACAGATTCAAAAATATGTGACGAATTGTTAATACAGACAGCAGACACTTAATTCTTTTTTTATCAAGATTGAAAATATGAAATTAGATTTAAATTAAATACTTATTTTCTAATGGAAATAGAAGAAACCTGCTTCTGGAAGGATTAATATACATTTTGCCAGTAGAAATTATTGGATAATTATCTTAGAATGATCATGGTCTTGCATTACTTATCTTTCCTTCCCTTGCCATATTCCCAAAATTTTGTAAATTGTTTTGGTATCCTTTTAAATTAGAATCAGATTTATGTTTACTTTCACTTTTCTTGAAAAATTATACATGATGTTTCGCATAAGTCCGTTGAAATTAATAATAATGTATTATTTTTTATATAGTAAATAAAATTGTCATTTCGAGCGGAGTTCCGGCTATCCGGAACGAAGTCGAGAAATCTTTATAACTTCAATAGATTACTTCCTGTCTGGCCACCAGGCTGGCACATCGCTCTCTCGATCAGCTTGTCCGGTGGCCAGACGTGCGGTGATCGCTGCAGTCTGAATGACTTTAAATAATACTTTTGCAAAGCTAAGGGAATATTATAAAGTTACATAATCCGTCGTACTAATTATGAAAAAATTAGCAAGAATTAATATTTATAAGTGATTATGTATCATTTATCATTCTATATTTATTATCTCGGATAGATACTTTGCAGTGGATGTTTATTCCAAAAGGAAAATAACTACCAATTTCCTGATACAGGGTTATGTATAATTATTTAAATTATGAGTTTTAGTGTTGAAGAGAATATCTGATTAAGAAAATCCTTGTCTAGTAGGGCGGATAAAAGCGCAGTGTGTTAAATCAAATAAAGGAATTATATATGAAAACCATATCCGAAAAAATCCGTGAAATAATCAGCACAACCAAACCAGAGTTATTGAAAATTTCACCGGAAATTGCTTGCAGAAAAATAAGTCCAGAAATTTGGTCAAAAAAAGAAATTCTTGGTCATCTGATTGATTCTGCTGCAAACAACCACCAGCGCTTGGTAAGGGGGGCACAAAATCTTGCTCAGGATTTTCCTACTTACAATCAAAACCAATGGGTTGAAGTTCAATGCTACAATGAAATGAATTGGTTTGATCTGATTGAATTTTTTTCCCAATATAATTATCACTTTTGTCGAGTAATTGACTATTTGCCTGAGGAAGTTTTAAGCAATCCATGTAATATTGGCAAAGAAAACCATGTTACTCTAAAATTTGTTATTGAAGATTACCTTCGGCATTTAGGACAACATGTTGAAAAAATCTTAGAACCATTGGCATAAAATGTTGTAAC
>SMTZ1_10006237_pt1 | contig 12001 bp, 13 predicted proteins | sample DeeMarSWOR136_30_FD_25667 | JGI IMG/M metagenome (IMG submission 25667) | reverse complement strand
CAGGGCTGCCAAAAATTTAGGAATCCTTAGTTACGGAATTTTCACTCTGCCTTTTAAATTTGAAGGAGAAAAGAAAATGGAAATTGCCAGAGAATCCCTAAAAGCAGTCAAGAACTATTTAAATGCCCTTTCTGTTATTCCTAATGAAAAGGTGTTTCAGATTATAAGCAAAGAAACTCCTTTAAAACAGGCTTTTTCTATCATTAATAAACATTTAATTGAAAGTTTAGGGGGGTTAATTGAGACAATATATGAACCAGGGTTAATTAATATTGATTTTGCTGATTTCAAAACTATCTTAGAAGGAAAAGGAAGATTAGCCTATCTCAATACAGTTGAAGTTCAAAGAAAGGGAAATTCAGCCAAAGATTTAATTGCTCAGGTACTTTCTTCTCCCCTATATCCATACACCGTTAAGGGAGCAAAGGGAGTTTTGTTCAATATTGCTGGTGAGAAGAACCTTTCTTTGTCTGAAGTTAATGTTATTTCAAAGACCATTTCTGAGTTAACCAATACTGAAGCAAAGATAATTTTTGGAATTTCCCAGAGTCAAAAATACTCAGACACCATTAAAACTACTTTATTAGCTACTGGCTGTGGAATGAAGCTGTTTCCCAAAACAAAAAAGAAAAGAAGGAAAAAGAAACTTGCTTCATCGGCAGCTGTTAAAAAGAGAAAACGCAAAACCAGAAAACGAAAGAAAAAAATTGTGAAAAAACCTCTGCCTGTTAAAAAAAAGATTACTAAGTCAAAAAGAAAAAAAAGAAGAAAAAAAAGAAAAAAATCCGCCAGCTGGCGGAAAAGAAAAGAAAAAACCAAGCCAAACCAGAAGCCAAAAGAAAAAGTTGCTCCAACGCTGGAAAATGAAGCAAAGACAAGGGATATTTCTGATGAAAACAAGGTAAAAATTAGAAAGAATGGTCTTCAGATTAAAAAAGAAACTGAAGAAGCAGAACAAGAAATGCTGGAAAAAGAAAAATTTTGGGAAATACCAGCCTTTTTACGCAGGAAAGAAAAATAAATTAAATAAATATTCTATTGAATAAATTTTTAAAAATGCCAGCTACAACTGGTTTTTTTATATTTTGAAAGCTCTTTTTCTGTGTTAATATGGATTAAAGGTCAAGCTCCCTAATTTAGTTTTCTTCTTTTTTAAAATATGATTTATGATTTAATAATTATTGGTGGTGGACCGGCTGGAATTGCTGCCGGAATTTACGCTGCCCGCCAGAGATTAAATACTTTACTAATTACGAAAAGCTTCGGAGGACAGATAGCTAGAAAGGCAGTAGCTATTGAAAATTATCCCGGTTTTGAATCAATTTCCGGATTAGATCTGATTAGAAAGTTTGAAAAACACTTAAAAAAGCAGAAGATTAATATTAAATTAGATTCTGTGGTAAAAGTGAGAAAAACCGGGAATTTTTTTTCAATTTTAGTTAATAGCAGACAAAAGTTTCAATCTAAAACTGTTATTATTGCCTCTGGGGCAGACCCTAGGCTTTTGGAAGTTCCCGGAGAAAAAGAATTCATTGGTAAGGGAGTAAGCTACTGCGTTGCCTGCGACGGTCCTCTTTATAGCGGGAAAGAGGTAGCAGTAATTGGTGGAGGAAATTCTGGGTTTGAGGGAGCAATATCCTTAAGCAATTACACTAAAAAGATATACATATTAGAGTATGGTCCCAAAGTTTTAGCAGATGAGACGAATCAAGAATTAGCTCAAAAGACAGGCAAGATTGAGGTTATTACTAATGCTGCCGTAAAGAAAATCAAAGGCAAAGATTTCGTCAGTTCCTTAATTTACCAAGACCAGAAATCAAAAAAACTGAATAGTTTAGGTATTGAGGGGGTTTTTATTGAAATTGGTTCTCAACCTGCCACTTCTTTTGTTAAGGGGCTGGTTGATTTTAATAAAAAAGATGAAATTATAGTTAATCATAATACCGGAGAAACTAAAACAGCAGGACTTTTTGCTACTGGCGATGTAGCTGACTTTTCTTTCAAACAAATAGTAATTGCAGCTGGTGAAGGAGCCAAAGCAGCTCTTTCTGTTTCCAATTACTTACAAAAAAATAAATAATATATGAATTATTCTTTCACTGGAATTGCTTATTTAACTCTTTTTCTTGCCTTAGGGTTTTTAACTTATCGTTTTTTTCAATACTGGAAGAGAGAAAAAGACCTTGTCTCTAAACTTTTACTTTTCTTTGCTGTCCTTTTTACCTTATTTGCCTTTATTAAAACAATCGGAGGATTATTTTTTGCCAATAATCAGACTTTTTTAATAGGAACAATAAATGCCGGGACTTTTATTCAGGCTCTTGCTTTTGCTGTAATAGCCTATTTTATTATTTATATTAAATTTCCCCAAATTTCTCCCTGGTGGGGTTTCCTTCCTATTTTTATTTTAGGGTTAGTGGCAACGGTCTTAAGTATTACTACTCCATCTTATCCTTTTCTTGAAGAAAGTGGAGTAATAAACTGGGGTTTTCAAACCCTTCTTCTGTCTATTTTAAGATTTTTCTTATTTTTTGTCACTTTCATTCCAGCAATTATTATCTTTCTTCAACAGTTTAAAACCTCAAAAGACCCCTATGCTAAAAGGAAATCCCTTGGAATATTTCTCTCCCTTATATTTTCTTTAGTGGTTAGTTTACTTGATTTTTTACTTATTAATCTTTTAAAATTAGACCCAATATGGCGAGATGTAGGTTTCATTGCTATTGGTATCATTCTTTTCATCACACTTCTTTTAACTTTACCTCGTCCCTTACCCGAATCATATTATTACATTAAAACCTCAAAAAAATAAATTATGAATTATTCTTTTACTAGAAAGAAAGCTTTTGGAAGGGGTAGAAATAAAAACAAAGTTTTAATCGACTCTATTAAAGCCAGAGAGATTTTAGATTCCAAAGGTAATCCTACAATTGAAGTAGAGTTGACGACTGAGCTTGGTAAATTCTTAGACGGAGTTCCTTCCGGTGCTTCTAAAGGAAAATATGAAGCCATAGCCTTAAATCCAAAGAAAGCTATAAATAATATTAATAAAATTATCGCCCCAAAATTAAAAGGCAAAAATGTAAGCCAGCAGAAAGAAATAGATAGTTTAATGCAGAAGTTAGACGGAACTAAAAATAAGTCCAAACTGGGAGCCAACGCTATAGTTGGAGTTTCTCTAGCAGTTTGCCGAGCCGGAGCTAAAGCAAATAATTTGCCTTTGTGGAAATGGATTTCAAAAATTGCCAAAACCAAACCATCTCTCCCAGCACCCTGTGTCTTGTTTATTGAAGGTGGAGTCCACGGTAGAAGAGATTTAGTTTTCCAGGAATTTATGGCTTATTTCCCAGCTAAATCTTTTAAAGGAAAATTTAAAAAAGCTGGTAATATTTACAAAAAACTAAGCCAAGTTTTGAAAAAAAGATACGGAAAAGAAGCAACTAGATTGGGTATGGAGGGAGGTTTTACTCCACCAATCAAAACGACTAAGGAAATTTTAGATTTATTAACAGAAACCGGAGAAAATAAAATAAAGATAATAATTGATGTTGCCGCCTCCACTTTTTTTAAGAAGGGAAAATATAATCTTGAAAAAAATAGATTAAGTAGGGAAGAGCTTTTAAATTTTTATCTTGAGCTTTGTAAAAATTACCCAATAGTAGCCTTGGAAGATCCTTTTTCTCAGGAAGACTGGCCGGGATTTCAGACAATTACAAAGAAAATTGGCAAGAAAGTTACCATTATTGGGGATGATCTTTTGGTAACTAATTTTCAGAGAGTAAAAGAAGCTGTCAAGAAGAAGGCCTGTAACGGTTTAATTTTAAAACCAAATCAGGTAGGGACGATTACTGAAACAATTGGAGCTGCCAAATATGCTATGAAAAAGAAATGGAAAGTTTTTGTTAAACACCGGGGAGGAGAAACAAAAGATGATTTCATTGCTGATTTAGCGGTAGGGTTGGGGACAGGTTTTATAATGGTTGGCGGTCCCAGTAAACCTGAAAGAATGGCAAAATACAATAGATTATTGAAGATCACAGAGGAAATTAGTTAAATCTATATTTTTGTGGATTTTAATCAGTTTACCCAATGGGGATACGAATTAATTGGGGCCTTGGGATACCTTGGCCTTTTCTTAGCCAGTCTTATTAGTACCAGTACGGTTATTTTTCCTCTTCCAGGGTATATTTTAATTTTTATTTTTGGAGGAATATTAAATCCCTGGTTTGTTGCTCTATTTTCAGCTTTTGGGGCAGCTCTGGGTGAAGGAGTTTCTTATGGACTTGGTAGGGGAGGAGGGTATATTTTCAAAAAAAAGCAGGAAAAATATTTCCTCAGGGCAAAAGAATGGTTTAATAAAAACAGGGGATTTGCTGTTATAGTAATTTTTGCTGCCACTCCCTTACCTTTTGATGTTGTCGGAATTATTAGCGGAACCTTAAACTATAATTTGAAAAAATTTCTTTTAGCTACTTTTTTAGGAAAATTAATTGCGGCCCTTGCTTTATCTTTTGGTGGTTTCTATAGTATTAAATGGATACTAAACGTTTTTAATTTAAACTTCTGAACATATGCAAAAGAAAATAGTTCTCATTATAATAGATGGATTAGGAGACAGGCCTCTTCCGGGACTGGGAGATAAGACTCCTCTGGAATCAGCTAAAACTCCTAATTTGGACAATTTAGCCCAAAAAGGAACCTGTGGTTTAGTTGAGGTTTTTAAATTGCCTGGAGATATACCTCATTCTGATACCGCTCATTTGGCTCTTTTTGGCTATGACCCGAATATTTGTTATTTAGGCAGGGGACCTTATGAAGCTGCTGGTTTGGGTATTGAACTTGAAAAAGGAGATGTAACTCTTAGAGCCAATTTTGCTACCGTAGACAAAGATTTAAAAGTTATTGACAGGAGAGCAGGAAGAATCCAGGATACAGCAGAATTAATAGAAACTATTTCTCAAATTAAAATCAAAGGTGCTGATATCCTGATTAAAAAATCATATGGTCATAGAGCAGTCTTAATTTTAAGGGGAGAGAACCTTTCTTCTTTTATTACTGACGGTGATCCTGGAAAAGTGGAGAAAAAGGTTAATAAAGTTATTCCCTTACCCACTTGTCCCCCGGAAGAAACGGAAAAAGCAGAGTTTACTGCTAAAATTCTTAATGATTTTTTGGAAAAATCCCATTCAGTTTTGGAAAACCATCCCCTGAATGAAAAAAGGAGAAAAGCCGGGCTTTTTGTGGCAAATTTTATTTTAGTTAGAGGGGCCGGCAGGTTCGAAGAAACTCCTTCTTTTCAAGAAAAATATAATCTCAAGGCCTGTTTTGTGGCTGGGGGGGCACTCTACAAGGGAATAGCCAGGATTTTGGGGATGGAAGAAATTCCTGTAGAGGGAGCTACTGGTTTCATAAAAACAAACCTCAAAGGAAAAATTCAAGCTATAAAAGATTCTTTAGCAAAATTTGATTTTGTTTTTTGTCATATTAAAGCTACCGACAGTCTATCAGAGGACGGTGATTTTATTAGGAAAAAAGAATTTATTGAGAAGATAGATGAAAATTTGGAACCAATTTTAGATCTAAAGAATACTTTAATTGTAGTTACTGCTGATCATTCTACCTGCTGTATTTTAAAAAGACATTGCAAAGATCCTGTTCCACTTTTGATTTATGGAGCCGGGAGTGATGATGTCAGACAATTTTCAGAAAAGGCCTGTAAGAAAGGAAAATTAGGTAAAATTAAACAATTAAACTTAATGGCTAAAATTATGGAATTAGCAGGTCGATGAAATAAATTTCATCTTCACCTTCGTCCCGCTTACAGGGGGACTCGGCGGTCGATGAACAAAGTTCATCTTTACCTTTCGCTACGCTCAGGTCGATGAAGAATTTATTAAAAATAGAAAATTTGTCCGTAAAAGGAAATGGAAAAGAAATATTAAAAGGGGTGAGTTTAAAAATAGAGTCTGGAGAGATCCAAGCTCTTTTAGGTCCTAATGCTTCAGGAAAAACAGTACTGTCTCAAGTAATTTTAGGTAATCCTAAATATGAAGTTGTCAGGGGTAAAATTATTTTCAGGGGTAAAAAAATAACTCAACTTTCTCCGGAAAAGAGAGTAAAAATGGGCCTAGCTTTAGCCTGGCAGTCTTCTCCGGCAATAAAAGGAGTAAAACTCTCTCAGCTCTTAAAAAGAATTTCTTCAGAGAAAGATTTAAAGATAAAGGAGGGGCGAGAGCTTTTAGAGAGAGAGGTCAATGTGGATTTTTCCGGCGGGGAAAAGAAAATATCAGAATTATTACAAATTTTAGCCTTAAATCCCAAATTGGTTATTTTTGATGAAATAGATTCTGGTTTAGACATTAAAAAAATAGAGAAGGTTGCCAGAATAATAAAAAAAGAATTGTTAGGGAAAAATCCAAAAGTTACTATTCTTTTAATAACCCATTCGGGGGCAATTCTAAATTTCTTAAAGCCAGATATAACTAATGTAATGGTTGGAGGGAAAATTATTTGCAAGGAAAAGGATTATAGAAAAGTTTTAAGAGTAATTAAAAAGTACGGCTATGAAAAATGTAAAAAATGTTTACCCCGTTAGAGGTCAACGGGTCTTGACGGAAATAAAAAGAAAACAGACTTCTAATGGGGCCAATTACTGGCAGTTTGACCACAAAGTAAAAAAAATTCTTGAGGTGAAAGGAATTACTATTCTGCCCAGCCCTCAGGCTTGGGAAAGGTTTATTTGGACAAGAAAATGGTTTGGGAAAAAACCAAAAGAAGGATATTTTATTTGGGTAAAAGAACAAACAGATTTTCCATTAACAACTTGTGTAACCATAGCTTCTCCAAAAATTTCCCAAAACTTAACTAACTTGCTGGTTATTGAAAAAAACATTAAAACTGAAGCTAACGTTTTGTGTAACGCGGCGAAGGGTAATTTGTGTGGCAGTCACAGAGCTCAAGGTAAGCTTATTCTTAAAGAGGGCTCCTTTTTAAAATATAATCATTTTCATAAATGGGGAGAAAAAGATCTTGTTGAACCAAATTATGAATTTATCTTAGAAAAAGATTCTAAGCTAATTTATAATTATCAAAACTTGTTGCCCCCGAAGAATCTCCGTTTAATTACTGCTTTTCATAATAAAGAAAACTCTTCTGTCCAAGCAAATTTTGTTATTAACAGTCTCAATTCAAAAACAGAGTTAAAAGAATCAATTTTTCTTGAAGGGAAAAATTCGCAAGGAATTTTAAAACTAAGATTAGTAGGTAAAAAGGAAGGTCAAATTGAAGCTAAAAGCACCATTTTAGCTACATCTCCAAGCAGGGGGCATTTGGACTGCCAGGGATTGTTAGTTGATAGAAAATCAAAAATTTCTTTAATACCTGAACTAATTTGCCAGAATAAACTGGCCCAGATTACTCACGAGGCCTCTATTGGGAGAATTTCAGAAGAAGAGCTGAATTATTTAAGAATGCGGGGATTAAGCGAAGAAGAAGCAATAAATTTAATTGTGAGCGGTTTTCTGAAATCATGAAAAAAAACAAACCTGAAAAGGTAATCTGCGCCATGTCAGGCGGAGTAGATTCAAGTGTGGCGGCAGCCCTTTTAAAAAGGGCTGGCTTTAGTGTAGTTGGGATTTTCTTGAAATTGGCTGATTTACCTCGTTTTCAAAAAGGAGAAAAAAATGCCAAAAAAGTAGCTAAAAATCTAAAAATTTCCCTCTTAGTTTTAGATTTGAAGAAAGAATTTAAAAAAAAGATTATTGATGAATTTCTTAAAGAATATAAAATGGGGAGAACTCCAAATCCCTGTGTTGTCTGTAATCGGGAAATGAAATTTGAATTTTTATTGAAAGAAAGAATTGCGAAAAAAGCAGATTTTATAGCTACCGGACATTATGCTAGGTTAAGGCGGGAAATTCCAAAATTTAAATTATTGAAAGGAAAAGATAAAGAAAAAGATCAATCTTATTTCCTCTGGCAGTTAAATCAAAAGCAATTAAGACATGCTTTGTTTCCCTTAGGAAATTATACAAAAAAACAAGTTAAAAATATTGCCAGAAATTGCAAATTGCCAATTTTTAAAGCGCCAGAATCCCAGGAAATCTGTTTTATTCGGGCCACCACTGCTGATTTTTTAAAAAAACACTTAAAAAGCAAAAAGGGGAGGATAACTGACACTCAGGGAAAAACAATAGGCAGACACTTAGGGCTACCTTTTTATACTATTGGCCAGAGAAAAGGAATTGGAATTTCGGGAGGTCCTTATTACGTTTTAAGAAAGGATTTAAAAGAAAATATTCTGGTTGTTACGAAATGCGAAAAAGACTTGTTGAGAAAAGAATTAACTGCTAAAATGGTAAATTGGATTTCGGGAAATAAACCCAAGTTTCCCTTAAAGATAAGGGTAAAGATTCGCTATCGCCACAAGGCCGCTCCAGCAACAATCTCCAAAATAGCAAATAATAAATATAAAATAATTTTTAAAAAGCCCCAAAGAGCAATTACTCCCGGTCAGTCAGTAGTCTTTTACACGGGCCAAGAGCTTTTAGGGGGAGGAATAATTGATTAAAAAAATGAGAAAGTTAGTTTTTTTTATTTTATTGCTTAGTTTCCTTTTCGGGGGTTTTAACTTTATTTCTGCCCAAAATAAAGTTGAGGTTGATTTTTTTTACAGCGCAATTTGTCCCCATTGTGCTGAAGAAAAGGAATTTTTAAAAGAACTGGAAGAAAAATATCCCCAGATAGAAATTAGGCAGTATGAGGTACTCTACAGTAAGGATAACCAGGAACTCTTAGGGGTTTTTTATGAAAATTATCAAGTTTCAGAAGGAGAATGGGGTTTAGTACCAATAACCTTTACTCCCGATAAATATTTTATTGGTTTTAATCAACAGATTGCTAACGAGATAGAAAGTTGTTTAGAAAAATGTCTGGGAGAAGAAAAACCAGTTATTCAGGGGGTGAAAATTCCCTTCCTGAACAAAACAATTGATATTTCAAAAATGTCTCTGCCGGTACTAACCATAACCTTGGGAGTCTTGGATGGATTAAATCCTTGCGCCATGTGGGTTTTATTGTTTTTAATTGCTCTTTTGGTAAATACCCGTTCCAGAAAAAGAATGTGGTTAGTGGGAGGAGTATTTATTATTGCTTCGGGTATAATTTATTACCTGATTTTAACTGCCTGGCTGAATTTATTTTTAGCTATATCCTACGTAAACTTAACCAGAATGATTATTGGAGTTTTTGCAATGGGTGTGGGAATCTGGCAAATGAAAAACTTTATTACTTATCACCCCGGAGTTTGTAAGGTTTTAGGAATCAGTTCAAGAATTGAAGAGAAAATGAAATTAAAAGAAAGAGCTGAGAAGATAGCTACTTCACCCCTTACTTGGGTAACGATAGGGGGCCTTCTTTTTTTAGCCTTTGGGGTGAACTTAGTTGAGTTTTTCTGTTCAGCTGGATTACCGGCTATTTATACCAGAATTCTTACCTTAAATCAGATTTCTACCTTGAACCACTATCTTTATCTCCTTCTTTATACTTTTGTTTTTATGCTGGATGATTTAATTATTTTTTCTTTAGCAGTAATTACTCTAAGCAGGGTAGGTTTTACCGAAAAATATAATTACTGGACTACTTTGATCGGGGGATTGTTGATATTAATTTTGGGACTTCTTCTGATTTTTAAACCAGAGCTTTTAATGTTTGTCTAAATTAGATATAATCTAAATTAGTAGAACAAAGGTCGCTCTAGTAACAATTATTAAATGCTAAATCAAATTATGGATTTAAAAAATAAAGTAGCTATTATTACTGGTGCCAGGAGAGGTATGGGAAAATCCCATGCTCTAAAACTGGCAGGAGCTGGAGCTAAAGTGGTGGTTTCTGATATTTCAGAAGAAGAATGCAAGACTGTGGTTGAAGAAATTAAGAAAAATGGCGGAGAGGCAATGGCGATAAAATGTGACGTTACCAAGAAAGAGGAGGTAGATAATATGGTCAAGGCAGCTGTAGACAAATGGGGAAAGATAGATATTTTGGTGAACAATGCCGGAATCTGTCAGTTTAAACCTTTTGTTGATTTGACAGAAGAAGAATGGGATAGAACCTTGGATATCAATCTTAAGGGTGAGTTTCTTTGTGCTCAGGCAGTAGTCAAGGAAATGATAAAGCAGAAATCCGGTGCAATAGTCAATATTGCTTCGGTAGCTATGGGCCAAGTTGGTAAGGGAATGCCTCTTATTGTTCACTATTGTGCTTCAAAAGGGGGTATAGTAGCAATGACAGAAGCCTTGGCAGTAGAATTAGCTCCTTACAATATTAGAATTAACGCTATCGCTCCGGGAGCAATTGATACACCTATGGCAGCTTCAACCAAAGACGACCCGAAAATCTTAGAGCAGACCTTAGCTGTGGTTCCTATGCGTAGAATGGGAAAAGCAGAAGAGGTTTCAAATTTAGTTCTTTTTTTAGTTTCAGATGCTTCTTCTTACATTACTGGTTCCACAGTAATAATTGACGGTGGCTGGATGGCTGGGTAGTTTTAATGTCAAAAATTACTAAAGATACAATTTTAGCTGAGCTTTTGAAGAGTCCGGAAACTGAAAAAATTTTGGCAAAATATAATTTGCCCTGCTTGAATTGTCCTTTTGCTGAGCTTGAAATGGGAAAATTGAAAATTGGAGATATTTGTAAGGCTTACGGGATAAATGTTGATAACTTGCTTAAAGAACTAAATAAAGTTAAAATTAAATAATACAATAAAAATATGAACAAAATTTCAATACCGATATCCATTATCATAGCTGGCTTAATGATTGCTGGTGCTTTTGTTTATACTAATCAGGAAAAAACAGAGGTTCTCTCTCCTCGGGAGGTAGCTCAGATCGCAATAGATTATATTAATAATAATCTATTGGAGGAAGGTGAAACTGCTTCTTTGGTAAGTATAACCGAGAAAAGTGGACTTTATAAAATTCAGCTTAAAATTAATAACCAGGAATATCCTTCCTATGTGACAAAAGACGGTAAGTTTTTATTTCCCTTTGACATCTTGGGAGAAGGAATTGATTTAGAGTCTGACTTAACTCAGACAGGAGGAACTTCGACTGAAGTCCCAAAAAGCGACAAACCAGATGTCAAATTATTTGTAATGTCTTACTGTCCATACGGCTTGCAGGCTCAGAAAATGTTTTTGCCAGTTTACGATTTACTGAAAGACAAGGCAGACATGGGAGTTTACTTTGTTTATTACATAATGCACGGAGAAGATGAGATTGACGAGAATTTGACCCAATACTGCATCCAGAAAGAGGAGAAAGAAAAATTCAGTGATTATTTAAGCTGTTTTGTTGTCAGCGGCGATTCTGAGGATTGTCTTTCCCAGGCAAATATAAATGAAACAAAATTATCAAGTTGCATTGCAGAAACCGATTCTCAGTATAGTGTTACTGAAAAATACAATGACCAGAGTACCTGGCTTAGCGGTGCCTATCCTCTGTTTGATGTTGATTTAGAGCTTAATCAAGAATATAGTATTGGTGGTTCTCCGACCGTAATAATAAATGATCAAGTTGTTAATGTAAATCCGCGCTCACCCGAAAACTTCAAAGAAATCATTTGTCAAAGCTTTAATTCACCACCAGAAGAATGTTCCCAAACTCTTTCTGATGAGGTTGCCTCAACTGGTATTGGTGGAGGAACCGGTTCTTCCAGTGGCGGAAGCTGTGAGTAATTATGGTTAAATTATACATTACCCCTGCCTGTCCCTATTGTTTTACTTTGAAGGAATTTTTTAAGGAGAACAATATAAAGTTTGAAGAAGTGGATGTTTCTAAAAATAAGAAAGCTCGCGATGAAATGATTAAAAAATCCGGTCAGATGGGAGCACCAGTAGTAGAAATAAACGGGGAATTTGTAGTAGGATTTGATAAAGAAAAAATCACCAAATTATTAAGTATTAAAGAATAATGAATTTAGAATAAAGAATTAAGAATGG
>SMTZ1_10006236_pt1 | contig 12003 bp, 8 predicted proteins | sample DeeMarSWOR136_30_FD_25667 | JGI IMG/M metagenome (IMG submission 25667) | reverse complement strand
TATCCACGAAACAAGTTTAAGAGTACTTCAAGAGATAGGAATGAAGGTCGTCAGCAAGAAAGTGCAGAGTTTGCTTGCTGAAAACGGCGCAGAGATAGACGATTCTCGTTCAACTGTAAGGATTCCAGATGCGTTGGTGGAAGAAGCAATTAGTAAAGCGCCGAAGGAGATGGTTTTGTGCGGGAGAAATCCAAAATTCGACCTCAGCCTCCCCGTGAAGGGCCTTCCCTTCGTTGCCACAAGCGGTTTCTCAGTTTTCATGAGAGACTTCAAAACTGGAGAAAAAAGAATGACGAATTCGTCGGATCTGAAGGACTTTGCAGTCTTAAGTGACTATCTGGATCAGGTTGACTTTTTCTGGCCGATTGTGACCCCCACAGAGTTGCCGCCACCCCTTCAAAGAGTTCATGCTCTAGCTACCTCATTTGAGAACACTGAAAAGCACGTTCAGCATGAGGCCTTGACAGAGAAGGACGCAAAATGGCAGATTAAGTTGGCGGCGACCATTGTCGGAGGCGAAGAGAAGCTGAAAAGAAGACCCATTTTCTCCTCGGTGAATTGCCCTGTTAGCCCCCTCGTATTTGAGGAAGGCTCATCCGAAGCCATGATTGAGTTGGCAAGGGCGGGAATTCCAGTTGTTCCCATGTCAATGGCTCTGTGCGGTTGTACAGCTCCAGCAACAATTGCAGGGACACTAGTCATAATTAATGCAGAAAACCTTGCCTCCCTTGTTCTCCTGCAATGCGCCAACCCAGGTGCTCCAGTTATCTATTCCGCAGAATCAACACCAGCAAATATGAAAACGGGAGAAATCAACTATGAGGCACCCGAATTCCCTCTCATCGCGGCAGGAGCCACTCAGATGGCAAGGCTCTACAAGCTTCCCTGTTATACAGCGCCGATAGGGATCCTCACGCAGATGGGCCGTGGCGACATTTCCGCTGACTTTGGTTCATTGGAAAATGCTGAAAGCGCGGCACTGGAGCAAGTGATCCTGGATGTCGAGGAATGGGAACAAGCTAAGGCTTACCTTCGCCGATTCAAAGTCAACGAAGAAACCTTGGGATTCGATGCAATTAAAAACGTTGGTCCAGGAGGAAACTTTCTGGGGACTAAGCACACTTTAGAACACTTTCGAGAAGAAATATGGCTTAAGAAAGAGACTACGATTCTGCCTTCGATGAGTGGCGCCCTAATCGATAGAGCAAAAGAGAAAGTTAGGCAAATACTTTCGTCGCATGTGCCACTTCAGCTCGATGAGGGAGTGAAGAGGGAAATAAGCCAGATTCTGCGTGAATGTGAAAAGGACATGTTGTGATGCCCTTTCCGAGTTCATTGATTGTGCGTTCTCCAAAAATAGAGCGGGATGCTACCCCCATTCAAATGCAGACGAGAAAGCAGAAAATGCATGCGTGCACAAAACTTGTAGCCTGAACTTCGAAGAATCTAGCGGTAACAATTGCTAGGACGGCCGACCAAAGCATCCACATAGTTTCTATCGATTGAAGCTTCTACTCACCGTTATTTTTTCGTATGTTACTATGTCTTTTTGCCTTACTTCCTCTAGGAAAGGTTCAGGCTCCAACACTTCCGGAGGGAAGACGCCTCTCTTTTTTATTTTTTCTTCAGCAAGCATTGTTGCTCCAACAGCGGCTGGGATGCCTGTTAGATATGCTGTTGCCGTCACTTGAAGTTTGTCATAGGCATCCTCATGGCTTATAAACGTGTAGATTATGTGGCGAATCTTTTCCCCCGCCTTCTCTCCTTTAACGTCAGCCAGTATGCACGCGTATCCTTTGACTTTGCCTGCTATCTCACTTGGCGGGGGAATGAGAGTGATGAAAACGTCAAGAGGTGAAACTTCAACTCCCTTCACGTCTATCGGCTTCGGATTCATTAGGCCGATTTGATTTAGAGTCTGTAAGAGTTTAACGATTTCAGGCGAAAAGGCGAGTTTGAAGTCCGTGTATTTGACGCCTTTTTTGATAAATCTTGGAAGGGTTGCGGTTTCTTCATGATCCGTGCAGTAAACGGTTAGTGGACCTATGGGATCTGGAAACTCGTAAACCTCCTTGCCACTGAAGGGAGGTAGATGTTTAAAACTGCCGTTCTCAAATATGAGTGGATCAAAAAAGACCTCACCTCCTAGAAAGACGTCTGGTGAAAATGTTGCTATGAATGGGTACTCGCCCTCGCAGGTTTCCCCATCCCTTATGCGAATTTCTTCAACTCGATCCATTCTGTCAGCAGCGTACCTTGCGAATATGTTTGAAAGCCCAGGGTCTTCGCCCAGATTTAATAGAGCTGTTAGACCTGCATCTCTCCAAGCATCATCAAACTTGAGTTTATCGTCGATACTTGTGTACACTGCATTGTCTATATAATGCACTCCACTTTTCAAAGCTGCATCCATCACTACTAAATTGTAACGGGGCAGAGAAGAGTTTATCACTATGCCAACTTCCTCAAGAGCGTACATCAACTCGTCAGAATCTCCTGCATCCAATTTTTTCGGAATAACCTTCTCACTATTCAGCTTCTCGGCCAGCCGTTTTGCTTTATCCAAGTTCCTATCTGCGCATATAACTTCAGAAATGCTTGATGTCCTTGCAAGGTCAGCGCAGATAACCGTGCCAACTGCTCCTGCGCCTCCTAAAACCAACACTTTCATGGACCATCACGATAGTAGCACTGTAAAATCTCAGCATTTAACGTTTCTTCTATTTTGACTTCTGTTTCTCCATGTGCACCTGCGAAGTAGAACACAATAAATAAATGGTCTTTTCTACATCTCTAGCGACAGCAAAAAAGGTTAAGTGGTGGAAATGAGGGGTTTTGAAAAGTGTTCCTTGATGCCATCGTTTAGGGTTTTCAGTGAAGATGGGCTTGATGCGATTCATTTGGCTTCACTTGATGTCCTCGAAAGAACGGGTATAAGGATTTTCCACGGGGAAAAAGTTCTAAAGATGCTGAAAGAAAGTGGGTGTGCTGTTGATTTCGAAAAAGGTGTGGTTCTATTCCCATCTTATCTGGTCGAAGAGGCGGTAATGAAGACTCCGAAAACAGTTGCAATGTATGGAAGAAATCCAAAATATGACTGCAAACTAGATGGGAGACACATCTATTTCACTACTGATACCGAGACAACTAGCACGGTTGATCTTCATACTGGAGAATGGAAGTCATCAACTACAGAGGACTTCGAAAAGTTAACGAGAGTCACAGATGCCCTGGAGTCCTACGCCGCAGGTGGCCACCTCACCACCTGCTCAGATAAGCCGGACAATATCCGTTGTTTGCACGATTATGCTGTTGCCCTAAATAATACAGAAAAACCCTGCGGCTGGTCTGTCTATCCACCCGAACTAGCGTCGCAACTCACCAACTACCAACTTGAGATAGCCACCGCGGCTGCCGGAAGTGAGAAGAAATTGAAGAAAAGACCCTTAGGAGAAGGAGGCTTTTGCACAGAGTCACCACTCAAGTTTGAGGGACGATACGTTGAAACTACCCTAAGACTCGCGAAAATGGGGTTTCCATGCTGGGTAGCCAGTATGCCTCTCGGTGGGGCCACAGCGCCAGTGACGCTCGCTGGATCGCTCCTTGTAGCAAACGCCGAGATCCTGAGCGGCCTTTGCACCATTCAACTGGCATGCCCAGGTACCGCTGTCAGGGTCGATTATCTGATGGGAAGCTTGGATATGAAGACTGGTTTATGGGGAGAAGGCCCAGAGGAAGGACTTCTATGTGCTGGTGCAGTTGAAATGGCTCGATATTATGGACTTTGCGTATCCGTCAACGGTTTTCTCACCTCTGCTAAAATGTCTGGAGCTCAGGCGAGCTATGAAAAGGCGATGGGCACTGTTTTACCAGTTTTAGCCGGGGCAGATATTGTTTATGGGGCGGGTAGTCTAGATGGAGGATTGGCAGCTTCTTTTGAAGAGCTCGTAATCGATGATGAAATTTGTAGAGCTCTGTTGAAATTAGTTCAGGGAATCAAGGTAAACGATGAAACGTTGGCTCTCGATGTAATTCATAGGGTGGGGTCTGGCGGGCACTATTTGGCTGAAAAGCACACCTTACAGCACTTCAAAGAAGAACACTTCTTCCCTGAACTAACGGACAGAAGCAGCTACGATGCTTGGAAGAAGGCGGGAGGAAAAAGCCTCGTCAAGAGAGCTAGGGAAAGAACGGAAGAAATTCTGAAAGAACATTGGCCAACACCACTGGATAAAGATGTTCAGAAGGAAATCTCGGAAATAATTAGAAGAGCGAAAAAGGAGCTGCCTAAGAGCATTTCGTGAGGTGCAACCAAGGCAAGGGTTTCAGGCGAGTTTGCTCGCTATCCTTTCCCCTAGAGTTTTCGCCATCTCCAACTCTGCTTCTCCTACCGGCTTGTCCCCTCGAGCGATAGCTATTCCGCCCACCTGTTTGACGTTTTGGAGTTCGAAGAAGCTGCTGATGGCTGAGAGAGCCAGTTCTTGTCCGTCCTCTTCTGACACGGCGACTGCCGCGCCCATCTTACCTTTTAAAGATTCAGTATGATATAGCGGATTAGTTCGGTCAATAAAGTCCTTCACCAACCCTGTCACGTTCCAGTAGTATGTTGGCGTGCCGATGATGAACACGTCTGCTTCTTTCAATTTCGAATACAACTTTTGCATGTCGTCCTGAATATTACATTCTCCTGTTTTTTCGCAGAAGTCACTGCAGCCAGAACAGTGTTTGATATCGAAGTCCACAAGATGCACCAGTTCTGTTTCTACATTTTGTTTCTTAGCAACGGCTTCCACAACGGCTTCAACCAGTTTGTAAGTGTTCTCTTTGCGAGGGCTCCCAACTATTGCAAGAACCTTCACCAATTTTTTCTCTCCTTGAACTCAAGGTTTACTCGTCAGCACCAAATATTGTTTTTTCGGTTTAAACAATGGGTACGCGTAGCATTTCGAAATTTTTATTAATTAACCCTCTTTTTCAATCGTATTATGGAATTATTAGATGATGTCTCGGTCCAGTTGGATCCTGAAGAAGTGTTGAGACAGTTACATTTGGGTAAGGAAAAATACTTAGAAGATATTCAAGAGACGATTGAGATTGCTCATTCCATAATTGACCCTAAAGTTATCTATGAAGTTTCATATGTTGACAACAAAAATGAAGATACCGTAGATATTGATGGTGTAAGGTTTACTAGCCGTGTTCTCAGGGTTAATTTGGATAAAATAAAACGGGTTTTTCCATATATTATGACTATTGGAAAAGAATTGGAGAATAAGGCTACTTCATTTGGTGATATTCTGAAACAGTATTACCTGGAAACAATAGGCGATCTAGCCTTAGATTCTATTGGACAGTATCTTGAAGATTATTTAAGGAAAAAATATAGACTTGGAAAAATATCAGAGATGAACCCAGGATCTCTAGAGAACTGGCCGATAACCCAACAAAAACAATTGTTTTCAATCTTTGGCAATGTTGAGGATTTGATTGGGGTCAAGTTGACAGATAGTTTTTTGATGATCCCAAGAAAATCCGTATCTGGAATATACTTCCCAACAGAAGTTATGTTTTATAGTTGCCAGTTATGTCCGAGAAAGAAATGTGAGGAAAGACAAGCACCCTATGATAAAAGCTTGAAAGATAAATACAGTTACGTATGAAGCGCGCACAAAATGGGTTATCTTAAACCTATGGAAATAGAAGGAAGTTAGGAGATGGATACAGTCGTTGAGACCATCTCGTGAAACTTTATTGGGGCGCCCATATTAGTCATTCTTCTCAGGAACTCCGTGGGGTTGAGACGCTCGGGAGCGATCACGCCTTTGTCTGCTTCTCCCTCTATGCACATCTTCGCACCTACAATCGCCGGAATGGAAACGTAGATGTTCGCCGTCCCAAACCTCCTATACATCTCCAGTCTTTCCTCAGCAGTTTGTTGATGGATGAGGGTTACTTTGTATGTAACTTTTTTCCCTGACTTCTCTCCCTCCACCTTCATAACCTCGGCAAAGGTATATTCCAACGGAAGCTTGACAGTGCTTTCGTCTTCAACAAGGAAGTCGTTAACTGGAGGACGCACCAACTTCATCAAAACATCAATTGGAGCGACTTGAACGCCTCCCACTTCTATAGGTTCGCTGCTCGCAAACCCTAGTTTTATCAAGGCACCTGCCAATGTATCGATTGGATACTTGAAGTCCACACGCCTGACGCCCTTCCCTAGGAAGCGGGGCAGCGTCACCGGCTCCTCATGGGAGTGGAAGCTAATCAAAACAGGGCCAACAGGGTCCGGGAAATTGTATTCCTCCCAACTGCTGAAGGGGGGATGAGTCTTATAGTCCCCGTTTTCGAATACTGTGGCATCATTTGCATAGTCCTGAAGCGCTACCTCTGGGCACCACCCCGGATCCCACGCACCGACGATGTCCTTAGGCTTTTCTGTGGGCTTTCCACCAAATCTAAAGCGTATTTCACCCACACGGTCCAGCTTGTCGCAGATGAATCTTGCTAATACATTAGTGACCCCGGGGCTTCCTCCGCAGGCTATCAAAGCCGTCAGGTTGGCTTCTTTGTACTCGTCGTTAAGTTCCAAGGGTTGGTGCTCTATCAGCTGTGTCCAGATGGGTTCTCCGAGGGCTGTGTCCACGTAGTGTGCCCCACTCTTCAAGGCAGCATTCATTATGTTTGAGTTGAATCGGGGTAGGGTCATGTTGATAATAGCGTCTACTCCTTCAGCTACTTTGATAAGATTTGATGTTTTTCCAGCGTCGACATGTTTGACAATGACTTTATCGCTTTTTATTTTGTCTTTGACTTTCTTGGCTAGAACCAGATTTACGTCAGCCAGAACTATCTCTGATACGTCTTTGTCTCTGGACAATATGGAAGCACAGGGAGCGCCCTGACCACCAGCTCCAACGACCAAAAACTTCAAGTTCACTCCTTCCATTGGCACTTAGGCTCACTTGTACTAGCATATATACCTATTGAGGTGCCAAGGTTTTAGCTCTAAATACCTGCTTCCCTCTGATCGCCATGCATGTATTTCAGAACGATTCGGCTCTATGACTTGAGACATTTCGTTGGAACGATGACCTATCACAAGACTAGGAATATAATATACACTCAAAGAAAGCTGGGGCACTGGAGCCTGAAGAACACGATGAGGTACGTCCAACTGATAGACTTCGCAAAGAGGACGAGTTCACTTCCGCAGTAGCCACGACCTTGCAGGAGGCTTGCCAACTGATAGATGCATGCATGCTCCATATGCGCGTGCATTACTGACTAACTTTTTTAGGAACGCGCGCAGCACCTATCCGACAACTCGCTTTTTAGTAATCCTTTTGAATACGCCCATTCCCATTTCATTGACTTTGCGGAGGAAAGGTTCAGGCTCTAAACATTCTGGAACAATAACTCCCATGGATTGGATTTCTCTTGTAGCAAGCATTTTTGCAGTTGCTGCCACGGGAATGGGAACAAACCCATTCGTGGTGCCGTATCTTCGCAACCATTCACGCATGTCGGACACTGAGGTATTGAGGTAAACGTATTCCTCCACTTTTTTGCCCGCTTTTTCGCCTATTACTTGCACAGCAATGCACGAAAACACTTCTTCCCCGCTGAGTTCATGAATTTCCAGAGATTTTTCTATTTCTTCGATTTGTTCTATTGCTGGTTTTGCCAGTCTGAGCACGACATCTAAAGGTTTCACCATTACTCCTCTAACCTCTATGGGTTCTGTGCCTGCAAGACCCAAGTTTATTAGGATTCCCGCTATTATGTCAGGCGACATTTTGATGTCAACATTCTTCACACCTTTGCCTATGAAGCTTGGCAGTGTAACGATTTCTTCATGTTCTACCCAGCAAAGTGCTTGTGACCCCATCGGATCTGGAAACGCATGGGTTTCAACGCCGCTGAAAGGTGGATATGTTTTGTACTCTCCACTCTCGTACACTATTGGGTCTGCAGTCCATTCCAATAGAGCTGTTTCAACAGACCATCCAGGTGACCAAATAGGAACTATTTTTTCTTCTGCTGACGGCCACCACCATGCTGACTTTATGTGTATTTCGTCAACTTTGTCTAGGTGGTCTGCAGCGTATCTAGCGAGTATGTTGGTGACTCCGGGAGTTATGCCTTGATGCTTTACAGCGGTTAGCCCTGCTTTCTTCCATTTATCACTGGTTTCAAGTTGTTCTAAGAATTTCTCCCTTAGAGGCCAATCTTCAGCAAAATCTATGTAATTTGCTCCATGTTTTAACGCCGCATGAAATATGGGTAGGTTATACTGGGTCATAGTGGCGTTTACTGCAATATCGACACCTTTCAATACTTTTGCTAGATCATCTGAGTTGCTTGCGTCCACACGTTCAGTTAATAGCTTACTATTGTCGATCTTATTTGCTACGCGTTTCAAAAGTTGTGTGTTTATGTCTGTTAAGGCAACTTCATCAATTTCGGAATCTTCTGTGAGAATTTTAGCTATGACTGACCCTTGGGCTCCAGCTCCAATTATACATATCTTCATGATATTTCCAACCTTGAAGAGTTCCTCTCGTAAGACGTTCTTTCTTTATATGTGTTGTACGCACCCTTGGCAAAAAGGCTTTATGGAAAATGAAGCGCGAGTGCATGCATGCAATGAAAATATATATTATCTTCTTGCTAAATTGGGATGTATATGAAAATACTAACGGTAGGAGCTGGAGCTCAAGGATTAGTGATCGCTTCAGAGCTAGTTAAAGATCCAGAAGTAGATCAAGTAAGACTTGCCGACATAGATTTGGAAAAAGCTAGGCGGCTCGCGAGGGAATTAAAGAGCGAGAAAATACGCACACACCGTGTTGACGCGAGCAAACCCGACGACCTACTGAAAGTTGCAAAAGGAGTAGACGTGATAGTAAACTCAACTGTACCTAAATACAACTTAACGATAATGAATGCCGCTTTAAAAAGTGGAGCATGTTACCAAGACCTTGCCTCGAACTACGTTACCGAAAGCTTGCCTTTTTCGGTCAATCAATTGAATGTTAGTGATAAGTGGAGAAACACCGGATTAACTGCTTTAATAGACACAGGAGCATCTCCAGGGATCACGAATGTACTTGCAAGGCATGCTGCCGATAGGCTTGACCGTGTAGACCAAATACGTATAAGACTTTTCTACGAGCTGGAAAGCACGGAAATTATTTCAATGTGGGCTCCTGAAATTGCGTGGGATGACATGGCAGAAGAACCAATTGTGTTTAAGGATGGAGAATTTAGTAGACTTCCTCCATTTGGTGGAGAGGAAGTGTATACGTTTCCTGAACCTGTCGGCTCACAAACCGTTGTCTGGCATGCACATGAAGAAGCTATAACCCTTCCACTTTTCATAGGTAAAGGTGTAAGGTATGTGGACGTCAAGATGGGTGGTGGATGGTGGCCCAATATGCCGCTAGCCGCAACCAAAGCCATAGTTCAGCTAGGCCTTATGAACGAGAAACCCATAGAGATCAAAGGAGCTAAAATAGTCCCTCGAGAAGTTCTCTTCACGCTAACTCCACCAACTCCATCGATGGAAGAGGTGGAAAGTAAAATTAAAGCCGGCATAATTGCAGATTCGCACGGAAGCATTGTGGTAGAGGTCGATGGGGAAAAAGCAGGTAAAAAAACAAACCATACTCTTTACATTGAATCTCCAAGCATCCGTGAAGCCCAGAAAAAGTTGCCCGGCGCAACCGATATATCCTATATGACCGGCGTTCCAGCCTCAATCTTTACTAGGATGCTTGGCAAGGGTGAGATTAAGGCGGAGGGAGTTATTCCTCCGGAGTGCTTGGGGCCAAGGGTGAGAGAGGCGTTTCTAGCTGAACTAGCAGAAAAAGACATAATAATACACGAAAGAGTGAAGAGGCGCTTAGCTTAACCCCCTTTTACCGAGGAAGAAAAAAGGAAGACTACTCGCATGCATGCATGATTACCATGAGGGGATTAATTTGGCATTTGGACGTTTAGTATTGTTGTCTGATGATGAGATTGCAAGTGTCCACGAAACAAGCCTGAAAATATTGCAGCAAATCGGAATAAAAGTTCTCAGCAAAAAAGTACAGAGCCTACTAGCTGAAAATGGCGCAGAAGTAGATTCCGTCCGTTCAATCGTGAAAATTCCAAGCTCCCTCGTAGAAGAAGCAGTTAAGAAAGCTCCAGAGGAAATGGTCCTTTGCGGAAGAGACCCAAAATTCGACCTCAAACTTCCCCCAAAAGCTTTTCCTTTTGTTGGTTTAAGTGGCTGCTCCGCCTTTATGAGAGACTTCGAAACCGGAGAAAAAAGAAGGGCAAAAGCATCAGATTTAAAAGACTTTGCAATTTTGAGCGATTATCTCGACGGAGTTGACTTCTTCTGGCCCATTGTATGGGCTGCAGATATGCCAACAACTGTTCAAACAGTCCGCGGCTTGGCCATCGCTTTCAACAACATTAAGAAGCATGTTCAGTGGCAAGCGCTCAGCGAGAAAGAGGCTAAATGGCAAATTAAGTTAGCGTCCACTATTGTTGGTGACGAAAACAGGTTGAAGAAAAGGCCAATATTCTCCTCGATCAACTGCCCTGTCAGCCCACTTGTATTTGAGGAAGGCTCATCTGAAGCCATGGTTGAGTTGGCCAAGGCGGGAATTCCGGTTGTCCCTATGTCCATGGCTCTATGCGGTAGTACAGCTCCCGCAACAATCGCTGGAACCTTGGTCATAGTCAACAGCGAGAATCTTGCCGCACTAGTGATTATTCATTGCGCCAATCCCGGTGCCCCAATGATCTACTGCGCGGAATCAACATCGGCAGACATGAGGACGGGAGACATGAACTATCGAGCACCCGAGCTTCCACTACTCGCAGCCGGTATCGCTCAGATGGCGAAGTTTTATAGGCTCCCTTGCTATCCAGCTCCGGTAGGAATGGATTCCACACTCCACCCAACTGCAGAGGATTTAGAATCTCTTATTGAAGTTTCAAAAGAACTTGCTCTCATACACTCATGTCATGGGGATATTAGTGCAGGGTTGGGAAGCCTTGAAAACGCTGAAAGCGCGGCTTTGGAGCAGGTGATTCTTGACGTTGAGGCTTGGGTACATGCCCGTGCATACCTACGCACGTTCAGTGTTGATGAAGAGACTCTAGGGTTTGATGTCATCAGCGAGGTTGGTCCAGGAGGCAACTTTTTGGGGCTTAAGCACACTTTAGAACACTTCCAAAAGGAAATATGGCTCAAAAAAGGGACCACAATCCTACCCTCGACAGACGGTTCCCTCGTCGAAAGAGCAAAGGAAAAAGTCAGAGAAATACTTTCGTCACATGTACCCTCTCAACTCGATAAGGAAGTGAAGAGAGAAATAGACCAGATTCTTCGAAACTGCGAAAAGGACATGTTATAAAGGGCTTTAACAGCGTAAATGTCCTATCCTAATTCGCGGGCGTATTTTTGTTTTATGTTTGGGTATTTTTCTCTTATTTTAGCATCATGCATGCAAAGAGTTCGGGCTGGAAATTCATATATAGAAAATGTGTGTGGGGATTAAAGTTTAACCTTTAGTTGGTTGCTTGGATCAAATCTTAACTACTCCATCAGTAAATTCTTAAATAAAGAACTAGTTGGTAAAAGCATCGGCAAGCATAGTGAATTGGCACAGGCAGAGAATGCAAGTCGGTGAATAGAACAAATGAATCTTAAGTTTTTGTATTTAGTGTTGGTGATTTATTCGGTGAGCGTTGGAATACTTGTCACAATTATACCCCTGTATTCCAATGATCTTGGTGCCAACGAATTGACTGTAGGTTTCGTTGTTTCCGCTTATGCAATGGCATATGTTGCAGCGTCACCTCTTTGGGGCAAGGCATCTGACCTATTAGGTAGAAAACTAGCCCTCGGCATTGGAATGTTGGGATGCTCTATTGTCGTTCCTTTGTTTGCGGTCGCGAGAGATCCCAGCCAAATTGTGGTAATTCGTTTGCTCCATGGAT
>SMTZ1_10006234_pt1 | contig 12003 bp, 8 predicted proteins | sample DeeMarSWOR136_30_FD_25667 | JGI IMG/M metagenome (IMG submission 25667) | reverse complement strand
GTAAAGTAGTACTTTTCAAGAGAAACAAAAAGGGGATGGATAATCCATCCCCTTTTTTGTTTGAAACGCAGAGCAAGGCGCAGAGCGAGCTCTGCTATTCCGAAAATGGAGTAGCGAAACTTGTTTCGCGTATGAAATGCAGAGCAAACTCTGCTACTCCAAAAAAGGAGAAAAACTCTATTATTGACTGCCAAATAAACTGAAGTAAAGTAAACCCTATGCAAAAACACAGGCCACCACATATTTATTTGAATCATCAACATTACTTCCTCACCGCAGCGACTTATCATAAGATAAGTTATATTGATAATCGATTAAAGAAAAATCTACTAAAAGATTTGATCTCTCACGTATTCAATCGATATAATTATAGGCTTGAGGCATGGGTACTTCTGGACAACCATTATCATTTATTATTTCAGACTTCTCTGGGTAAATATCTACCTAAAGCAATGGCTACTATTCATGGAAAATGTGCCATTGAATTTAATAAAATAGATAGAAAATACGGGAGAAAAGTCTGGTATCAATACTGGGATTATTGCATCCGGAACGAAGCGGATTACTGGAGGCATTTCAATTATATCCACCAGAATCCAATAAAACATAGCTATATAGACAGGATAAATAACTTAAGCACATTTCAATTCTCAAGTTTTGGTAATTGGGTAAAAAAGAAAGGAAAAGATTGGATCTATGGCTGTTTTAGAGACTACTCGATTATTGATTTCACGAGAGAGGAAGACAATTTTTAGTTAACGGTGCAGAAAAGGCTCTGCCACTCCAAAAAAGGAGTAGCGCGACTTGTCGCGCGCAAAAAACGCAGAGCAAAGGCGCAGAGCGAGCTCTGCTATTCCGAAAATGGAGTAGCGAAACTTGTTTCGCGTGCGAAAAACGAACTAATCTAGATGTTTGAGCAATTCATCGATAATATCATCAGATTTTATTCCCTCTGCCTCAGCCGAGAAATTGGTGATGACACGATGTCTGAGAACTGGATGAGCCACACAGTGCACGTCCTCAAGATTGGGTGAAAATCGTCCATCGAGCGCTGCCTTTGCCTTTGCGCCCAGGATAAGATATTGCGATGCCCGTGGGCCAGCACCCCAGGCAACATATTTGTTTACTAAGTCATGACTCTCTTTCTGATGCGGCCGGGTCAGGGCAACGAGCCGTATTGTCTTCTTAACGACATCATCGGCGACAGGCATTCTCCGTATCAGCCCCTGTAATGAAAGGAATTTTTCTGCATCGATAACCTTCTCGAGCTTCGCCTCATATGCAGATGTCGTTGTCTTTATGATCTCAACCTCCTCGTCGGCAGAGGGGTAGTCGATATTAATGGTAAACATGAATCTATCGAGTTGTGCCTCGGGTAATGGATATGTTCCCTCCTGTTCGATCGGATTCTGGGTAGCCAAGACGAAAAAAGGCAACGCAAGGTTATACGTCTCACCTGCGTATGTCACCTTGTATTCCTGCATAGCCTGCAAGAGCGCGGATTGTGTTTTGGGTGGTGCACGATTGATCTCATCTGCCAAAATAATATTTGCAAAGAGAGGACCTTTAACAAATCTAAAACTTCGCTTCCCTGTGGTTAAATCCTCTTCTATCACTTCGGTGCCAGTGATGTCAGAAGGCATAAGGTCTGGCGTAAATTGAATTCTGTTAAACGATAAGTCCAGAATATCTGCGATAGTATTCACGAGCATGGTCTTGGCAAGACCAGGCACGCCGATGATGAGTGAATGGCCACTGCAGAAGAGACTGATAAGTACCTGGTTAATAACTGCCTTCTGACCAATGATTAACTTAGCGATCTCCTTGCAGATGCCATCGTAGTTTGTTTTTAGTGCCTTTAGATGCTCCATGTCGGTCTTTTTCATTTTTTCGAAATAACAGAATATTGTGGATAACCATAACAAAATTCATTAAAAAAGCCTGACAGTGCCCTAAATTTCATGCCTTTCTAATTATCCACAACTTTTCCGCAGTTATCCACACCATTATGAACACGGTTTTTCACACATTGAGCCAGTATACAGCTCTTTTCGTCGTGCCTCAAGGATTTCTTCTTTCTTTCCCAGGTAACCAGCAGCAGAGCAGACCTCAACACCGGCCCTTATTTTTTCGAGTCCCATGATGTAGTCAGACCACTGGAGATCCCTCAAGAGATGATGGTCAATAACCAATTTTTTGACTGGGGTCTGAGCAATGATCTTCTTAATATTTTCGAACGCAGAGGTAATGTCAGTCTTCTTATAATGAGACCCGAGGAGATAGGTCGCAGGTCCATCAAGTATTATTGTATGAGGTGCCTTGTCGACGATGAAATCCACTGCCTTGGCATCCAAGGGCCCCTGTACATCAGAGGTAAAGATGAATCTTTTATCATCTTCAATGAGGACTTCAAGAACATAACCAAGCTGTGCAGACAAGCCATGAAAAACAGGTTCTGAGAATGTAACTCTGGTCTCGCCAAAGTTAAAAGTTTTTCCATCTGCGATATTTATCGTTTTAGCACAAGATTCAATCTGCCGAAGTAATGTCTCTGCACGTTGCTTCTGACTTTGATTGATGAATTCCCGTGGGTGTTTTAAAAAAATGTCCTTATCATTATAGATACCCTGTTCATCAGGATTATGGTGGTCATAATGGTAGTGGGTGACAATAATAATGTCAGACACACCCACCCAATGTTTTACTGCCTTCCACATATCTTGATGACGGTCCAATTCAATGCGATGGGGAGGCAACGAATATCTGTCAGGCGATACTGATACACCGGGGTCAATGAATATTTTCACATCATTCGTTTCCACGTACGTAGCCATGCTACGCACGCCCAGTGAATCAAATGCGATAGGTAGAATTTTCATATCTCTTTATGATATTTATGCGACGAAGGTGTCTGCCACCTTCAAATTTTGTTTTGAGAAAGGTTCCAATTATTTTTTTCGCATTCCGATCGAACTCCAAATAACCCGGTATGACCAGAATATTGGCATTATTGTGCGCGCGTGCGAGTCGCGCAATCTCTGGAGTGGTACAGATCGCTGCCCTTATTCCCTTCACCTTATTCGCCGTCATCGCCATTCCCTGACCAGTATAGCACGAAAGAATACCAAACCTTATCTTCTTTTCAACAATATCATGAGCGAGCCGTAAAGCAATCTCAGGATAATCGGCCGATTTCTCTGAGTTGGTGCCATAATCTGAAGCCTTATAGCCTTTCTTCTTCAGATACCCTATTAACAGAGATTTTAGCCGAATACCCCTGTGGTCCGCTCCTACACCGATCTTCATCTCGGCGCCTGCGCAGACGAATCATCTGATATAGATGGATATCGTGACGCAGTCTTCATTTCACCGCTGTGAGCCAGCCATATTGATCTTCTTTCCTACCTTCAATAACGTCAAAAAATGTTTGCTGTAGTTTTTTGGTGATAGGACCAGCCTTTCCTGGACCTATGGAAATCTTATCTATTGACCTAATGGGTGTTACTTCAGCCGCAGAGCCAGTAAAAAATACCTCATCAGAGATGTACAGGAATTCTCTCGTAAGCATGTCCTCTCTGATTTCAAACCCTAAATCCTTGGCAAGAGTCATTACCGTATGACGTGATATTCCGGGCAAGATACTCGCGTGAAGCGGCGGCGTATGGATAACACCTTTTCTTATGGCAAAGATATTTTCGCCCGAACCTTCACTTACATATCCGGTCGTGTCCAATGCAATACCTTCAACAAAGTCATAGGTTATTGCCTCCATCTTTATCAACTGTGAATTCATATAATTGGCACAACATTTTGCCATCGCAGGAAATGTATTCGGTGCCATCCTGTTCCACGATGAAATCATAACGTCGACACCCTGCTCGAGTGCTTCCTTACCAAGATACTTTCCCCATTGCAGGGTAGCAATAGTAACACACACTGGGCAGGGAAAAGGATTCACCCCCAATTCGCCATAACCACGATAGGCGATCGGCCGTATATATGCGTTCTCGAGTCCATTTTTTTTGATGAGTTCTACGGTCACCTTATTTAATTCTTCCATACTATATGGTATCTTCATACGATAGATCTTTGCAGAATTAAATAGCCGCTCAGTATGATCCTGTAACCTAAATATCATAGGACCATTTGGTGTTTTATAGCATCTCAAACCCTCGAAGACACCAGAACCATAATGGATGACATGAGAAAGTATGTGAATTTTTGCATCGTTCCATTCGGCAAATTCACCATCCATCCAAATATATTTTGTTTTTGCCATCGCCATAAGAGTGTCTCCTTGTTTTAACTATAATGAAAATTTGTTGAAAGTCAAGAATCAATACCGAGATTAAAGATCTCTGAACATATTCTGAAATCTCATACCATCTAATTGACAATAGTTTTTTTTTGCTTATAATTTCCATGCTATGCAAAAGGAAATCTCTTTGCTCAAGCGAAAACTGAAAGAAACTGGAACTAAGTTTCTCGATTTAAAATACGCATCACTCACCGGTGCTATGCATCATATTACAGCGCCGCTCGACCGCTTCGAAGCAATAATAACTGAAGGAGTAGGTGCTGATGGTTCAAGTCTACCTGGCTACAAAGCCGTTGAGAAAGGAGACATGCTCCTGTTTCCTGATTTGACTACACTTTTCTTTGATCCGTTTTTTGAGCACAAGACCGCCTCGTTTTTGTGCAGCATATATTCTCCCGACACGCTCGAACCATTCCAACGAGACACAAGACATATTGCAGGAATGGCTGTGCGCTACCTCATACATGAATTAGATACAGAAGCTTATTTTCAACCAGAATTGGAGTTTTACATCTTTGATAATTGTCGTTTTGGTGAAGGACCTGGTTATAGTTACTTTCGTATAACATCAGATGAAGATAGAGAACAACCAGTTTATCCTGTAAGGCGCAAAGGCGGTTATCATATTGCACCCCCCTTTGATAGATATGCAAATATTCGCAATGCACTTGTAGAGACGTTGTCTTTCTGCAATATCAAGTCTAAGTATCATCACCATGAGGTAGGGTCACAAGGACAAATGGAGATTGAACTCCTCTTTGCTCCGCTTGTCAAAGCTGCTGATAATATCCTTATCGCAAAATATATTTCTAAATGTTTGTGCAGACAGTATAAAAAGTATGTCACCTTCATGCCCAAACCATTGTTTAATGAACCGGGGAGCGGACTCCATCTCCACCAATACCTTGGAAGTGAAAAAAAATCTCTCTTCTATAGTGCAAAAGATAAAAAAAATCTGAGTTCGCTTTGCCTGCATTATATTGCTGGTATACTCCATCATTCACGTGCGCTCTGTGCTTTCACTAATCCGAGCACAAACTCATACGAGAGACTTATTCCTGGCTTCGAAGCACCAACGTATACAGATTTTGCTGTCGGAAGTAGAAAGACCGCTATCCGACTTCCTAAATATTTGAAGAATAAGAGAATGATGGAAATAGAATACCGAATCCCTGACGCAACAGCTAATCCATACCTGGCAATATCAGCAATATTGCTGGCAGGAATAGACGGGATTAAAAATAGATTCAAGGTAGATAGAAGAGAAAAATTGCCAACAAATGTTTATGAGGCAATCAATGCGCTAAAACAGGATTACACGTTTTTGTTCCGTGGTAATGTATTTACTGAGGACCTCATCGAGAGCTGGATTGAAGTTAAGACAAAAGAATTTGAAGAAATTCATCTGCGTCCCCATCCTTATGAGTTCACACTCTATTTTGGTGTATAGCAACCAGTTGGAATATGATCTACCTCACTCAGATACAAAATCATTACGCTTTGGTTTTGAAATGAGAATTTAGAAATTGTTTAGAGTTTTGAATTTCGGAATCAGGATTTTCTTAAAGGCTGTAACAATCCGGTTCATTTGGTCTGTTAATGAATAAACAGAGAATACTCAGATGGAGCAGAAGATAAATATCGGTATTGTCGGCTGTGGTGTCCATGCACAGATTGCCCATATACCTTTATTAAAAAAATATCCTCAGTGCGAAGTATCTGCTCTGTGCGATGCAGATATCAGAAAAATTGATTACCTCTGTTCAAAATACTCTATTCCCAAGAAATATCAAGATTTTCAGGAAATCATCGAAGACAGAGAGATCCACGCCCTCATTATCGCAACACCGAATTACCTTCATGCTCCGATGACCATTTCAGCATTAAAATATGGAAAGGATGTATTCTGTGAGAGTCCAATGGCGACTAATTATAATGAGGCATTAGAGATGGTAGAGAGCGCGAAGAAAACAGGGAGAAAACTGGTCTTGGCCATGAATAATCGATTGAGAGCAGATGTCCAGACGATCATGAAGTTTATTAGAGAAGGTGAGTTCGGTGAAATCTATTACATAAAGGCAGGTTGGCTCATTGGCATGAAGGAATGGAGCCTTGGTCCCTGGCGTCTCGAGCAGTTGAAGAGTGGCGGCGGTGTCTTCCGCAACCTCGGGACAACACTTCTGGATATTGCACTCTTTTTTCTGAAAAATAAAAAACCTATCACGATATTCGCCTCAATTCACAAACGAGAGCCCGAAGCAGAAGTTGAAGATACAGCAATGTGTATGATTAACTTCTCTGATGGTACATTACTTACGATTGAGGTAACCTGGTCCTTGCTTTTTGAAAAGGATTTTTTATACTGCAATGTTTTTGGCAAAAAAGGCGCGGCTTTACTGAATCCACTACAGATACAGAAAGAACTACATAACGTACTCTATGACATAACACCGAAAATTGCACATACCAATCTCTACAAGGAATCATATGAAAGGCAGACAAAGCATTTCCTTGATTTTCTTGCAGGAGGCACAAGACCACCGATTACCTGTGAAGACGGACTCACCATAGCAAGGATTTCTCAGGCCTTCTACAATTCAGCCAAAGGACAGAAACTTGTCGAAATATAGAGTGTTGACCATACTCACGCACGTACTCCGCAATAGAATTTTTCTTATTATAGTCTCGGCAATACTCCTGTCGCTCTCGTTCCATCCACTCGGTCTACGCTTTCTTGCCTGGTTTGCTCTGGTGCCACTGTTATTCGCAACCCAAGACGCAAGAGCGTCAATTGCATTCAAGAGAGGTGTTGTCTTCGGTTTTGTGTTTTCTCTCATGTCACTCTTTTGGCTGGTCTTTCTCCAGATTGAGGCAAACATAAAAATCATCATGTTATTTGGTTTAGTCTTACTATTCCTCTATTTCGGATTCTACTATGGCACGAGTCTGTTGATTGCGAACAAGGTTGGGCTATGGATTTTTCCCTTTGCTGTGAGCGGATTGGAATTCGTAAGGGGTATCGGTGAATTAGGATTTCCGTGGCTATCGCTTGGTTACTCCCAGGCGCGCTCACCCATCATCATACAGCAGGCATCAATCTATGGTGTTTATGGCATATCATTCTGGCTCGTGCTCATAAATGTCCTTGTCTATAAACTGATCACACTAAGAAAAGCAAAATATCTTTTCTCCTGCGCTCTCGTCATTGTCCTTCCTTTCGTGTACGGCGCCTTCAGAATGAAAGAGCCCAATGGTCACCTCATTTCGATTGGCGTAGTTCAACCGAACATAGACCCAAACTTAAAATTCACAAAGGCGATGCGCGAAGAGACATTTAGCCGTCTCATAACCCTATCTGAGCAATGCAAGGCGAATGCATCGCAGCATGGTGATTCGCTCGAACTCATCATCTGGCCTGAGACAGCCACCCCTATCTTCATTACCTTTCCAGGAAAATATCAAGAACAGGTACTTCAACTATCTCGTAGAATAAACATCCCCATTTTTACAGGTACACCTATGTATGATTCTGAAAAACGTGAAATGTACAACGGCGCGATTCTCATCGACCCTCACGTCGGAATAACACAGGAATATAGAAAAATCCATCTCGTTCCATTTAGCGAACACATCCCATTCGAAGATCACATCTCCTTCTTGAGAAAAATAGATGTCGGCGGAAGTCACTTTTCCCCTGGCAAACAGTACACCATCTTTCAAGCACAAAGGATCAGCTTTTCCTGCCTTATCTGTTTTGAATCAATCTTTCCAGAACTCTCGAGACGCTTTGTGTCAGATGGTGCACAACTGTTAATCAATATTACAAACGATGGCTGGTTTGGAAGAATCTCCGGACCTCAGCAGCATAATGACATGGCGATTTTACGAACAGTAGAAAATGGTGTGCCGCTTGTACGAAGCGCCAACACCGGTATCTCAATGATTGTTGATAGATATGGTAGAATCTCAAGAGAGACTGAACTTTTCAAGGAGGAGATAATCTGGAATAGCATATCTGCCGTACCCACACAAACGGTATACCAAACACTCGGCGATGTAGTTCCCGTTTTTTCTCTGATACTCATAACGATTTTGTTGTTTGCAAAAATATTCATATATAAAAACAGGTAAATCCTTTTACATATTGACATTATTCTATTTGCTCTTATAATAATACAGATAGCAGAAGCGTTACACATGTTAATGTAATTTGTCTTGATAATATTGTGCTGTGGACAGAAAGGAGTGATACATGATTGCAATTATCCTTTCATTGATTACCATGAGCAGCACCATTGTTAAAGACCTTTACCTTGATGTGCACAGTTTAAGCGTTGAGCAGGGAATCGAGTATCAGAAGATCAGACTTTCCTGCTGTGAACTCACTGACGAAATTGGGGCGCCTGAGTTACCAGTAAAGACCATGAAATTCGCCCTTCCCTTCGGTGCAAGAATCACTGATATCATGGTGTTGCGTCACGAAGTCGAGGAGTTACCAGGTAGGTATATGCCCTCCTGTGTACAGCCTCCCGTGATTCTTTCACAGAAACAGGCACCAGAATCTGTAGAGCCGAGACCCGATATCTATTCCTCACCTAAGCCCTATCCTCCGAAGCTTATCGAGCTAAAGGGTGTCTATCGCTATAACAACTATTCTATCTGTGAATTACTCTTTTACCCGGTGCAGTATATCCCAGCAGAAAGGCGATTACGCTTTTATTATTCGGTGACCTTGCAGGTGAGTTATGAAGGGGGTGTACAGAGTACAACATCAAGTGAACTGCTTCGAATGATGGTGAGCAACCCTGAAGATGTGAAAGTATCAGACAAAAGGAGTAGAGCATATTTTGAGTACTTGATCATAACTGAGCCTCCCATGGATACGGTGTTTGAGCGTTTAGCTGATTGGAAGACAAAGAAAGGCATTAAAGCCGAGCTGAGGACAGTCGATTGGATTATTTCCCATTATAGTGGTGAGGATGATGCGGCAAAGATCAGAAATTATATCAAGACCTTACCTGATTCGAGTGTCAGGTTTGTTCTCTTGGCAGGAGACACAGACGTGATTCCGTGCAGATTAGCGTACGCAATGACCTGTGAGTATGGAGGTGACCCTCGAGAGGATTCCTTGCCGTGTGATCTCTACTACGCAGATTTAGAAGGAGACTGGGATTTCAATGACAATGGTGTCTATGGTGAGGTTGCAGACAGCATTAACCTGTATCCAGATATCTTTGTCGGTCGAGCACCAGTAAACACCATTGCTGAGGCACAAAAGTTTGTCGAGAAGGTGCTCATCTATGAAAAGAACCCTGACCTCGGCTATTGCGATAATGCATTATTTACTGCAGATATTCTTTGGTGGAATCCATACACAGACCAGGCCATCCACAAGAATATGATAGAAGATGAATCTTTCTCTCCGAACTTTGAGATTACAAAATTGTATTATAGCCAAGGGAACTTGAGCCCCTCAGAGGTCTTAGCAGCTTTAGAAGACGGACAGGGATTGATCAATCACGATGGACATGGCTGGATCCAAGTGATGAGCGCTGGTACTGGGTATCTTCACAGCACAGATTTTGACATCATGACAAATGCCCCAAAGTATGGCATCTGGATTTCCTGTGGTTGTTGGACAACGGCCTTCGACTATGATGCAATCGGTGAACACTTTGTAAATAGCCCGAATGGTGGTGGTGTAGCATTCATCGGAAACTCGAGTTACGGTTGGGGTTCACCTGGCAACCCTGGATTTGGATACTCTGACAGATTTGACAGTCGCTTCTTCTATTCACTCTTACAGGAGCAGCATTTTAATCTCGGCGCAGCACTGGCTCTTGCTAAGGCACACTTTATCCCGTATTCAAGAGAAGAAAATGTCTACCGCTGGCATCAGTATCAATTGAATCTCCTGGGCGATCCTGAGATGCTGGTGTGGAGTGATGTTCCTGAGACCTTAGACATAACCTATCCGCAATCAATTCCCCAGGGTAATAGCCGTATTTTTATCACCGTTACTGATAAGCACACTGGCACAGCTGTTCAAGGTGCGCTCGTCTGTCTCATGAAAGGGGACGAATCATATGCATCAGGGTATACAGATGTAAGTGGTTCAGTCTTTCTTGACGCCAGTCCTTCAACATTAGGGGATTGTGACCTGACAGTGACTGCGCACGATTATCTTCCTGTTGAAATAACAGTACCTGTGGTGAGCGGTCCTTATGTGAATTACCTGGGTTGGGAAGTGAACGATTCTCTCGGTAATGATGATGGCATCGCCAATCCCAACGAAGATATCTTTCTTAATCTCATGGTTAGGAATAGTGGTAACGCAACAGCACATAATATCGAACTCATACTCCGTTCACAAGATCCCTACGTGACCATACTGGATAGTTCTGCTTCACTCACTTCTTTGGATGTCGATGATTCTCTTCTAATAAACAACGCATTCAGGATTATGGTAGGGGGCGCATCGAATGGTCATGGTATCAGCTTTGAACTGGAGATAACAGATGTTTCAAGGACATTAGTATACAATCCCATTCTCATTGCAGGAACTCCCTTATTGAGTGTTGCAGATGTGGTCATCGTTCAACCACCAACAATGCCCAGTGAGATTGAATCCCTCCAGGTCAGTCTGGAGAATGCAGGATTTGGTTTTGGCCATGAGACATATGCACGCTTATCCTCCAATGATATGTATATTTCGGTTGTTGTTGATAGTGTCTGGTATGGTGAGATCGATCCAGAATCAGTGAAAGTCGGGGTGCAGCCATTTGTGGTCTCGGTTGATCCGAGTTGCCCAACCTCTTATCTTGCTCCATTACCACTGAATCTTCACACTGCTGACTATAGCTTCACCGATACCATTCACGTGCTCATAGGCGAGACTGGTTTTTGGGATGACATGGAGTCAGGGACTGGACTCTGGACAACGGGTGGCTCTGATAATCTCTGGCATATGTCTCAAGACCGCTCCTTCTCGCCCACTCATGCATGGTACTGTGGTGATACGACCACAGGTTATTACCACAACAATATGAACTGCTACATCCAGACCATCCCATTCATGATACAGGCGAATTCCGTCTTGAGTTTCTGTCGCTGGTTTGATGTTCCTATCTATGGCACAGACGGAATATACGTTATTATCATGGGAAATGGTTATGCCGATACATTAGATTTCATCGGTACTGGTGGTGCACTTAATGGACGAGGTATTCTGAGTGATTGGTTTGAGGAAGTCTATTCTCTCTCCCATTACCCTGCTGGCGAGACCATTCAGGTAAGAATTGCCTTTATTAGCGACTACGACGGTGATGTCGGCGAGGGATTTTACATCGATGATGTCCATATAGACCGTGCCACCATGATCGAAGAATTCAGAGAGCCTGGTACGAGCCAATTAATCTTCGAGCTCTTTCCCAATCCATTTTTTAACAGAGTGGACATCAGATTACAAATGCTAGATATGACTAAGAAAACTACATTGAGAATCTTTGATGTTACAGGACGATTGGTCAAAGACCTTAGTCCACTCTTATCTGATATGAGTCATCATCTATCAGTTATCTCTTGGAGCGGTATTGACGAATTGAGCCGAAAAGTCCCTGCCGGTGTCTATCTTGTGCAGTTAGAAGGACAAGAGGTCAAGCTAACAAGAAAGGTAATTCTGTTGA
>SMTZ1_10014315_pt1 | contig 12005 bp, 8 predicted proteins | sample DeeMarSWOR136_30_FD_25667 | JGI IMG/M metagenome (IMG submission 25667) | reverse complement strand
TCCTGACATCCAATACAAGACCCCTGGCGCCTGTTACCTCCACCTTTTCACCCGGTTCAATCCTTTCCTTTGATACGGCCCGCCATAATTCGCCGTGGACAAATATCGTGCCCTCCGGATCGATGGGCCCCTTGACCTCCCCGATCTCTCCTGTGAGCCCTTCCATCCCGCTTTTTGGTTTGCTCCGGTAGGCACGGAAGGCCAGGGCGGAGACAACAATAAAGAATCCCGCGACAAGGATTATTGTAGGCGCCATTAATATAAGAGAGACTTTTACATCCTCGAATAGCATAATAGTCCCCATGATAAGGGCCGTGACCCCTCCCAATGAGAGAAGTCCATAGCTTGTGATCTTTATCTCTGCGATAAAGAGTATGATAGCCAGGATAATCAGCATAAGTCCGGCATAATTGACTGGCAGGGTCTGGAAAGAGAAAAATGCCAGTATAAGGGATATCGCGCCTATCACGCCTGGGAATATGACTCCCGGATGAGCCAGCTCGAAATAGAGTCCCGCAAGCCCTATCATCATCAATATATAAGCTATATTCGGATCACTAATAGTCTTGAGGATCCTGTCGCGGAATCCCGGCTTGTAATAGACCTTATTTAATCCCTTGGTGTCAAGTGTAACTTTGCCTGACACGAGAGTAATTTCTCTATTGTCAATAAGCTGCAGGAGTTCATCCATATCCCTTGCTATCAGGTCAATGACATTGTTTTCAAGGGCCTCATCCGATGTAATAGACACGCTTTCGCGGATAGCCTTTTCGATCCACTCGCTGTTACGCCCCCTCTCCTGGGCGATCCCCCTGCTGTAGGATACCATATCATTAATCACCTTTTCCGACATGGTCTTCTGTATCTCACCGCCATTAACCGTAACCGGGTGTGCAGCACCTATATTGGTCCCCGGTGCCATCGCAGCTATATGGCCAGACACGGTAACCATTACTCCTGCGGAGGCGGCACCCGCGCCTGTGGGCGCAACATAGACAACAACAGGAACCATGGAGTTCATAATGGCCTTCACCATGGTGCGCATAGAGGAGGCGAGTCCCCCGGGTGTATCCAGCTGTATGATAAGCAGGGCTGCACCCGTTTCCTCGGCCTCTCTTATACCTCTTACCAGATAAGTGGCGCTCCCTGGATTAATAGAGCCATCCAGTTCCATTATAATTACCTCATTCCCCGCAATTGCCCCCAGTGATGATCTAAAGGCCAGAATCATCAGACAAAAAAGGCACGCTAGACACAAAAGATACAGGGAGTTTGATTGAGATCTAACCATCTTTTTTAACCTCCATCCCTAACCTGGCCATAATCGCCCGGATATCATCCCATACCTGACCTTTTAACTGCCTCTGTCTGGAGGGATTTCTTAATATATAGGCCGGGTGATACGTTGGCATTACCGGGATTTCCATGTATGAATGCCATTTCCCTCTCACCCGTGTAATCTTTAAATCCCTCCCAATAAGTTCATTACATGCTATCCGACCAAGGGTGCATATGACCTCCGGTTTGATTATCCGGATCTGCTCTTTTAAAAACGGTATGCAAGTATCAATTTCATCTCTTTCCGGATTTCTATTATTGGGAGGACGGCATTTTACCACATTACAGATATACACATCCTTCCTTTTTAATCCCATGGCATTTTCAATAATCCTTGTGAGCATTTTCCCCGCCTCACCCACAAACGGTCTTCCTTCCTGATCCTCCTCATGGCCCGGCCCCTCGCCAATAAAAACCAGTCTGGCCTTTGGAGATCCTTCCCCGAACACCAGATTGCTCCTTCCCCGCCACAATTTGCAGCGCCTGCAATCCCCGATGAGAATCCTTAAATCCTCAAGGCTATCTTTACGGGCCTTTTTCTCCGGGGACTCTTTAGGGGTATATGAGGAGAGGCACGAAAAATCGATCCCCATCTCCATATTGGAGATAATCAGCCTCTTAAGCTGACCGGCGATCTCCCTCAATTCCGATGCGGGATTCATATATTGCCCTCTCTTAGTGCCTTAATCCGATCCAGGATCCGGCCTGCAACTTCATCTTTTGACATCAGGGGCAACTCCTCCCTGCTCCCGTCCCTGTAGATTATCTTAACCAGATTTGTGTCCGACCTAAATCCAGAGTCTTCACGAGTAACGTCATTGACAACGATAATATCCAGATTTTTAGCTCGGAGCTTCTCCATCGCGTTGGTTAAAATATCTTCCGTCTCCGCCGCGAAACCAACCAGGATATAGCTCGAATCCGCCTTGGCCTTACCAAGCTCTAAAAGTATATCCGGGTTCTTAACCAGGTCAATGGAAAGAGAGGCCGCCCCTTTTTTTATCTTCTGTGCTGATATCTCCCTGGGCCGGTAATCAGAGACGGCTGCCGCCTTGATGATAACATCAATATCACCGATACAATCAAATACAGCCGCCTTCATCTCTTCGGCGCTCTTCACCTCACGGAATTTGATCCCACGGGGAGGAGGCAGGGACGTTGGCCCGCTTACTAGCGTGACAGAGGCGCCCCTCATGGCGGCCGCCCTGGCCAGCGCATAGCCCATCCTGCCTGTGGACCTGTTTGAGATAAATCTTACAGGGTCCATGGCCTCTATTGTAGGGCCGGCGGTCACAAGCAGTTTCAGGCTTGAAAGATCATGCTCAGCAAGCATCATCGCGGCCTGTTCAGCTATCTCTTCCGGATCCGGCAGTCGGCCGGGGCCTTCCGCATGGCACGCAAGTTCTCCCTCCCCGGCCTCCATAACCACGTAACCCCTTTCCACAATGCGTTTGATATTTTCCTGCGTGACAGGATTTCTCAGCATCTGGCTGTTCATTGCCGGACAGACAAGTATTTTTGCCGTAGATGCCAGTACCATGGTTGAGAGAAAATCATCCGCTAAACCATATGCCATCTTTGCTATGAAATTGGCGGTCGCGGGCGCTATTATTATAAGATCCGATTCCTGCCCCCAGGTAATATGCGCGACAGGATGAGTTTCTGGATTAAACATCTCTGATATAACCTTGTTTCCGGAAAGGGTCTCCAAGGTAAGAGGAGAGATGAACCTTGTGGCATTAGAGGTCATGGCGACACGAGTTTCTGCGCCCGCCTTCACAAGTATCCGTACCAGCTCCGCCGCCTTATAGGCCGCGATTCCACCGGTAACGCCGACAATAATCTTTTTATCTCTCATATCAATACCCGCCAAACTCCCCTCGTTCTATATCCCCCACCTTGGTGGTCCATATATCTTTGAAACCAAGGATCTCCATTAACTTTTTCCCCTCTCTGTCCGCGACCTCTTTCTGTCCGTAGAAGCCGACCCTGAGCCTCATCCAATCTTTTCCGTTAACATCCGCGGTGGTTATATAGGCCGGATAGCCGCTCCTGATCAGTTTGATTGCATGAGGGACTATTGCTTCCTCTTCCTGGGCTGATAACACGTTAATAATCCAGTAGTCTTTGGGATTCTTTGTCAGATTCTCCTGGACCTCCAGCGAGGAGGCTATCTTCAGCCTGATCCCAGCGGGTATCTCTGCGTCCGGGAAGGTCTCATCCCTTGCCAACCCGTCGAGCACATTCATGTTCAGACGATAAATGATCGGCCACTTTAATCTGTCCCCATAGACATCCTTCCTCCCCGCTATCTTTGAAAGACTATCACCCCTTTCCGTGATGTAGTACCCCTTCTCTATCTCGCCTTGGCCTTCTTCCTTCTTTTCCCTGACCTTTTCCTCGACTGATGCTACCCTTTTCCTAGTCTCTTTCATGGAAAAAGGTTCAGGGCTTACATCCGGGGTTGCTGTCACGGTCTCAGCCTTTTCCTGTGAGACTGTCTCTATAGGCCTTCTAACAACGACATTCTCTTTAGAAGATGAGGACGGCTCTTCTCCTGAACAGCCTGTGCCGATTAAAATGAATATAAACCAGATGGAAATCAAGGCAGCCGTACCATTCATACCTCTCCTCACAAACAGATATCTCCTCATCTCAAAGATGCATTTTATTGCTTAAAGCTAACGGGCAGTGGATCAAAATATATTAAAGCGCAAAACCGCCCGATTTACAATAAAAAACTATGTATCCGACCGCACCATTTTCCCTGCCCGGCCTTTTTCGGAAATTGCCCGCATAAGATACTCTCTTCAATTGCCCGCTATCGCCATGAGACCTGATTTGAATTTATCATTTCGAGGAGCGGCAGCAAGGAGAAATCTCGTAGATCCCTCGCTTTGCTCGGGACATGAATTTCTCCCTGCGGTAGAAATGACAGAAAATCGGCATTATCCAGGTACTGCCACAGCAATCGCCGGCTCCCCTCTGCCCTGCCATCCCCTACATAAATATGATAACAGGAACAGATGAATCTTTACTGAGGCTTTGATGATAAGAAGTAGGTGTGTGTAGGGGATAGTACGTGAGGACGTCGATACGTACTGCGTGTGGTTGTGCACCGGGTTCGGTTAAGTTGCCGAAGTTTATGGGAGTCAAAGAAGCGGATCTGTCGCTCCGTAATTTCGTGGACGATGGACCAATGGTCCCACATGGGCCCACCCAGACAGATTATGATAGCCCTTTTGCGGCCGCCATGCAGGAACCTGATCATCTCGTTCCAGAATTCATCGAGTGGTGTTTGAGGCAGATTTTTATAGGGTATACTGCGATAAGGGATAAGGTGGCCCACCACATCGCGAAGAATACCGCTTATGGTTATCAGGCCGATCCCCTCGGAAAGCACCATGCTCAACTCCTTGGACTGTTCAAGATACTCCAGGATCTTTCGAAACAGTTGCTTCGCTTTCGCATCCCGGATGCCAGATATGATCCGCGCGGCGTTTACGATGCTGTATATGGCGCACAGGCCATCAAGGCCTCCCTGTTCATATGGTGTCATAATCTTTGCATTCTATATTGAGTTGTATTCCTTACTCTGATATCGATAAAAAATTTTTTATATGCACGTCATAGACTTTATAATCCGATAGATGGATGCCCTGTCAAGAACAAAATGATGTGGCCGAAGATTGTTTATATAGGATAAAAAGCATGGTTTGCATGCATTTACTAGTCTCTAACTGCCTGAGGCAGATATGCCTCGCGCAATCTGCCGTAAAATATCTATGAATCCTTGACACATGAATACCTCTCTCCTATACTCCAACCATTTAAGGAATGGCAATTAAAATAACAAGAGATTAAGGGCTCCAAGATTTAATCTTAGGGCAAAATTAAAGTGGTGTCTATAGAAGAACCAAAAAATAGAGGTAGATATCATGAATATACTGGTTGTGGGGAGCGGCGGGCGTGAACATGGCATTGCATGGAAGGTGGCACAATCCCGTCTTGTTGAAAAGGTATTCGTGTCGCCGGGTAATGCCGGCACGGCTCTTGAACCTAAGGTTGAGAACATTGAGATCAAGGTGACAGATATCGATGGCCTTATAAGATTCGCGGTTCAGAAAGGTATTGAACTTGCTATAATAGGACCTGAGGCGCCTCTTGTGGCAGGCATAACCGATGCCTTTAACCAGGCGGGCCTTAATTGTTTCGGACCTACAAAGGGGGCCGCCCAACTGGAGGGTTCCAAGGTATTTGCCAAAGATTTTCTTTCCCGGCACAACATTCCCACCGCCGCTTACAGGGTATTTACCGAACCGGGGCCGGCCCGTGAATACATCTACTCAGGGGATATCCCTGTTGTCATAAAGGCGGACGGTCTTGCCGCCGGTAAGGGCGTGATCATCGCCAGTACCCGGGAAGATGCCGTTTCCGCCGTTGAGGAGATGCTTTCTGGAAAGGCCTTTGGCGAAGCAGGGCATAGAGTAATTGTTGAAGAATGTCTCCTCGGCGAAGAGGCCAGTTTCATCGTTATGGTCGATGGTACGCATATCCTTCCGCTTGCGACATCACAGGACCATAAGGCTATCTATAACGGCGATAAAGGGCCTAATACCGGAGGTATGGGGGCCTATTCGCCCGCACCGGTGATAACTCCAGAGATCCATGAACACATAATGAAACAGGTGATTGAACCCACGGTCAAAGGTATGGCCTTGGAGGGTCTTCCCTACACAGGATTCCTGTATGCCGGTCTCATGATACATGGCGACGGTTCACCCAAAGTCCTTGAATACAATTGCCGTTTAGGTGACCCTGAAACGCAGCCAATACTGTTTCGTCTCAGATCGGATCTGGTCGAGATGTGCCTGGCAGCCCTGAATAAAAGCTTGGATAAGGCACAGGTGGAATGGGACAGCCGGCCAGCCCTTGGTGTAGTGATGGCCGCCGGCGGTTACCCGGAAGGCTATACTAAGGGAGATCCCATATCAGGGCTCCCGGATCAGGGCAAGGAGGATCTGAAGGTCTTCCATGCTGGAACCATCCTAAAGGAAGGCCTTGTAGTCACCAACGGCGGTCGAGTGCTCTGCGTTACCGCACTTGGGGCTACTGTCAGCGAGGCCCAAAAAAAGGCCTATGCCCTTGCGGAGCGGATCAAATGGAAAAATGTCTATTACCGCACAGACATCGGATACCGCGCCATAGAAAGGGAAAGTCACCTGACCGGCTGATTAAAATACCCCAGCTTCAACCCTGGCAACTCCTTTTGAATTATCTCTACCATCCTCCTCATGCCGACAACCTTGGAATCGGACACGGGCATTTCTTTAATATAGAGATCAGGGTCAATATTCAGGTTTTTCATATGAAGAAAGTTGACCCCGGTCCTCCTCAGGAGTTTGATCATAGCCTCTATCTCCTCTTCCTGGTCGCTGATCCCGGGAAATACAAGATAATTTATCATGGTGTAAAGACCGAGTTCTCTGGACAATGAGATAGAGGTTATGACATCCTCAAAATCATAGCTTTTAGGACGATAATAGGCCCTGTAAAACAGCGGTCGCGCGCTGTTAAGGCTTATCCTTATGGAATCAAGACCGCTTTTTGCGATCTCTAGGACCCGTTCAGGCCATGACCCATTACTATTCAGGTTGATGGTCCCTTTGCGGGTTTTATCCCTGATCTCCCTGACGCTTTCAGATATAAGAAGATACTCTGTTAACGGCTCCCCTTCACACCCCTGGCCGAAGCTCACAATGGCCTCCGGCGCTTCATCAAGGTGTCTTACAGCTATGGAGACTATCTCATCCTTATGCGGGCGGAATGAGATCCTCTGGTGTGATGACCTGCACGAATGATCCGGCTGGAGGGAAAGGCATCCGATACAGTCGGCGTTGCATCCCCTGCTTACAGGCAGGGGGGCCTCCCATCTTTTCAGAAAGAGGTTTTTGGCCGCAAAACAGTGGTTGTTGACGGCGCAATTAATCAGGTGATCGACAAGAGGGCCGGACATCTCCATCCTTTGATATTCTTTTATAGCCGGTATCAGTACCCTGTCATCATAATTTCTTGGGTCCCACTTATAGTTATATTCAATCCTGAATCCGGCCAACCAATAGCTATCATCCCTGAAACCCGTTGCAGCGTAGCTCCACATCGGCAGAATATAGGATTTATTGCCGTAATCCACTGCCGGCAGATGACTCCTTACAATCCCTGGCTCCGGAAAGGAGGCGACGGCAAGGCATTTTTTTGTCACTCCGCCGTCTTTTATTTCCGGGACTAGACTATATTCTCCGGTTGATGGATCAAGCCCTATGGGAGGGCAGTCCGGGATAAAAAAAAGCTTACTGAACTCCGGCATCCAGAGCTGCAATGGAGCCCCCTGAAAATCCGGCCATCCGGTAATAGGGATGTTCATAAATCATGCCATCTCTATCGGCATACAGCATGTAAGGTAGATTCTTGTAGTCCATATGATTGTCAGCATCGCAAATATTTTTTCCATTGACTTTAACCTTCAGCGCATGCTCAAGTCAAACCTTAAGCGTATAACTTTATAATAGGCATATTGGAGTCTTCAAAATTATATAATAGAAAATTTCTTAACAAAGGTCTAATAAGGATTTGCTATTTAAATCATTATTTTTATATGTTATTATTAAAATGCTATTATTCAGCGGTAAATATCGAAGACTATGTAAGACTTCTATTTTGAAAGACAATAAATCCTGAATATAATTTAATACAATGTCAAAATATCAGCCAGACAGAAGATCAGAGGTCAAACCATTCCAGCTGATGAAATATTTCGCCACTGCCAGCTTCCTGATATTGATCCTTTTCAGCATTCCCTTCGCAACCTTTATCTCACAGCGTGCCAAAGAGATCCTGTTAAAAAGTTTTGAAGATTCCTCGATTGTAGTCGGTGAAAACCTTAATAACCTGGTCTATAATTATTTTGTAATCCCGGTCATGAACAGATACGGAGAGATACATCTGGGCAATAAAGATCAACAACTATTATTGGACAACGTAGTAAAGACTGCCATCAAAGGTCTGAATATAGAACTGGTCAAGTTCTATTCCGTTGATGAGGGTATTGTCGTATACAGTACAGATCCTGCTTTTTTTAAAGAAAAGGTCGTTGAGACCCCTGAGTATAAAAAGGCCGAAACCAGCGAATATTCTTCCGTGATAATATCCGAAGGAGGCCTGAAAAAGATAAAGACATATATCCCCTTCACGATGACCCTCACCTCAACCGGAGAGGAATATGTGCCGGGCGTTTTTGAAGCAACCCAGAATATAACCAAACAATACAACTCCATTGTAAAATTGCAATTATTAATCTTTAGTGTCTCTATCCTTATAATGGTCCTTATATTTTTCGCCCTCCTTTTTGTTGTCCATAATGCGGAGAAAATCATTAAAAAGAGATCTGCTGAGCAGAGGGATCTTGAGGAACAGCTGTACCTGGCAGAGCGTCTGGCAGCCCTCGGTGAGATGGTCGCCGGTGTCTCCCATGAGATAAAGAATCCGCTTGGCATCATCCAGAGCACCTCGGAGCTCCTGCCCAGCATGCCCAATGCCGATGAAAAGCAGAAGAGGCTCTCAAGTGTTATTACAGAGGAATCCATACGCCTTAACAGGATAGTAACAGACTTCCTGGAATTTGCCCGTCCCCATAAATTAAATCTTAATGAGTGCCATATTGAAGAGGTAATACGGAAAAACATCACCTTTCTCAGGCCCGAACTGGAGGGCAAAGGGATAGTTGTGTCCGACAAGATGATCGGCCGTTCCTTTAAACTCCAGGCCGATGATGACCTCCTTTACAGGGCGCTTATGAACATATTCATTAATTCTATACAGGCCATTGATAATGCCGGATCCATCACAGTGAATGTGGATGAAGAGAAGGGAGGCTATCGTATAGAGATAGAAGACACCGGAATCGGCATCTCCAAGGAAAACATGAAAAAGATATTCAATCCTTTTTTTACTACCAAGGATAAGGGCACTGGCCTCGGGCTTCCCATTGTAAGAAAGATAATAGAAGGGCACCAGGGGACTATAGATGTAGAGAGTCAAGAGGGTTCAGGTACAAAGGTGATAATTCGTTTACCTAAAAAGCAGCAGACAATCTAGATATTGACTTGCGCAATGGCCCAATTTTATTCAAACAAAAAAATAGATAAGGGACTATTCAATGGAAACGATCCTGATAGTAGATGATGAAAAAAACTATCTCGTTGTCCTTGAGGCCCTCCTGGGTAATGAGGGTTATGAGATTATTACGGCAGATAACGCGACTGACGCCCTGCGCCTGATAAAGGAATCTGATCTGGATCTGCTTATCACGGATATGAAGATGCCGGGCATGAACGGCATGGATCTCTTAACAGCGGCAAAGAAGATAAACAGTGAGATGCCCGTCATCATTATGACCGCCTATGGGACGATAGGGATGGCTGTGGAGGCTATGAAAAAAGACGCCTATGATTACATTACCAAACCGTTCCAGAATGAAAACATGAAGCTGACTATCAAAAAGGCCCTTGAGAATTACAGGCTCGTGAAGGAAAACAGGCTTCTGAATCAGGCCCTTTCAGACCGTTACAGGTTCGGGAATATTATCGGCAAAAGCAAGCCTATGTTAAACATATACGATCTTATCAGAAAGGTCTCCCAATCTAGGGCATCGGTACTGATTACCGGGCCTTCCGGGACAGGCAAGGAACTCATTGCCAATGCGATCCATTATAACAGTCCGAGGAAAGATAGGCCATTTATCTCCATAAACTGTGGTGCCCTGACCGAAACCTTGCTGGAGAGCGAACTCTTCGGTCATGAGAAAGGGGCATTTACGGGCGCCATTTCCATGAAAAAAGGCAGATTCGAGCTCGCGGACGGCGGGACACTCTTCCTTGACGAGGTCGGAGAGATGCCCCCTCCGCTTCAGGTCAAGCTGTTAAGGATCCTCCAGGAGATGGAATTTGAAAGGGTTGGAGGTACAAAAACAATAAAGGTGGATGTCAGGATATTATCCGCCTCAAACAGGGATATTAAAGAGGACGTAACAAGCGGTGTTTTCAGGGAAGACCTGTTTTACCGGCTTAATGTGATACATATCGAAGTTCCATCACTGAGGGAACGGGGGGAGGATATAAGGCTTCTGGTAAATCACTTTATTGAAAAATATGGGGGAGATGAGGGGAAAAAGAGGATTGAGATCAGCCCGGATGCGTGGAAATTACTGTATAATTACAGCTGGCCCGGCAATATTAGGGAACTGGAGAATGTTATAGAACGGGCTGTGGTGCTGAATTCCGGTGGTGTGATCGGCCCTGAGGATCTGCCAGACTATTTCTCCGGTCAAGAGCGGCTCTTGGATGTCGAGAGATTTATTCCACCAAACGCGCCTCTTCAAAAGACGCTTGAACAGATAGAGGAAAGATTGATCAGGAGGGCACTAAGGGAATGCAATAATGTCCAGGCCCATGCCGCTGATATGATAGGCATAACAAAAAGTCTTATCCAGCATAAGATGAAGAAGTATAATATAACCGTCTAGGGGTTTAATAATTTTAACCAGATTTTATCTCGATATTTAGGGTGCTTATGATATATAGCGCGCCTATATAGTATAATAGGTATAAAATATTGTACCTGACGAGACAAAAAAAGGATATTGAAACATATATGTGGATTCCTAAATTTAGTTTTTAATACAAATAGTTAGAGACTCCTGACCAAAACTCTGATTAAATGGCAAGTAGATTGCATATATATAAAGATAATTAGATTTTCTTCAAGCTTTTTCCTCCTAAGAAAGCCAACTCGATAGTCGGGTTGGCTTTCCGTCTATATATTTATGGATCTTTGTAAGGAGTCTTCTTCAGACAGGTGCTATCAAGTACAATAAGATAATTTCAATATCTAAAAATTTTGACCTTACTTTTCCGTGTGATTTAAATAGATTATGCCATCAAGTCTTAGGCTTGCGATCTGAAAGTACAAAATATTGTATTTATATGGTGGGAAGTCAAGGATGGCGAAGGGCTGATTAATAAATAAAATATCAGTTAAAACAATAGGTTAAAGATTCTGGTCTAGATATGCCCATTTTGGCAAGCATTTTGCATTTTTAAAAGGTCAAGAAGCTTTTTCATACATTTTCCTCCTAAGAAGAAAGCCAGCTCTCCATTTGGGTTGGCTTTCTTCGTCAATAACCTAATTTCTGTAACGCCCTCTACCCGCACAAAGAGTTCAAGAAATATGCCTTTATCAAGAATTTTTTCCAACTCCAGTCTTGACGCCTTGCCTATATCCCTGATCTTTTTCCCGCCTCGGCCGATCATCATCGACTTTTGAGATTCCGACTCAACATGAATGATTGCCGATATAGACAGGATCCCGTTTTCAGGATTAACCTCCATCCTTTCCACAGTTACCGCGGAGGAATAAGGTATATCTTTTCCAGTATGAAGGTATATCTTTTCTCTTATAACCTCTGATACGAGGAATGTTTCTGACTGATCAGAGGTCATATCTTCAGGAAAGAATCGAGGCCCCGGCTTGATCCTATTCTTCAGCTCCTCAAGTATTATGTTGATGCCGTCTCCCTTAAGGGCTGAAACAGGGATTATTACGTCAAAGGA
>SMTZ1_10006232_pt1 | contig 12005 bp, 7 predicted proteins | sample DeeMarSWOR136_30_FD_25667 | JGI IMG/M metagenome (IMG submission 25667) | reverse complement strand
GGTTAGAATGGTGGCTGAGACAGTTCTGCTGACCGGTGTCGCTGGCTTTATACCAAGCCATGTGGCTGAACATTTGCTGAGCGATGGCTATAAGGTAATCGGCGTGGACGATATGAGCAACGGCAAAATGGAGAATTTGCGATCCTTCATAGATAATGTGGGTATGAGATTCATTAGAGAAGATATCCGAGATAGGGAGTTTATGCTGTCCCTAGTCAAGGAATCAGACTATATCATTCATGGTGCAGTGAGGGGGGTAGCGAAATCAGTTGATGACCCTTTCACCGACCTGGATGTCAATACTACAGGGACCCTGGGTTTATTACAGTTGTGTCTCGATAGTAATGTAAAAAAGTTCATATACCTCTCTTCGGCATCAGTATATGGAAATCCGGCTAAACTGCCGGAATCTGAGGACGATCCCCTAGTGCCAATGAGTCCTTATGGTGTTTCAAAGTTAGCTGCTGAACGATATTGCATGGTTTATCACAAAATATATGGTCTACCTGTGGTTTGTTTGAGGTATTTCAATAACTACGGGCCGAGACAGAAACCTGACTCAATATATGGGGGGGTTGTCTCCATTTTCATAAGTCAAGTTCTTAATGATGAAACACTCACTATCTATGGTGATGGACAGCAGACCAGAGACTTTACCTACATTTCGGATACTGTTGATATGACCTGCTCATGTTTGAAGAGGCAGAATATCATAGGGCAGGTGTTCAACATCGCCTCTGGCATTGAGGTCTCCATCAATGATTTAGCAACTAAGATAATCGAGGTATCGGGCAATAGCGGAGTCAGATTAGAACATATAAATGGGCGCACAATAGATAATGTAAGGAGAAGGGTTGGTGATATCAATAAAGCAAGGGAATTTCTAGACTATGGGCCTTCCATTTCCCTAGAAGAGGGATTAGCCAGGACTTGGCGATGGTATAAATCGCAGAATGGCAATTGAGCAGCTCAGGCAGGGAAGTGTGGAGAAGAAAAAATGGCATTCACGATAAACATAATAGCCAATGCGATGACCCGATCTGACTCATTGAGTGGCGGCGATAGGATTTTCATTGAGTGCGCTCGAAGATGGGCCGAGCGAGGAAATATCGTAAATATATTCACTACCGAAGATGGTTTGAAGGTTTGCCAGCGTCAGAATTTAGTGAATGCAAACTATTTCCTTCTGCCATCAGTGAGATTTAGGGGACTGGGCATTTTTTATTTATATATTATGCGTACTATTAAGGCATGTTTTAAGTTTTCTCGGATTTCCTTCGAGGATTCGGTTGTTTATTCCTCCAGCGATTTCTGGCCCGATTCCATACCTGCTTTCGTGCTGAAGAGGAAATCAAAAAATTCAGAGTGGGTGGCATGCTTTTATCTCTTTGCCCCAAGCCCATTCAAGAGTTCATCTGACATAAGGTATCGGGGCGGTTGTGCACCCTTTAGCTTGAGAAATTTGGCTTATTACTTCTCTCAGAGGATCGCTTACTGGCTCATAAGACGATACGCTGATCGCATTGTTGTCACTAATCAATTGGACAAGGATATCTTTATAAAGAGCGGAATATCTCCAACTGTAGTTATCCCTGTTTATGGTGGGGCTGACATAAAGTCCATCTCGCAGATGGCCTCCAGCCAAGACTTCATTTATGATGGCTGTTTTGTCGGTCGCCTACATCCACAGAAGGGTCCTTTAGAGCTGATTAGAATTTGGGATTTGGTGTGCAAAGTGAGCCCAGGGGTAAAATTGGCCTTGATTGGCAATGGCCCATTGGAGAACGGGGTTAAGAATGAAATCAAAACAAGGGGCTTGGAGGGAAATATTGACGTGCTGGGATATGTGGACGGGGATGATAAATACAAAATCCTGAAATCGAGTAGGGTTTTTTTACATACCCCTATCCTTGATACTGGAGGCATGGCGGCTGCCGAGGGGATGGCTTGTGGCCTACCTGCAGTGGGCTTTGACCTTCCCGGTTATGAATTTTGCTATCCGCGAGGGATGCTAAAAGCGCCGATCGGTGATCTTGAGGCATTTGCAGGTTTGGTCTTGAATCTTCTCCATGATGAGGATTTATACCATCAAACTAGGAAGGATGCTTTGGAATTTGTCCAGGGATGGGACTGGGACAAAAGGGCTGAACAAATACTCGAGGTGTTAAAGTCGGGTAGCTGAGGGGCATTTTCCCCCTAATTAAACGCCAATATATGATTCCTCTCCGCACCGTCCTAACACTTCATAATAGTAGCTAAAGCAGTAGGGCAAGGGAAGAAAATGGAATCAACAACATCCAAAAAGGTTAGTGTAATTGTTTTAAACCTTAACGGGAGGCAACTTCTGGAGCGATTTTTACCATCGGTGAGAGGGTTGGAATATGATAATTGCGAAACAATAATAATGGATGATGCCTCCACCGATGAAAGTGTTAAATTCGTTAGGAAGAACTACCCTGAATTTAGGGTTGTGGAAAACGGTGAGAATCAGGGGACTGCCGAAGGCAGTAATGTCGGGGTAAGAAATGCGAACGGGGACTATATTATTTGGCTAGGTAATGATATGGAGATCGATTCCCAACTCATTAAGGAGATGGTAAAAACGGCTGAATCCGACTCTTCTATTGGTATTGTTGGCTGCAAAGTGCTTAAATTAGATAAAAATAATGAAAAAACTGACATCATTGATACTGTAGGTGCAGATTTAGATATATATGGCTTTATCTACCCCAGGGGCCATAATGAAATCGATAGGCAGCAGTGGAATTTTGAAACGGACGTTTTCTTTGCATTTGGGTGTAGCTTATTGATAAAGCGCGAGGTTTTTGACAAAATCGGTGGCTATGATCCCAAGTATTTTACATTGGCAGATGATACAGACCTATGCTGGCGTGCTAAGTTAGCTGGATATAGAGTAGTGGTTAATCCCACTGCTATTATTTATCATAAGCTTTCAGCAACGCTTGGCACTGCCTTTAGAAGAAGTCGATTAAGATATTTCGCTGAGCGGAACACCTTAAGGACCCTGCTGAAGAACTATTCTACCTGGACCTTGGTCAAAGTGCTTCCACGCTATTTCGCATTATTAACAGCTGAAGTCCTTTTTTTCCTTGTAACAAGGAGATTTCGCTTAGCATTGGCTGATATCAAGGCTGTCTGGTGGAACATCAGAAATATAAGGGATACATGGTCATTGCATAGACAAATCCAGCAATCGCGGGTTATCGCTGACAGCGAGCTCCAAAAAGGGATGATTGGGATAAGCCTAAAAGTGGGGCTATTTAAACGGTGGATGAAGGGAGAGCACGTTATTTGATGACGATTAATAAGATTGCGCTTGTGGAGGAGTCGAGGAGCAAGGAGAGATACTCAAAATGTATCCTGCAGAAGATCCTCTCACAATTGGAGTATACAGATGGCCGAATTCTCGATTGTGGCTGCGGTTATGGGTTCTGGACTAAAAGGCTTGAATCATACTGTGAATTCATTGTGGGCATGGATGTCAGGGATATCTTTGTTCGGGATAAAATATCCTCAAAATTGGATTTCGCCTTGGCAAGTGGCTATCAGTTACCCTTCAGCGATGAGAGTTTTAAGTGTGTTGTCTTGTTTGATGTACTTGAACATATTGAGAATGCTTTTGATGTGCTTAGGGAAATCCATCGTGTTCTTGAAAAGGGGGGCTACCTGATGCTGACTGTGCCCAACAAAGATAGGCTGGCCCATCGAATCAAGAAGTTTATGGGCAGGTCAGTAGAATACCCTCTGCGTTTGGCTATTGACCACTATACACCTGAAGATACTCAGGAGCAGTGGCACTTCCGTGAGTATTCAAGGCAAGACCTTATCGAGTCGTTGAGAAGAAATTTTGAAGTGCAGTTTATTGAAGGGGTCTGGTTAGGCCTCGGCGGCAAAGGGATTGGCACATTTCCTCCCATTCTGGAAGGGTTTGCCCAAATTTGGCTGGCGAAAGCGGTGAGTAGGTTAATAGAATGAAAGTACTGTTAGTGTTTCCTCCAGATGTAGGAGTAATTGAGCCGTTCAAGTCACGGCATAGGGTCTTTCGATAGAATTTGGGTTGAGCCCTAGGGTAGTCTTATAAGCTATATTCAAGTTGGAAGTGAAGCTATGCAGGTTAATGAGATCAATCGCATAGTTACTGAGTATATTACAGCCTACCTTGCGGGCAAGGACTACCGAGACCAGACTGTATTCGAGAATGGCTGTGATGGAACAATAACTGAGCTTACCCCCTTACTGATGGATGCCGGAGCTGAAGTGGTTGGTTTGGATATAAATGAAGGCTGGGTAAAGGAGAAGAAGGCTAAATTTGAGCGCTACCCAAAGCTTAGACTGGTCTGTGGTGATGCCCACCACTTGCCGTTCAAGAACGAGGTCTTCGATGTTATTGCCATAATTGAAGTGATCGAACACTTGGACAAACCCGATCTAGCGCTTAAGGAGACCTGTCGCTGTCTGAAAAGCGGCGGGAAACTGATACTTTCCACACCAAATGCACTCGGCATCTGGTCACTGGCTACGGATAGAGCGCTTTTTTGGCTTCGTAATATAGGGCGCAGGATACGCGGGATGGAACGGCTGGAGAAGAGGACATCCGGGCATGTAAGCCTTTTTACTTTAAGGCGTTTAAAGCGGAGCCTAACGTCCCAGCATTTTGAGATAGAGGAGGTTATTTCGTCATACGGGTTAGGCACGGTAAATCTTATGCGGGCTTTTGGGGAAAAGTTTCGTTTCCCTACCCTCGGGCGCCTGGCAACCCTTCACAACTTGGAGTGCACAGTTAGTAAGATTGTGCCTCTCGGGCTACACTCAGGCTGGATAGTCTTTGCCGGCAAGTATCAAGATTTTTCGGATTATGACGAAAAGCGAGCACCTGATCCTCACTATAAGCCTGCTGGTTATGAGGTGCCCGTGACTCATATCGACCAGTGGCCCCATCTTAATCGCTATATGTAAAAAGTGATTATCCATGGCACATAAGTTGACTGAGATAATAAGGCGTATCCTGTCCTCGTCAAAGTTTGATTACCTCCTTTTAGCCCTCCTCGGTTCATTTATATTCGCTGTCTGGTTTGAGGGAGATGCCCTTTATTTTGGCGGGGACGTTATATACCCACTGAACCCCTCTTGGAACATCCATCGCCTGTTATACACCTGGAACGACATGAATGGCGGCAGCATAGAATTTGGCATGATGTATTATTTTCAGTGGTCATTTTTCTTCGTCACCTCCGAGATGGGGTTGTCCCTCGCCATGGTTCAGAAGCTATGGCTCTATCTCAACTTCATAATCCCCGGATTGGGTATGTATTATCTCACCTCTGTCATTTATTCCAAGATAAATCCCGAAGGTGGTGGAAAACGTATTGCTTGCTGGATTGCTGCCTTGTTCTTTATGTTCTGCCCCACCCTCCTCAGGCAAATGCAATTTTACTGGTTTTACGGTGTTTTCCCCTTTATTCTGGCTTTCTTTATCAAAGCTATAGACGCTCCATACATAAGGGGCAAGATCAAGTTCAGCATTCTGGCTGCGCTATTCTTTTTCGGGATTCTGCTCTACCTCCCCAATTATCAACCACTTATGGATCTCTTGCTCATATTGGTGCTTTATTCGGTGGGTTATCTTCTGCTCAACAGGCGAAAGTGGATACAGCTCGTGAAGTCGTGGGCAGTATTTGGGGGGGTGATACTACTGATTAATATAGGGGCATTGCTCCCCTGGCTGCTCATGGTCTTTCACCAGGGAGGGCAGATACTCGGTGAGGTCCCTGTAAGCTTTACAGATAGGTGGCTGGATGAGGGTCCTCACTCCATGTTGCGCAACTTAACCCTCACCTTTGGCCTGGGACAGGCGGGGCGCGAGTTTGTCCCCGGAGGGTTTTATTTTTCCCCTTCCACGGCGATCTATTTCGTCAACCTCTTTTTCCCCATTGCCGCATTCAGTGCTCTCCTGCTAAAGCGGTCAAAGCTGGTCATTTATTTTGTCCTAGTGGCACTTTTAGGCATAGTGATCTCACAGGGGCCTAATGCTCCTTTTGGAGAGGCATATAAGTGGGCGCTGATAAACATCCCTATATTAAGAGCCTACAGGGCTACAGGTGTATCAAATGTGCTTATAGCTCTGGGGTACGCAGTGCTCATCGGCTTTACCATTTCGGAATTATACCTCAAGGTTAAGGACTATCTCACCGAAACAGGGAAAAAGGTATTTAAGTATGTGCTGCCCATTGGCATGGTAGTTATAGTTGTTATCCTGATTTTAGTCAATGGCTGGCCAATGGTTACCGGGGCCTACTATAAGACACCAGGCGAGTGGCCCAATAATGTGATGCACGAAATTCCATCTTCCTACTATGAGGTTGATAACTGGCTCAGCAGTAATGATAGCTCGCAAAACTACCGAATCATGGTCTACCCACCGGCTGGTGAAGGTGGATATCAAGCCTTAGCGTGGCCGGATGGGGGCTATTATGGAGCTCCTGTAGCGCCTTTCATCTACTCCAAGCCCTCCATTTATGATGTGAGCGGAGGGCGTCAAGGTGCCTGGACATCAATTGTTCCCCTGATGTATGATGCCGCAACATGTGACACTACAAAATGTGTTACCACAAGGATGTTGAAATTAGCGGGGTTATTAAATGCAAGATATATGGTGTTTGACGGCTATAGTGCTACTGGTGGGATGGGAACAGGTGAGCTTCAATTTGTCTTTGAAGCGAGCTCCCCGTTGCCAGAGGATGATAACGTTCTTTTACCTATCCCCTCCGAGTTCTTAGTAAATGGCGATTTTGAAACTTGGAGTGACGGAGCCCTGGTAGGTTGGACCAAAGAAGGGCCGGTATCTCAAGAAACGGCCATCGTTTACTCTGGGTCAAGTTCTATGAGGTTGGACTCCTCAGAATTCGAGAATCTACAGCAACCGTTAAGTATCCCCTCAGAGGGAGCGCATTTGAGTTGGTCTTATTACATCACAGAGTTGGATAGTGACCCACATCTGGCAACCTTATCGGTTTATCTCCAAGATGGCGGCCTAATAAAATATGCCATCAACCCTGATCCAGATACAGCTATACATAAGCATATCGCCCTGCCGAGGGTTGAAGGGCAATGGGTCGAAGCGGAGAGGGATTTGGGGCAGGATATCTATGATAAGTTTGGGAGCTACAAGAGAATTGGCAGTTATGGAATTCAAATCTTCAATGAGGAAGAGGGTTCACCAGTATATTTTGATAACGTCAAGCTTATAAGCGCCAATCCTGGCGTGGGGTGGGGCACCTACGCTGGCAGCGGCTATGTGGAATGGAATGATGATGCTTTGAGGATATCAGCTCCGCTCTATGCATCCTACTACTTTGTTATGAGGCCATTTTCAGTGGACCTAGATACTTACAAATACCTTCATGTTCGCGTCAAGGGCGATGACGACACAGATTTAGCCGTTGTCTTGAAAGATAATAGACCAGACATTGGCATTGATACCTGTATATATGAGGCCAGACAAACCAGCTCATCAGGCTTTACGGATTATGTATTTCATATCCAGCCGCACATTTCTGGGGAGGTCAACTACCTTTGCCTAGGGCTGTGGAAATCCCCTTCAGCGGAAAATCAAGCTGTGAGCGTTGATTTCAGCTATATCAGTTTCGCCGAAAGCATCAGTGATATTTTGGATAACATGCCTGGAGCTGGCTTTGACTATGCAGTAACTTACGATAAGCTCGACGTCTATAAGCTAGATGATGAGTATTTCTTCCCTCGCCTCTATGCCACCTCTCAAATCCAGCCTCTCGATGGTGGGCTGAATGAGTTGTCTACTTTTTTGGATACAGCGGATTTCTCCGATGCTAAGCCGGTGCTATTCTTGTCGGAGCAATTGGAGTCATCTGACTGGCAATTTGTTCAGGGGCTCAATTTAGACGGTGGCAATCCACAGATTACATTTGAGCAGCTCAATCCCACCAAATATGTGACACACATCGATAACAGCTCTGGAGAGCCTTTCTTTATTGTCCTCAGCACCCAGTTCGATCAATATTGGAGTGCTACCATTGATGGTAAAGAAGTGGACAAGCACCTTGTGGCTAATGGCTATGCCAATGCCTGGTATATCGATGAAACGGGTGAATATGATATAATCTTACATTTTACGACACAATCCTTGTTTTATGCTGGGGTAGCAATTTCTAGCCTTACTTTTATTGGCCTTGTCAGCTATCTTGGGCTGGGCTTGATACCGAATAGGAGGAAGAAAAAAGTTCGGAAGCTATAAAATGTGAACTGGAGCGCAGGTAACCTATGCCTTCGATTGAGATAATTGCATTAGCAGCTATAGCCATCTATATAATTGTGATGGCATACTTACGTTTAGAGCCACGCGTAACAATAGTAGTAGCCTTTGCCCTTCTCATAGCATCTGCCATAACCATGCTGCTGGGGATGGATGATTTATCCGAGCAATTGGCAATCTACACCTTTTACCTCCTGGTGGCAGGGGTAGTCCTTCTTCTCATACATCATATCAGGGAGGGCTCAAAGGGGAGCAAATAAATTGGAAGCAAGAAAGCATTGGCTTCCCTACCTTATTTACGCATTAATCTCCCTTGCCGTTCTTGGACCACTCCTGCTCCCTGGTTATATCTTAACCCTAGACATGGTCTTCACCCCGAGCCTGGATTTCAGCAGCCAACTTTATGGGTTTCAAGAGAGTTCATCATCTGCTTTTACCCCTTTTTACCTTCTCATAGGACTAGCCAGCAAGCTTGTCCCCACCTGGATTTTGCAAAAAGCGATCCTCTTCTTTATCTTCTTTCTCGCTGGTCTAGGAGCGCATAGGCTTTTCTCCTTTAGAGGGGTAGGAAGCTACTTTGCTGGTTTACTTTATGCCGTAAATCCGTTCACTTATGTCAGATTGCTTGCGGGTCAGTGGACCATTCTGGCAGCTTATGCCTTGATACCATTCGCTATTAAGGCATTCTTAGACCTGCTTGAAAAGGGAGGCGGGAAGAATGCTATAAAAGTGACCCTACTTTCTACCTTGGTAGGAATGATGGCAGTACATGGGTTGTTTCTGCTCTTCTTAGCGTTCCTCATCATCTTTTTAGTCAAGGTGGTCAAGGAGCACAAGCGGCCGGCAAGGATCACCCCGTCGATCAAATATGTGGGCATAAGCGCGGCATTGTTTCTAATCCTGAATGTCTACTGGCTGGTTCCCGCTTTGAGCGCTGCCGGCACTGTAGTAGAGCAGATAGGCCAGGCGGACTTACTTCTATTTGCCGCCGAGCCTACCTCTAGCTTTGGAGTAATATTCGATACCCTCTCGATGTACGGGTTCTGGAGAGGGGGATATGTCTATGCTAAGGATTTCTTGCCTATCTGGTGGGTGTTGTTTATCTTCATTTTGTTTTTAGCGGTATATGGGTTTATCAATAGGGTAACCTCAACCCCTTTACACTCTTCTCCTTCACAAGCAGAGGAGGAAGAGGTTTCCGCCGAAGGGGCGACGCCGCTTCGGGCTACCATCATGGGACATCGCTGGGTAGTAGTATCATTCGGCATAATAGGTGTGGTGAGCTTTCTTCTGGCGGTGGGGGCAGCTAGCGATTTCACGCGGCCTCCTTTTGAATGGGCGTGGGAGCATATACCTTTCTTCCGGGGATTCAGGGATTCGCAGAAGTTTGTGGCTCTCTTATGCCTAACATATGCCTGCCTCGGGGGGCTGGGGGTCAATGAACTTGCCAAGTGGCTGCGACAGCAAGGGAAAAGGCTGTCCCGTGTGGGGGTGACGGCACTGATTGCTGTAGCGCTGCTTGCCCCTGTAGCTTATTCCTTCACTATGTTCGGCTTCCACGGGCAGCTTGGGGTAACGGATTATCCTCAGGAGTGGTATGAAGTGAATGATTATCTAAATCGGGATGAGAATGACTTCAATGTGCTCTTTTTACCCTGGCACCTCTATATGGATTGTAACTGGCTTCCTAATAGGGATAAGAGACTGGGGAATCCAGCTCAGCAATTCTTTGACAAACCTGTTATTGCTGGAGATAACATGGAGGTGCCGGTTATCTACTCTCAGAGTACAAACCCAATAAGCAAGTATGTGGAATTCCTGCTTGCTAATGGGAATGATGTAGACAATCTAGGTGAACTGCTGGCACCGCTTAATGTAAAGTATATAATTTTGGTTCACGAGGTGGACTATCAAAACTATGATTTTCTGTATCACCAAGATGACTTGAACATTGAGCTTGAGAGACAAGGGTTAACCCTGCTTAAAAATGAACACCCCATTGCCAGGGTTTACGGGATTGATAGCGTTGTCTATATTGAAAGCCTGGATGAATATCTAGAGTTGAGCGGTGAGCAGGATGTTATGGAGTATCTCCATATCTTGGGCACTGGTCCGAGCAGCGGCGGTGACGGCGATATGCAAAGGCTCGATTTCACCGAGAGTAACCCTGTGAAGTACCAGATTCTAGGCACCACACACAATTATACTATCTTCACCGTGCCTCAAAGCGTTAGCACCGAGTACTGGGAGCATAATGGTGAGCAGCCGATGAAGAACCTCGGGTTTATGCCCGCCTTTGAATCGGCTAAAGACGGGGGTGAGGTCACCTACACGAGATTCTACCGTGTTTATTTCCCAAGCTATATCATCTCAGTAGTGGCGCTGATAGTGCTGATGACAGCCTACTTCGGTAGGGGAAAAATGGCGAAGTTTTTTCGACGTGATAAGAAGGTGACAAAATAAAAACCCGCTTTCTGATTCTCATATCATACAAGTTGTGGCTTCGGGAGAGGCAAAATGAACCTTCCACCTGCCTGCCGGTATACAACTTCCTTCTGCAGGATCTTACCCGCGTAGTTCCACGCTAGAAGGAGGGCGTAGTCAGGCGGGGACTCGTGGAAGTGACTCTCAGGAAAGACCGGGATGTGCATGCCGGGGGTATAGCGACCTTGCTTGAAAGGTGTCGTGTCGCTGATATAGTCTAGGATGTCCGTGCCGATATTGCAGTAGTTCAGCAAAGTGTTCCCTTTGGCAGTGGCCCCGTATCCAGCAATTATTGCTCCTTGTGCCTTCAATGATTTTAAAAGTGACAGCAATGATTCCTTCATCCCCCCTACCTCTTCAGCAAATTTCTGGTAGGTCTTTAGCGAGCCGAGCTTCGCCTCTGCCTCCAATTTTAGCAGTTCAGCCTTGCGTGATGACAATGAGCAGGGGGACTTCTGCACATAAACACGAATGGAGCCTCCGTGGACGCCGATGTGCTGTACCTCGACGATGCCCATACCCAATCTACTGAAGAGAGTCACCAAGGGCTGCACAGCGAAGTAACGAAGGTGCTCGTGGTAGATAGTGTCGAACTCCAGTCTCTTCAGCATGTCCACTAGGTAGGGGACCTCAATAGCGAAAATGCCATCCTCAGCCAGTAGATGAGTGACCCCGCGAGTGAAACCCTCCAGGTCGGCCACATGGGCAAAAACATTCGTAGCCGAGATCACCTTGGCCTGACCCCTTTCTGCGCAGAGCCTGCGAGCGAGCCTCTCGTCAAAGAAGTCGTTTCTGGTCTCGATGCCGCGCGATACAGCCAATTTAGCGACGTTGGCAGCCGGTTCAATCCCTAGGGTTTTCATGTCATATTTCTGAAAACTATGTAGTAGAGTTCCATCGTTGCTACCAATGTCCACCACTAGGCTCCCTGGAGGCACGTTAAACCTCCATATAATGTCTTCGGCAAGCTTGGCAAAGTGGGCTTCCATGGGTTTTGATGTGCTTGTTAAGTAGGCATAGTCTTTAAACAGAATTTCGGGGTCAACGACGTGCGCAAGCTGCACAAGTCCACATGTGCTGCAGAAGCAAACATCTAAAGGATAGTGAGGCTCAGGTGCGCTCAGTTGGTCTTCTCGCAGAAAACTGTTGGCTAAGGGGATAGGACCAAGGGAAAGAAACTTGTGCAGTGTTCTCGATCGACAAATGCTGCAAG
>SMTZ1_10006230_pt1 | contig 12006 bp, 14 predicted proteins | sample DeeMarSWOR136_30_FD_25667 | JGI IMG/M metagenome (IMG submission 25667) | reverse complement strand
CACATACCGCTGAAATTCGCTGTGCCACAGGATTAGGGAGTGTAAGTGGGGTCATTCGTGGCGGCGCAATCCTAATTTTGGAACCTGGTGCACCCGGTTATGATCGAGTTGATTGGCTCCCCATGAATCCCACTCATCGAATAGTCACGGCAAGCTTTGCTCCGATATCGAAAAAAGATATTATTTTCTCCAAGGAAGCGCTACAAGTGGTCAATTGCGAAGGTCGAGAGGTTTTACGGCAAATCTTGATAGATCCAGATCCTGTGCGCTTCATGAAATTATGCCGAGGATTTGCTACAAAGGCTGGATTTCTCTCTGATCGTCTAGCCGAAGTAATAAAGAAAGCTATGGATGCCGGTGCTTTGGGCGCCACTCAAAATATGATTGGTGACGCTTTCCATGCACTCGTTGATGTGATGAGTGTTGATTCAGTGGTAAGCTCAGTAGCTGATGACTTTAAATCAGAAGTACTAGTATCAAAGATTTCGCATGGTGGACCAATCTATAGGTGAACTACTCCGTCTTTAAGGACGGAGCTTCCTGCTTCGACGCTTCAGCCAGTGCTGACAGCTTTACAGGCTCTTCCCGAGGTTCCCTCGGTGTCATGATGGATCTCAATCCCATCATCTTAATATTTTTAGCGGCGTTGACATCCCGGTCCAGTAATAAGCCACAGGCAGGGCAGGTCCACGTCCGGTCTGATAAAGTGAGCTCTTCATTGAGATTCCCACAGCCATTACAGTGTTTTGATGAAAATTGTCGATGGAAGACTGTCTTAACTGCCCCTATCTTGGGAAGCCTTACACGTCGAGTTGCAAAGTCGATGGTGAAAAATTGGGGCACTTCAAAGGATTGACGCCGTGCCTTCCGCCTTTGAAATTTCGGATAGCCCTGCTGTTCCTTACCCTCTGTGATGCGGCAAAAGAAATGTTCGAAGGCAAGCATGACACGTTTGACCGCATGTTGCAGGGATTGGGAGTACGCGTCTTTTAAAAAAGGGTTCTTCTTTTTCAGTTCGGGTAGGCGAGTGTTCAAATCGAACCAACTGAGGTTCGTTTCATCCGTCTCATAAGCGGTTTTCTTGGTTTCCAGCGCCCAGTTATAGACGAACCGACAACCATCGATGGTTTTCCGGATTCGCTCTCGTTGCGTTTGATTGGGATAGAGACGATACCGGAAGGTTTTGAGCATACATCTAGTTTCAGCAACGGTGTATTTGAAGTCCGCGATTCATCTCTAGCAATTGGACGTGTCTTCTCGCAATTTTGATAAATAGTAATAAGGTTGTAACAAGTAGAAGTGAAAGTGATGAAGAATCAACCGTCTTCGATTTTGTTTCCTCAAATGCCGAAATCTCTGCTAATCTCGATAACGGCATTGATGGCTGCCCTTGTTGCTGTATTGACCATGGCATTCCAAGTTTATGTTCCCGCGACAACGGGCTATTTTAACTTGGGTGAGGTCGGGGTCTTTATCTCCGCCATCTTATTTGGACCGATAGTCGGAGCCGTAGCCGGTGGTGTCGGTTCAATGGTTGCTGACATTGCGACAGGCTTTGTGCAATATGCTTTCGCTACTCTGTTGATTAAGGGTCTGGAAGGGTTTGTGGTTGGTTACTTTAGCTTCGCCTTTCGAGATCGATTGGCGCCAAAACAATTGAGATATCTTGGAATCGGGCTAGGTTTTGGGCTAGCGTTTTGTGTCATCCTCATTGGAGTCTTTCGGTTTAGTGGTGAATTGCAATTAATAGGAGGCCCTGAAGTGCCTTGGTGGGAGATTCCCCTCTTTCTCCCCTCATGGGTCTGGTTCCTCCTAGGAATTTTTCTTGGATCTATGACTGTTTTCATAACCTTAAGGTTTGAACCACAGGCAGCATGGAATGTAATGGTGATTTTATTCGGTGGGGGACTAATGATAACAGGTTACTTCCTCTATGAGTTTTTCATCTTCCAATATGCCGCCATTGCGGAATTACCCTTTAACGTCATGCAGGTAATTATTGGAATAACCATTGCACTTCCCATAACTGAACGTCTATTAAGAACTATGAAGAATTCAGAATGGATTGATTAAACCTGAGGGTAGGCGCAGGTTTTTAGCGGTGTGAATTAAGTTTTATTTCGATATCGCACTATATTCCGTGTTGCATATGACTGAACCCGAACTGCCCGAAGATCCCATGGAAGCCATCATGCAAATTCTCCGGGAAGCTGAACAAAGTGTAGATGGCGTCCAGGGTGTGGCAGTAGTCTCAACGGACGGACTCCCGATGGCAAGTGCCGTTGATACAAAAATGGGTGAAGCAGAGCTTGCAGCTTTGGCTTCCTCGATGCTTTCTATCGGTTCGACTGCAATGGATAATCTCAAGAAAGGCGAACTAGATAGCATCTATGTCAAATGCGATAAAGGGTACATATTGCTCCGATATAGTGGACCCTTAGCGGTTGTGCTTTTTATCACTGAAGAAAATGCACGATTAGGTCCACTTTTACTTGAATTAAAACGTACAGCTGCACGTCTTGAAGAGCTGCTTGGATTCGGTTAGAAGTTTTGTGTCTTTTTAGAACCCCAAGTGTTTGATGATTTCATCAACACCAATATCTTTCCGGATGCTTGTTTGGAATACAACAAGATTGGAATTGATTTCCTTCGCATCCCGCTCAAGTTGGTCTACATCGACTTCCATGACCTCAGCTAAGTCAATTTTGTTGATGACAAGAATATCAGCTTCGTGAAACATCACTGGATGTTTTTGAATCATCCACGGTCCCTCAGTAACACTAACCACGACAAGTCGAAGATGACTGCCCAGAGGAAAGTCAGCAGGGCATATGAGATTCCCCACATTTTCGATAATGATAATCTTGACGGAATCAATGTCAACAGACTGCAAGGCTTTTTGAATTAATTTTGCATCGAGATGACATTCTACACCGGTATTGACTTGAATGGTTTGAACTCCGTGTTTTGCAATCCTGTCAGCGTCGATTGTTGTGGTAACATCACCGGCAATTACCAGTATTTCTTTTCGCCGAGAGGCTATTTTTTGAGAAATTGCTTCTATAAGGGAGGTCTTGCCCGATCCAACACTACCTAAGATATTGATGGTCTTGATACCGTGTTTTTCGAAAAACTCTAAATTCTCTCTTGCTAAGGCTTTGTTTCGTTCCATGAAGTTTTCTTCTAGTTTTATCTCGACGGTTCCAGAACTTGGAGAATGTGTATGCCCGTGATGACCCCCTGAATGATCGTGGTGGTGTTCTCCCTCATCAGGTGTAATCACGATACGTTTTTTCTCTTTGTTTTTTGGTGTCAAAGGATTACCCACCAGTACTTGGGCAATTCATATCCAGTCTTTTGAATTCTTCCATCATTCTATTGGTTTGGAAATAAAGCGACTCAATTGTAATTTTTTCAAGATATATAGAACATCAACCATAATTGATGGGGAAGGAGGTATTTCGGTGCAGGCGTTACATATTACCGAAACTCGAGCCATTGTACCGGTTACTCGTAAACTTACACAACTAAGATTTACGCTCGAAGATCTAGTTGGTCCAGTCTTGGAAGGTGAGGAAGAATCCGGGCCTACCGGAGCACCTCGAGGACGTTTAAGCAATCGTCGCATAGGACAACTAATTCCAAATGCCGTTTTACAATGTCAAAAAGCTTCCTCGGAATTTATCGAGTTAACCTTGACATATGACCGTACAGTAAAGGTTCCTGAATATATTGCGCGAGAGCGCCGATATAGGACGTTAACATATTCAGCGAGTGCTGATATCCTTTGGCGACCTGAAACGGGATTCTGTTTCATTATGGACATTCCACGGCGTGCAGTAAAAGCTACAACCTGGATATTATCTGCTGCTGTACTTGGGTATCCAGGCCGATTATCAAGTTATGATGTAGATCGTACTCAAATGCGCAAAGTAATCAGTTTCCTGACAAGCATGTCGCGAGGAGGTCCTGGCGAACTTGTGCGTGCGGTTTTTCGAGAAATTGAACTCAATGGAAACTATTTTGATGAGTTAAATATCCGCGCTCGAGATTTGAACAAAATGGATCTATACAAAGAAGTGCAAAAGGGTGCTGGGCATATTCATGCCATCAGTTTTGTTACTCCTATTATCGATGGTGTCGGGCGTCCCTTGGTTTGTCGAATGGACTCAACAGGTGCAATTCAAATTTATTCGCAGCGGCTTCCCAATGATTCCTTACGCGCTCTTCTTCTTTGGCTAGAGGAAATGTTTGCGAAGTAAACTAAGGTCGTTATCCCAAACGCGTGGTTTCCACTAAGCTTATTTGTGCCTGTTCAGAGTTAGGGATATCGCTACTTGAGGTTCGTCATCAATGGTTCTTGTAACCAGTGGAAGTCCATCAAAAACCCTTGCCTGGAAAGTTGCGCAGCAACTTAATACCAAGTTCTTTGACACCGAAGTCAAACGGTTTCCCGATGGTGAAACCTACGTTAGAATTCTTGGTGAAGTTGCGAAAGAAGAAGTAGTCGTCGTTCAATCGTTGGGGCATCAACCCAATCATTATCTGGTTGAACTTTTTCTCATACTTGATGCGCTTAAAGACTTGAAAGCAAAACGGGTCATTACAGTCTTGCCCTATTTCGCTTATGCCCGGCAGGATGAACGGTTCAAACCTGGAGAGGCTATCAGTCTCAAGACAGTGAGCCGTCTCATTGAAGCGGCTGGAGCCGACCATATTTTCACAATTGATTCACACCGTCATCGTGTCGTTGAACAGGATGAATTAACTAAAGTACCTCTCGAAGATCTAACTGCAATGGCTGAGCTTGCAGAACATGTGAACTCAAAGTATGAATTGACCAATCCCGCGGTTATTGGCCCTGACTCGGAAGCAGGGGCATGGGCAAAAATTGCCGCTGACGCACTCTCTGTAGATTATGACGCCCTCGAAAAGAAACGGTTCGACGCTGAAACCGTTGAAATCAAACCCCGCCACCTCGATCTGAAGGGACGCGATGTGTTAATTGTTGATGACATCATCAGCACTGGGAATACCATCATCAAAGCAATTGATGTTTTGAAGAAAAATGGAGTCAAAGATATCTACGTCGCATGTACACATCCCCTCCTTGTGCTAAATGCCTTGGTCCGAATCTATCAAGCCGGCGCGCTAGATGTGGTTGGTACAGATACTGTGAGTTCAGTGATTAGCCAAGTATCAGTCGCGCCAGTCATTGCAAACGCCATTAATAAAATCAAATAATCGGAGATAACCACATGTCCGCTAAAACACGAAAATTCTGGAAAGCCCTCAAATGCCCTGTGTGTGGGGAACGTGCTGTCTTCTTCGTCACAATGGACGCAGTAAAAGATGCGACTCAGTACCCTGTTCCCTTTGAAGTCATTCACGATGACCATAAATTTTTAATTTACCTTGACTCCGGTCTTTTAATTAGCCGAATTGAAGAGGCAAAACCCCCAATAGCATCAACAGAAGCGAAGCCAAAGGCAAAATCAAAGCCAAAGGCAAAAACCAAAAAGACTAAAAAAGAGACCTGAGACTTTCAACGCTGCAGCCCGGTAGTGTAGACTCCTTCAACAGAGGAGGCACTATGGTCAATCATCCGAGGCTCTGGATTCGCCAATAAATTGCGGTGGAGAAACCTTGGGACCGCGGTTCGAATCCGCGCCGGGCTACCATTTCCTTTTAGAATTGTTATAGCGGGCTATCGGTCGAAGAATGGACTCTTTCCCGTTGCCGCTAAAGGAATACCAATGATGATGGTGCTATCTGGCATAAGTTTCATCTGATATGCCCCTACTCCTGCCCGGAAGAAAATCCGATTATCAACATTGTGAATTTGAGCTGTCTTAACAGCACTTCCTAAAGCAATTCCCATATCCAGGGCTTTAATGATGCAAGTGGGGCCAGCGAAAAAGAGTCCCTGCTTCCGCCCCTCCTTGAGCATTTTTGCACAGGTTTCATACCCACAAGCCCCACAATTTGTACCTAATGGTTTAGGACCTTTCAAGCCGATTAAAACTAACGCCGTACATTTCTCTACATTCTTTGCATCACGTGTCCAGTGATCATCAGGGGCTTTGGAGATTTTGTACATTTGTTTAGCAACAGCATCCTTTTCTTTTCCCGTAAGAATCATGGTTTCAATATCATCAATACCCCTGCCTTTTGGCGCTGTTCGCGCTGCAATGAGCATGAGTTTTGCTACTTCAATCACAGTTTTTGCTTCTTCTTCAGGACCAGTTATTGGCATATCAACACCGGTCATCTCAGTACTGACTTGGGATTTTAGTTTTTACTATGAACTGAGATTCTGCCTATACGAAATCTCCACCAAAAATAAAATGAAGAAAAATTGCTTTTGCCCAAATATCATAAACCCGAAAGGCTAATTTTCCCTATGGATACTGGCTACATAACAGTCACACCCGTACTAACCACTTCTCCTATGAGGTAAATCACTTGTCGGAGTTCATTCGTGTATCAGTTGGAACAGCGGCTACACTTGACTTACTCCACTGTAGGCTCGATGCCTTACCAACAACGGCGTACACCATGACCTCAACTGAAAATCGATGTAGGGCTAATTGCGCTTTTTGCGCACAAGCCCGAAGCAGTAATGCAAAATCCAATCAACTGTCAAGGATCACTTGGCCTAAATTTTCTCGCTCCCAAATCATCCGCGCCCTTGAAATGACAAAACAAACGGGACAATTTCAGCGCCTCTGCATCCAAACCCTATATTACCCCAACCTCATGGAAGACCTCAAGCAACTTGTTAAAGAATTCACGCAGCACCTACCCTCCATTCCCATTTCAATAGCTCTACCACCCTTTGAGCTAGATCAAATTCAACACCTCTTCAACTTAGGTGTTGATCGTGTCGCAATTTCGCTTGATGCCGCTACTCCGAAACTATTTGAATCGATCAAAGGAAACGGCGTGAAAGGACCATTCAGATGGGAACATCATAAAACCGCGCTACAATCCGCCCTTTCAATCTTCGGTGCTGGTCGAACAACGACTCATATCATAATTGGATTGGGAGAAACTGATGAACAGGCTATTACGCTCTTCCAAGAATTAACCGATCAAGGAATCACCATTGGTCTTTTTCCCTTTACACCAATTTCTGGTACAGCTTTAGCAGAACAACACCGCCCCTCAATTAAGAGGTATCGACGTATCCAACTAACTCATTTCCTAATCCAAAACCAACTAGCACACCTTAGCCAAATGAAATTCAATTCACCACAGAAACAGCTTGTGCACATTGATCTTCCAATAGAGGCACTCAGAGAGGTTATTGAATGTGGAACAGCTTTTCAAACCTCTGGGTGCCCATCATGTAATCGTCCTTTCTTTACCGAAAATCCTGGGGGACCACTTTATAATTATCCGCGCCCTCCAAATGAAACGGAAATCAAAGAAATACGCAACCAATTAGGAGGCTTATTCTGAACAATGACTCAACCATGGCGGCTCGTACGAACTGGCATTTTCAACGCCTATGAGAATATGGCTATTGATCATGTATTACTCGACGCGCTACACAAAGAAACAGCCGCTAATACGATTCGCTTCTATCGATGGAATCCTTCGGCGGTCTCAATTGGGCGATTTCAACATCTTGATGATGAGGTAGACGTGGATGCTTGTCGTACACTCAATATCGATATCGTACGCAGAATGTCAAGCGGTGGCGCGGTATTTCATGATTTTGAAGGAGAGCTAACTTACAGTATTATATGTCGAACAGACAACACAAAACTACCCACGGATGTTATAGAAACCTACCAATACCTCTGTAATGGTCTACTCAAGGGGCTCAGTCGTCTAGGAGTCCATGCCAAATTTTCTTCGGGGTCTGAAAGCTTTTGCCCGAATCTCTTTGTGAAAAAACGGAAAATTTCAGGAAATGCTCAATCACGGCGGGGAAACACCCTTCTACAACATGGAACCATTCTTCGCCAACTTGACCTAACCAAGATGTTTGCTGTGTTAAAGGTCAACAAGGACAAAGCCGATGCGAAGGTAATGGAAAGAGCTGCCCAACAATTGACATCGCTCCAACTTGAACTGGGAAAACCACCTGCCTTCGGACAAATTGAAGAGGCACTTATTGAAGGCTTAGCAAACACGTTGCCTGCCCGATTCTACGAAGAGGGATTAACCGACGCTGAATTACAATCTGCCCGAAAAATCGCGAAATCCTGGTATGCTAACCCCAAGTGGACACTTCAACGGGGGTTTAAACCCTGACCTCCTCACCTCCCAAATCAAAAAACCTAGAACATTGGTTTAACACTCACTCAACAGAACTTGACGATTTATTTGAGCAAGCCCACAGTCTAACTAAACAACACTTTGACAATCACATCACCGTCTTCAATCCTGGCTGGCAATTTCCTGCGGTTTCAATAACAGGAAATCAGTGCCAGCTTAACTGCCAACATTGTGGTGGGCACTTTCTCCAACAAATGCATGCCATTACTCGCCCCAATGATCTTCTCACCTTCTGTCAGGATCTAGCTCAACGAAATGGAATGGGCTGTCTCATTAGTGGTGGATGCGATTCAGATGGCAACATTCCCCTTACTCCTTTTCTTCCGGTTCTCACTGAAATTAAACAAACAACAAAGCTGTTTCTCAATGTGCATACTGGATTTCTCACTAACTCAGAGGCAGAACAGCTTGCACGTACAGGGATTGACTGTGCTTCAGTCGACATTGTAGGCGATGAAACCACACTCCACACAATATATGGGTTAAACCACCGCTCAACAACCGATTATGCCACAACCCTACACGCGCTCAAAAATGCCAAATTACCTGTCGCTCCACATATTTGCGTTGGCCTCAATCATGGCCAACTATCTGGTGAACTGGTCGGGCTCCAACTTATCCATTCAATTTTACAACCCATGGTGCTAGTAATCATTGCCTTAATGCCCACTCAGGGAACTCCAATGGCCAACAGCCCTCCCGCTAATCCAGTAGATGTAGCGAGAATCTGTGCAATAAGTCGTCTCCTTTTTCCTGAATGTGAAATTGCACTTGGGTGCATGCGACCTCGAGGCGCAGTTCGACGAGAATTAGAACAATTGGCTATTCATGCTGGGGTTACCCGTCTTGTGCTTCCTACAAAATCCACTATTCAGTATTTACAACATAATGGATACACAATTCGGACTATGAATGCTTGCTGTGTAATGTAATCGGCGATCTGAAAATTTCAAGTAGAAATCTGAGCTAAGCCAATTCTTCTTTAGAGATTTTTACGCCCTTGGAATCAATTACAGCGATTTGAATTGAACCCCCAGAAGCGATATCTCTCCTTCGGGCAGCATTTACCGCACGCATCACTAATTGTTTGCCATCTTCGATGGTCATACCCTTTCGATACTCATCTTCAAGGACACCATAGGCAACAACTGATCCGCTCCCGGTTGCGGTGAAATCCTCTTCTTCCAACATGCTACCTAATGGGTCCAACATATACACGTGACTACCTTCTTCGTCCACACCGCCTACAATCAACATAGCAATCAAAGGAAACATCCGGTTTCGAAATAGAATAGATGAGGTTAATCGAGAAATAGCCTTAACCGTTAGGTCTCGACCTTTGTCCAGCGCCTCCAACTTCGCAATAGCCCGAACGCTATTAATGAGTTGTTGGGCATCCGCCACTGAACCTGAAATCGTCATAGCCGTGTGGTCAGTGATTTGCAGAATTTTTGGAGCGGTGTCGCTAGCAACAAGATAGCCCATGGTTGCTTGACTCTCAGTACCAAGAATAATGCCTCCATCAACCTTCACAGCTACTGTAGTCGTATGAGACATTAAACGGTGATTATTATTTTGCTCCATGATGCTTGTACCCTCTAACATAGTGGATGTTTGCCCACGACTATGCCCACGAATTTAAGTCTTATTCTCTTTTTGGTTTCATATGCTCCCTCTCCGAATGTCAAATCTAAAGTATGACATGTCAAAACATTTTTAGCTGGGGCTCTTCTCGTTCCCTTCACTCAAGTTAAGGATGAAATAGCCTTGGCATTCCGACCCGAAATTCGTACTCCTCAATCTGGTGAGCCTCGTCGCGGGCGAGGTTTTAGCCTCGAAGAATTAAAAGCCGCCAAAATAAGCCTCGCCGATGCCCGATGGATGGCCATCCCAATTGACAGTCGCCGAAAATCACATCACGCAGAAAACGTGAAATCGCTTCAAGATTACGTAAAACGGATCAAGAAACTCGGAAAAGAAACGAGGAAACCTAAGGCAAAACCCAAGGCGGAAAAACCTGCTCCTACGAAACCCAAAGCCATTGAAACAAACCTAACTGAACTTTCTGGCGTAACAAAGAAGACTGCCGAGACTTTAGTAGCCGCTGGTATTGCTAACATTCACGATCTATCAACAACTTCTCCTCGTCGCTTGGCGAGAAGAACTGATATTAAACGTGATCGCGCTGAACGGTTAATTGAAACCGCTAAACGATATGAGCGAGAAAAGTCGAAAGCAGCTCGAGAAGAAAAAGCCAAAGAACCTCAAATTAAAGAACTTAAACACCTCCCCGAAATTACACGTGATGATGTGAGAAATCTACAAGATCTGGGAGTCAAAAAGCTTGACGATTTGAAGGCTGAGAATCCTCGTGATCTCTCATTATTAACAGGTATTCCGGAAACCAGAATCAAAGAATGGCGAAAAATTCTCCGCGCTTTAGATAAAGCATAATATCCTCAATAATTCAGCCAATCATTTTTATTCAAGGTAGGGCTCCCAAGGCATTGCTTGTTCAGTAGAATACCATCCGAATTCCTGATGGAGGATCGCAATTGCGCCTTGAGGTGGGATTATACCATGTTCAGTAATAATTGAATCAATGTATTCTGGAGGAGTGACATCAAAAGCTGGATTTCGGACATTCACGTGTTTCCATCGTGCAAGGACATCAGGTGATACAACCTCAGAAACATCTCGCTCTTCAATCTCAATGAGTTCGCCTGCCATGGTTGCCGGGCTAAATTTGTAACTTTCAGCGGCAACAAAGACATCGACTCGTGCTTCATGGGCGGCAAGTGCCACAAAACTGGTACCAATCTTGTTTACTACTGCACCATTCGCAGTAATCGCATCTGCACCCACGAAGACTTTATCTGCACGACTAATGAGATGTCGAATCGCATTATCCGTTATTATCGAACAAGGAATCCCTGCCTCATCAAGCCAAGTCGCGGTAATATGACCTTGGTATTTTGGTCGAGTTTCAGGAACATAAACAGTAAATTCTTTTCCCATCGAATAAGCGGTTTTCAGCACACCAAAGGCTGTAGCGCTGTTACAATATGTAAAGATAATATCTCCCTCGACTATTAGCCGTGAACCAATCTGTCCTATGGCTTTGACGGCATTAATTGACAAATCAATGAAACCAGATCCAATTGTTTCCCCCGCTTCTCTTAATTCAACAATATTTTTGGTTTGATCTGCCTTCGACAGTAATCTGGTGTAAAAATATCGTAATCCATTGGGTAAGGATACAGCTGTGGGTCTTGTCTCGTATAGTGTTTGAGCCGCCGCTGCTACATCTTTGAGTAGTTTCGGGATCCGTTTTGCTTTTGATTCATTGGTAGCAACCATTAACCCTTTTACTGCGGCACGTGCAATTCGCCCCGCACCCCTAGTTCGCATCGAACGAATCTCCTCAGCAATGAATTGAACTTCTTGAGGGATGACCACCATGTCTTTTCGCCGAGCCATTTAATACATACTCAAGGTATTAATGCTGCCATGGGGGCGCGTTGCTATGAACCTTGATTGGCTGATAAAGAAATTCAATACTTACGAAATTGCAAGTGCCGATGGCACAGCTATTGCTGCAGCCTCGGCCTTGAAAGATCTCACATTAAAAACCCAAGCCAAATCGGGGAAGGACCTTTTCGACCAAATAAAAGTCGCCGCATTGGGACTACGTGAGGCTCGACAAAGTTCAGCCGC
>SMTZ1_10006229_pt1 | contig 12006 bp, 8 predicted proteins | sample DeeMarSWOR136_30_FD_25667 | JGI IMG/M metagenome (IMG submission 25667) | reverse complement strand
CTATAGTGTGTTAGGTAACCAGATCTTCTCAAAACCGGTTTGGGCCACCAGCTGTTTTCTCCAATCCCAGCATTCCCTTTTTTGTGAGTAGTATAGGGTAAAGTCCCTCGTGGGTCAATAAAACCCTTTTCGTCAATTACAAGCGTACTGCTGAAGATAACCGTATGTTCCTCAAAAGTCCAACAATCCCTGTGATCATTTCTTTCTCTTCCGCGAGGGTGATCTCTTTGCCTCTCTCTTGATCCCAGCCAACTGTTCGTAGATTTTCAAGACGACCGTTGCATCGCTCTGATCCCAACCACAATAATGGGCCTTGAGCAGAATCTGATGGTACAGCCCTGCCATGGGTAGCACAACACCCAGCTTCTTAGCGCCCTCCAGAGCAAGTTCAAGATCCTTGACGGCCAGCCACACAGGACCTTTCGCTTCGAAATTACCCCTAAGCATGTCCCTACCCCTGGCTGCGATCAAATCACTTCCAGCAGCCCCAGAAATCAAGACATCGAGCATGATATCAGGGTCGAGACCAGCCTTGATACCTAACACTAACCCTTCAATAGCGGCAGCCTGATTGAGGAAGAGGGTCTGGTTAACGACAAGCTTCAGCATGGCGGCGTCACCATTCTTCCCCACATAGACTGTCTTCTTACCTACCTTATCCAGCACTGGCTTGACCTTGTTGAAGACCGACTTTTTACCTCCAGCCATAAAAACCATATTACCAACCCTGGCCTGGGCTGAAGAGCCTGAGATAGGAACATCCATCCAATCGATCCCCCTTTTTGCAAGCCTCTGTGCCATGACCTTGGTTTCCCACGGGGGTACAGTGCTAGTATCAACAATAATCTGACCCTTTGGCGCAGCCGCCAAGATGCCTTCTCTGCCTTCCACAACCTCCCGTACTATGTCCCAGTTTGGAAGGGATAACATAATGAGATCCGCTCCATCTGCTGCCTCTTTGGCAGAGTTCACGGACGTGAGACCAAGGGGGACCAAATTGGACATCCGTTTCAGAACGATGTCAAAGCCTGTCACATAATACCCTGCCTTTAAGAGGAAGGTAGTTATAGGGGTTCCCATCGCCCCAAGACCTATGATCGAGATATTCCTTATACTCATCGCCGGTTTCCTCCTCAGAAAAGATGTGGTTTGGGATATCCTTCAATGATTTCGATGCCTCTACCCTAGGCTGTCCAAGGGTATGTATCAGGCTAATGCCTTTTAGGCGCTTTTCTGAGCGCCAACAGTATCTTCTCCGGAGTTGCGGGAAGTTCTCTGATCCTAATTCCCACGGCATCGTTGATTGCGTTTATGATGGCAGGTGCTGTGGCAATGTTGGTGGCCTCTCCAAGTCCCTTGGCTCCAAAGGGGCCTGTGGGTTCATCGCTTTCCACTATAATCGCATCGATCTCCGGGGCATCCATAGCGGTAGGAATTAGATAGTCTGTGAAGTTAGGGTTCAGGGTGCGTCCCTCCTCAAGGAGTATCTCTTCCGTGAGGGCCTGTCCAAGCCCCATGAGTATTCCTCCGGTTATTTGCCCTCTCACCAGCTCCGGGTTTACCGCTCTGCCCACGTCGTGGGCCGCGGTGATTCTTACCACCTTGGCCAACCCAGTTTTGGTATCTACCTCAACCTCTGCGATTTGGGTGGCACTCACATAGGCTGGGAATGGGTCACCCTGTCCTGTCTCAGGGTCCAAAAGTGTGTTTGGCGGGTTAAAGTAAGCAGTAGCTACTACTGGCTTACCGTTAAGTTGGTAGGAGGTGAAGGCGAGCGTACCAATTGAAATACATTTTTTGGGCGTATTTTTCACAGAAACCCAACCATCTTCGGCCTCTAAGGCCTCAGTACTCACAGAGAGTTTTTCAGCAGCAATCTCAAAGAGCATTCCCTTTGCCTTGTCTGCCGCTCTTCGAATGGCATTGCCTGTTGCATACGTAACCCTGCTCGCCACGCTTCCGCTACAGTGGGGTGTGATCTTTGTATCGCCTGAGACGAGTGCAACAGTGTCAAGGGGCATCCCCAACGCTTCAGCCGCTATCTGGGACAGAACAGTATCAGAACCCTGGCCCATGTCAGCAGAGCCTACCATGACAACCGCAGAGCCGTCAGGATTCACCTTCACCACAGCAGCGCTCGGGTTAGGCTTCTCTGTCAGGCCGATGGGATAGAGCATACATGCAATACCTCGTCCCCTCTTAATGTGAGGGACACCGGTCTCTTTCTTGTACGGTTTCTCCCACCCTGCAGCCTCTGATGCCCTTGCGAGAGTTACCTTAAGCTGTTCATTATGGAGCATCTGTCCCGTTGCGATGCGATCCCCAGATTCAAGGGCATTTCTAAGCCTCAACTCGAGGGGGTCTACCCCCAGGATTTCTGCGATATGATCCATGTGGCTCTCTACGGCTGCCATCACCTGTGGGACGCCAAAGCCTCGCATGGCACCGCCTACGGTATTGTTGGTGTATACCAAGTAGCCATCAACTTTCACATGGGGTATCTTGTACGGGCCAGGGGCAAATATGCTCGCCTTGGTTATCTGGGACTCTCCCAGTTGCGTGTAAGCCCCGTTGTCTGAGATCATGCTCACTTCCCTCGACAGTAGTGTGCCATCCTTTTTCACCCCGGTCTTATACTCGAGGAAGTAACTATGTCGCGTGGTGGAGCCGGTAAATTCCTCCTCCCTTGTCCAGGCCATCTTAACCGGTCTTCTCGTCTTCATAGCTAGTAGGGCAATGTAGGGCTCCAGTGAGACCTCGTTTCTACCCCCGAAACCACCCCCGCACGCGGCGTGTATCAACCTGATTTTGCTGGATGGCATTTTGAGGATTCGCGCGAGCTCTCCGTGAACGTTAAAGAGCATGGCCCATGATGACCATATGGTGAGTCCTTCTTGATCACTGAAAACGGCGACCCCGGTGTGCGGTTCCAGGTGGCAATGTTCCATTTTCCCTGTGGAGAAACTATCCTCAATTATCTTGTCTGAGAGCCTCAGGCCCTCCTCCACGTCTCCAAAACGTATTTTGCGGTGAAAACACAGGTTTCCACCCTCGTGGACCTTTGGGGCATTAGGCCTTAATGCCTCCCTGGGGTCAAAGACCGCGGGCAAGGCCTCATATTCCACATCTATAAATTCTAAGGCCTCTTCGGCGATTTCTTCGTTTTCAGCTGCCACAGCAGCTATTGGGTCACCCATATATCTGACCTTGTCCTGGGCGAACACGACTTGATCTTTAAAATTGTAGCCATAGGCATTAAGGGGCACATCCTCAGCTGTTATTACCGCCCTAATTCCTGGAAGGCTCTCTGCTCTGCTGGTGTCCACCCTAAGGACTTTCGCGTGAGGATGCTTGCTTCTGAGAAGTTTTGCGTAGAGCATTCCTGGGAACTCAAGATCATCGGCATACCGAGCTGCCCCCAAAACCTTATCCATCGAATCTCTTTTAGGTATTGATTTTCCGAAAATCCTGTAACCCGCTTCGGTCATGCTTTTCACTTCTTCTCAGAATTTTTCTTGGAGGCCTCCAGGATGGCTTCGATTATGGGAACGTAGCCGGTGCACCGGCATAGGTTTCCGGATATCGCCTCCTGAACATCTTCCCTGGTAGGGTTTGGATCCTCATCGAGAAGGGCTTTCGCCGACATAATTATACCCGGAATGCAAAACCCACATTGAACCGCATTACTGTTAATGAGGGCCTCCTGTAATGGATGAAGCGTGTCTCGACTACCGAGACCTTCGATTGTGAGCACATCCTTTCCATTGGCCTTTGGTGCGAGTATGAGGCAGGAATTCACAGGTTTGCCATCCATGAGCACGGTGCAGGCTCCACATTCCCCTGTGTCGCAACCCTTCTTAGCGCCGGTCAGCTTTAATCTATGGCGTAACACATCGAGTAACGTCTCATTGGGTTTGACCTTCAGCTTGATCGTGCTCCCATTCAAGGTGAACTCTATCTCCACAAGATCCTCCTTCATCATCTAGCGCCCCCTGATCCTCTCAGCAGCCCTTTGAATTGCCATTTCAATCAGGGATTTCACGACATCTCTCCGGTATTCGGCCGAGGCGCGGATATCAGATATAGGTCTGATTTCAGTTGAGGCTATCTCTGCGGCTCTCGTGATATTCCCCTGGTCGCACGCTTTCCCCTTGAGGAAGGCCTCGGTCTCAATAGCCCTCATCGGTGTAGGTGCAACAGAGCCCAAGGCTATGCGGACATCCTCAACACAGTCCTTTTTCAGTTTCACCACTACCGCTACATTTGCTACGGAAATATCGTGGCCCACTCTTCTGCCAACCTTCATAAATGCCCCGCCATACCCATCTGGCTGACAGGGTACAATTATTTCGGTTACTAGTTCACCGCTCCGGAGCGCGGTCCTCTTCACGGATGCAAAGAAGTTCTCTATCGGGACTATCCGTTCGCCCTTGGTACTCAAAATTTTAAGTCTGGCTCCAAGGCTCAGCAGAGGGGGGGCTGTATCGGCGCCCGGAGAGGCATTACAGAGATTCCCACCTATGGTACCCATGGTGCGGATTTGAGGTGTAGCCATGGAGCGGACCGCCTCAGCCAGAATGAAGGTTTTCTTCCTTATAACTGGCGAGGCCTTGAGGGTTCGAAGCTTCACCATAGACCCTATCCTGAGGGTTTCTCCCTCATCCCTGATGTAGTGTAACTCTTCAATATTCTCTATATCAAAAATGTACTTTAACGGGGGCACCTCTCTGGTTTTGAGTTGGACAACCAAGTCCGTTCCCCCTGCCATAATCTTTCCCTCGGAACCGAACTTTTCGACCAGCGGTAAGAGTTCCACAAGGGTTGATGGTTGAAAATATTTAAAGGGCTTTATTGTGCGCAACGCCATTTTAAATGCCCCTCTTTGAACAGGGAGTGATTACACTTTCACTATGTGATCCATATCCCTTGACGCTCGTTACAACTATTCCCAAGGACATAGGGCATCTTCCCTCGGGGTGGTAAGAATTGGCCTTTGGGTGAGGCCAGTATAGGCAAAAGTCCCTTGGGCGTCAATGGAAAAGCCATTGTACAAAATTACTGAGAAATCTCTTGACAGGACTATAACCAAGTAATATGTAATTGACATATTTGCATGACTTAGCCCGCGGAAGTTCCGCCGCGGGCTCTAGCTCACATGATTCTTGGAAAGGAGGTGATCCATAGTTTAATCGGGCAGGAGGATCGTTTAGGTTAGAATTAGATTAAAATTAGATGAGAAAAGGAGGTAAAAAAATGGCACAAGGTACATATGAAAAGTTTTTGGAGGCACATACCCCACCAAAGGATACACCAATTTATACTGGACCATTGGCTGATACACCCATGGATTTTGAGCATCCTGTGCTTGATTGGGATAAATATGCCTACCATAAGGGATGCATGACCCAAGCAGTTGATTGGGACGAGAATATAAACTATGAGCGAATGAGGAATTATCGCCTTGAGCGTACCAAAGAACAATTAAAGGCATATGATGTGGGTGCGATCCTTTCGATAAATGAGTGGAATACCCGTTACATTACCGGAACCTGGACACCACACTGGACCACCCCTTCCTCTGGGTTGCGGTATTGCCTGCTTGCAGCAAATGCCAAGGGGCCGATTGTGTATGAGCAGGCAGAGATTGGGTACCACACTCGACAGATGTGCCCTTGGCTTGACAAGGTTAAGGTAGCTGTCACAGGCACGGGCTGGAGCAGTATAATCATCGGCGTGGACGCCCAAAAGGCGCAGAGGGATAAGCTTATCAAGCAGATAGCGGATGATCTTAAGTCTTACGGTATGGATAAGGAGCCCCTGGCGCTGGATGTTGCAGACCCTGGATTAATTGAGGGTTTCCAGGATGCGGGAATCAAGGTGAGCCTTAAGGGTCAGGAGCTGATGTTTCACGCCCGCAAGATCAAGAATAGGGATGAAGTAGAGTGCTTGCGCATAGCTGCTGCAATTGGGGACGCCGAGTTTCAGGCCCTTAAGGACATGTTAAAACCTGGCGTACGTGAGAATGAAATTGTGGGCACGATGCACAAGGTTGCCTATGACCTCGGGGGTCAGGTATACTCGGGGATTTTTTGCACCTCTGGTGAGTTTAGCTGGCCCAACTCTCGTGAGACAAGCGCGAATCGCATAGTCCGTCCTGGCGATATCATCTATGCTGATACCTACAACAGCTCTTACAATGGCTACAAGACATGTTACTACCGAACATTCTGCTGTGGTAAGGCGACTCAGCTGATGAAGGATGACTATGCCAGAACACTGGATTGGCTATACGCCTCTATCAGTGTAATCAAACCTGGTATTACTACGAGGGAGATAGCCGAGCAGTGGCCTGAGTCTGATAAGGTCTGGAGCGACATCCTGATAAAATATGAGGACCAGACCGCTGGAAGCAACTGGATGCATGGTATAGGGCTCACTCTCTATGAACTCCCTCTCGCGTGGCGCGAGGTATCCCTTAAGCACCCGCTGCCTATAGAGAAGGGCATGACCTTTGCGATTGAGACGCAGCTTGGAACTATAGGCAGTGGCGCGGCACGGATTGAAGAGATGATCCATGTCGTAGATGGTGGGGTTGAGGTGTTAACCAAGTGGCCCATCGGCGAGATCACGGAGGTTTACTGATAGATCACCTAAGAACCACAATCTTACACCTGGATGTTTCACTTATTATGGAGAGCATTAAATAGTCTGCAATCCAGGCAATCGAACAAGGGTCACGGGGTCTTTAGAAAAGACCTCATGACCCTTTTCTGCCCTGATCAGATACAGTTAGCGCAAACAATATCATGCGCTCGGTAGTGATACGGAGGCGCTTTCCCATAACCTAGGCCGGATGTCCAGGGGAAGAACTTCTGAACGTGTAAAGGTTCCAAATCCGCCAGGCCGGGGGCCAGGGTTTTTGCTTTGGAAGGCAGATAGTGAAGGAGCAGGCTATGCGTTTTGCAGTGGATACCGGTGGCACCTTTACGGACTTGGTTTTTGAGGACGACTCGGGCAGCCTCCACATGTTCAAGGCGCCGACCACCCCCCATGACCCGGTGGAAGGCATTCTGGACGCTGTCCGAGCTGCGGCTGAGAGCATGTCGGTGACCACGGAGGAGTTGCTTGGTCGAGGGGAGCTTTTCATCCACGGCACCACCCATGCCAGCAACGCCATCATCACCGGAAATACGGCCAGGACAGCCTTCCTCACAACGAAGGGCCATCGGGACATCCTCGTCATTCGGGAAGGAGGGCGGCTTGAACCATTTAATTTTGCTGTGCCCTTTCCCAGGCCTTATATCCCTCGAGCGCTGACCTTCGAGGTGCCCGAGCGCATCAGCTGGGAGGGCAGGGTTATAGAGCCCCTGGACGAAGGGGCTGTCGTGGATATCATCCTCGGACTGAAGAAGCTTAAGGTGGAGGCAGTCGCGGTCTGCCTGCTCTGGTCCACCGTCAATCCAGCCCATGAAGATCGGGTCGGGAAGCTTCTCGAGGAGTACCTACCAGATGTGCCCCATACCCTCTCTCACGTGCTCAACCCGATTCTGCGCGAGTACCGCCGTGCCTCCTCGGCCTGCTTGGATGCCTCCCTCAAGCCGCTTATGTCCCGCTATCTCGGCGGTCTATCCAATCGCCTGAAAGAGGCGGGCTTCAAAGGTCGACTCCTGATGCTCACCTCCAAGGGAGGCGTAATGGATTTCGAAGACCTGGCCGGAGCGCCAATCCACGCGATCGGCTCCGGGCCCTCGATGGCCCCGGTCGCAGGGCGTTACTACGCCCGGGCGGACGCGAAGTCAAATACCGCTATCGTGGCTGACACCGGTGGAACAACCTACGATGTGAGCCTGGTCCGCCGGGGGATTATTCCCATGACGCCTGAAACCTGGATTGGACAACGCTACCGCGGCCATATAGTCGGCTTCCCTTCGGTGGACGTGAAGAGCGTTGGCGCGGGAGGAGGAAGCATTGCGTGGGTAGATGAGGGCGGCCTGCTCCACGTGGGTCCCATCAGCGCAGGGGCAGTCCCGGGTCCGGTCTGCTATGGAAAGGGTGGCACACGGCCGACGGTGACGGACGCCTCCCTGGTGCTCGGCTACATTGACCCAGCGTTCTTCCTTGGCGGGGCAATGAAGCTTGAAGTGGAGCGCGCGGCTAAGGCCATCAAGGAGGAGGTGGCCCGTCCGCTGGGACTGGACCTCTCCGAAGGTGCTTTGGCCATACTCCGGCTTGCCACCGAAAACATGGTGGGAGCAATCGAAGAGATCACCATCCATCAGGGAATGGACCCCCGCACCGCGGTGCTCGTCGGGGGCGGTGGCGCCGCCGGCCTCAACTCGGTGGCCATCGCTCGGCGGCTTGACTGCAAGACGGTCATCATACCGGAGGTAGTCGCGGTGCTGTCCGCCGCGGGGGCACTGATGTCCGACCTGCGTGCTGACTACCAGGCCCTCTTCTACACCGCGACCGATACCTTCGACTTCGATGGGGTGAACGCCACCTTGGCTTCCCTTACGGAAAAATGCCAGGCTTTCATAGAGGGTCCTGGTACGGGCGCGGCGGAGCATTCGATCGAATTCCATGCGGAGGCCCGGTACCGCGATCAGATCTGGGAGATCGACCTTCCTCTCCAGATCACGCGCTTTGAAACACCCGAGGACATTGCCCGGGTACGGGAGGACTTTGACCGGATGCACGAGGAGGTATTCGCTTTCCGGGACCCGGGCTCGGAGGTGCAGTTCGTGGGCTGGCATGCAACGGTCAGCTGCAAGCTGCGCGAACGGAACCTGGGCAAACTCGGAAGGGACAAGGTCTACGAAGCAAGAGTGCTCCCTTCGCGCAAGGCGTATTTCAGTGGCATCGGGATGGTGGACACACATGTAGAGCTTTTCGAGACGATGAAGCTCGATGTTCCTCTAAGGGGACCTGCCATAATCGAATCGCCCCTCACCACCGTTGTCATCGAGCCAGGAGCCAAGGCGGTGCGTAAGAGGAGTGGGAGCTTGGTCATAACGCCCTGAGGCCGGGTGTGCCATTCTGGTGGGCGGGACATGGGCGCTTTGGATTCACCAATGGCTGAAAGTGAGGAGACATGAGGAGGGCAAAAATGAGCAGACGTGCAAAGAGAGCTGGCAGCAAAAAGAAAATCAAACTCGACCCCATAACCCTCGCTGTGTTGAACAAGCGCTTCGAAGCTATTACAACCAAGATGGCCAACACGATTTTGCGCACAGGGCGCTCGGGAGTTCTCAATCTCGCAAGAGACTTTTCTACCAGCGTGGTCACGCGTGACTGCGAACTCCTCACCGGGGCGGAATCACTACCCATCCACCATCTGAGCGGCGCTGACCTCATGGCGCGCTCCATGATGGAGTTCCATCCCAACCTCAAGCGGGGCGATGCCTTTCTGCACAACTCGCCCTACCACGGCTGCTCCCACCCCGCGGACCATACCATCCTGGTTCCGGTGATGGGCGATGAGGGGGTGCATCAGTTCACCGTTTGGGTGAAGGCGCACCAGGCCGATATTGGAAACTCGCAGCCTACCACGTATATGGGTCACGCTCGCGACGTTTACGAAGAGGGCGCGCTCATCTTCCCAGCTGTCAAGGTCCAAGACAACTACGAGGACATTCCTGACATCATCCGGATGTGCGAGATGCGGATTCGGGTACCCGAGCAGTGGCGGGGGGACTACCTGGCCATGGTGGGAGCAGCCCGCATTGGCGAGCGCGAAATTCTGGCCATGGCCCAGGAATTCGGGTGGGAGACCCTGCATGCCTTTGTCCGCGAGTGGTTGGACTACAGCGAGAAACTCATGATCGGGGCCATCAAGAAGATACCGAGTGGCCGCGCCACTGCTACCAGCATCCACGACCCGGTGCCCGGAACCCCGCCGGAGGGGATCAAGATCACTGTGGCCGTGGAGGTGGACAACGAAAAGGCCACGATCGAGGTGGACCTGCGAGACAACCCCAATGCCATGCCGTGCGGCCTCAACCTGAGCGAAGGATGCGCCCGCACGGCGGCAATGATCGGAATCTTCAACAGCATCGAGGATCCTGTCCCGACCAATGCGGGCAGCTTCCGGCGCATCAGGGTGCTCATCCGAGAGGGCTGCATCGCAGGAGGGGGGAAGCATCCCACGAGCATGTCCGTGGCGACGACCAACCTGGCGGACCGGGTCACAAACCCTGTTCAACGGGCGTTCTCGGAAATCAAAGATGGACTCGGGCTGGCCGAATGCGGGCCGATTTTTCCTGCCTCGATGGGTGTCATCTCGGGATTCGATCCTCGCAATGACAATGCCCCTTTCGTGAACGAAATATTTCTTCTCGACACCGGGGGGGCAGCCGCTGCGAAGACGGACGCCTGGCTGACCATATGTCATGTCGGCAATGCGGGCATGTCGTTCATCGATAGTGTCGAACTCGACGAGCTTCACTTCCCCATCCTGGTAAAGGGGCGCGGGCTCGTGCCTGACACGGAAGGGGCCGGACGCACCACGGGAGCCCCCTCCGGATTTTGCGAGTTTGGCCCGTTGGGAGGTAGCAGGCTGGAGGTAGTCCATGTGGAGGACGGCGCTATCAACAGTGCCAAGGGAACACGGGGCGGGCACGATGGCGCAAGAATGCAGAATTACCATAGGACCGTGGACGGACAGTTAAAAAAACTTCCCGCCTGGTCGGATCTCATCCTCCAGCCGGGAGAGACCGTAGTTTCCTATACCTCGGGAGGCGGCGGCTATGGGCCTCCGTATGAGCGTCCCCTTGAGCAGGTGCAGCACGACCTAAATGAAGGCCGGATCACACAACAGAGGGCCAAGGATGTCTACGGGGTGGTCTTCGATGAGAAGGGAGACATCGATAAACCAGCTACTGCTGAACGGCGCAAGGCCCTCGCCAAAGGGGTGAGCTGAGGATTCAGAGGCCCTCTGGGTGGTGCCGAAAGAAAGTAGGAGCCACCGTCATCCGGGGCACAGAACTCATTCGTAATCGTAAGAGGAGGATTAATAATGAAGCTCAAGGACAAACGGGCCATCGTAACGGGTGGCTCCCAAGGGATCGGCGAGGCAATTTGCTATGCGTACGCCCGTGAAGGTGCAAAAGTCGCGGTCGTCAACAGCCGTAAGCCGGAACTGGGTCAGGCGGTTGCAGAAAAGATTGCAGAGCTCGGGGGGACGGCGAAGGCTTTCCAGTGCGACGTATCGAAACGGGATGAATGCCAGATGTTAGTCAGGAAGGTGACCGATGCGTTCGGAACGGTGGACATTCTGGCAAACATGGCCGGCATCATGATCAACAAAGGGATCGAGGACTATTCAGAGGAGGAATGGGATTCCATCATCGACGTGAACCTTAAGGGAAGCTTCCTGATGAGCCAGGCGGTGGTGCCCATCATGAAGGAGAAGCGGTACGGCAAGATCATCTTCACCGCCTCCATTGCGGGGACGCATGCCTTCCCAAATGCGGTGCCTTACTGTGCCAGCAAAGGTGGGGTCATCATGATCACCAAGGCCTTGTCGGCTGAGATAGCCAAGTACGGGATCAATGTCAACTGTATCTCCCCGGGCAACACTGCTACCCCGCTCAACCAGCATCTCCGGGAAGACCCCGAGTTCGTGAAGCTCATGGCGAGCTATACCCCCACCGGACGTGCTTACATCACCCCAGAGGAAATGGCAGGGGCCGCCGTGTTTCTGGCCTCAGATGATGCGAGCGCTGTCCACGGCTTGGACCTCCTCGTGGACGACGGATGGTGCGTGATGTGACCGGCAAGCATCCACGGAGGCGGTTTCCAAGCCAGCCCACAGCAGAGCCTCGTTTTAGATGAAGGTGTCAGGTTAAGAGAGGGTATGGAGGACACCCATACCCTTAAAGTATCGGCTTCTTACTATAATAACAAACCGGTCATGCTCCCACTTGGAGGATGTGCAGGGGAGGGGGACAAGGAAGGAATAAATGGTGCACGTCGAAGGAACAGTGCAGGCCATAGAAAGAATCTTTA
>SMTZ1_10016777_pt1 | contig 12007 bp, 12 predicted proteins | sample DeeMarSWOR136_30_FD_25667 | JGI IMG/M metagenome (IMG submission 25667) | reverse complement strand
TAAATGCCCAGCCCGTCTTTGGCGTAGAGCATGCTTCCGTAAGAAATTCTCTCTTCTGTGGCAAGAAATGAAACCAGCTCTTCAGTCTCCAGATCCAGTATATAAGGATGTACCTCGTTGACGGAGACGTAGTGTGTTACCAGCAGTTTGGTATCGTCCGGTGACCAATCCTTGGCCTCCCAAGAACCGACCCTCTCCAGAACGGGTCGGGAGCTCCAGGGTTGGTTAATATCCGCCATGTACAGGTCCCAGTCTCGGCCATTGCGTTTGGTGGTGCTGAAGATAAAGCGATCGCCCCGGTTCGACCAGCGAACATCCCCATTACGGGATCGCCCATCGGTCAACATCCGGTATGTCCTCGTCTGAAGATCGAAGAAAAAGATCTGGTAGAGCTCTGAGCCACCCATGTCCTTGGTGAATAAGAAACCGTGGACCTCCCAGCTTGGGCTTGGCCAGGCCTTGTCCACCGGTTCATCAAAAAAAGTGATCTGCTGGCGCGCGCCAGCAGGTTGTCCCACAAGGTGAATCTGCTGGGTCTCGCCGAACCTGGTTTTGATCAAAAGACCTTCACCCCCGGGTAGCCATCCCTGCAGCGAGGCAGACCTGGTGTTCTGGCACTGTTGCAGTCTATTTGTAATTCTTTCTGGGATCTCGGGTATGCCCTCGATCACCAAGTTGCCCTTTTCAACCCGTCCCTGCTCTGCCAGAGCTCCGATGACCAATGGCAGCCAACACAGGCACAAGGGTAAAAAGGCAAGGATTTTTCTCATGACTGACCTCTTGTCGCTTGCGCTCGAAAAACGGCTGTTCCCCGAGGCGCTCTTCACCGCTGGAAAGAGGGACAATCAGCACAGCAAGGCTATCCGCCCTGTTCATCCCCTGGTTTTTCAACATAGATGTAAAGCAGCCTGCCATCTTTCAATTTTTCAGCTATGGCGTCCGCTTCTGGCGCTGGCACAGCCGGACATCCCCAGCTACGCCCCAACCTGCCTCCATTCTCCAGAATGGCCCTGTAGCTGACCCAATCGGCGCCATGAATGACGATATCTCTTCTGAAGGCATTATCGTTGATGCCCTGTTCTTTTCCCTGTAGCCTAAGCGATGTGCCATGCTCTCCCTCATACTTTTCTCCGGTGATGAAAAAACCTCGGCAGCTTCTGTGAGAGCCGATTTCGTTGGAGAAGTGCCGGGCATAGGTGTGCCCGGACCTCTGGCCATGGGCGACCAGATGCCGCTCCACCTCACCGGTTTCCAGATTGAAGATATGCATTCTCTTCACAAAAGACGGTTTTGTGAAATCGATCACGGTGAGATATTTCGCGTTTTCAATCTCCAACTGGTGCTGGTTGAAATAGCGGAGCGCTTGTTCGTAGGCCCGTTCATCGAGCCGATCGCTGGCCATCCAATGCGCCACCAAACCCGCTGCGAAAATGAAAACAGCGATGTTCACCGTATGTTTCATGTCAGCTTCTTCACCTGCTCATCGGGCACATATATGCCCAAATTGTGCTAACTTCTCTGAATGGAATTCTTCGCCCCATAGAGGGCCTTGAACAAGAGCTGTCAATCTTGAAGAGCTCTTAGGGATAATCAGCCTCAAAGCTGTGAGCCATCTCTAAAAAATAGTCATCGCCGGTGATATGATACAGTGTATACAATTGGCCGATGTGTACCATGTGATATCCACCATCCTGGTGTCTGTGTTTCAGACAGTAGTAGCTGATACCACCTTCGTTTCTGTATTCGCAAAGATAACTTTGAATTGTGGTGATGGAAGCCCGCAACAATTGCCTGCTGGCTAAGTCCCTGGTGAGCAGGTAATAGTCGTATAGCCCGTATATGGCAAAGATAAAACCATTGAGCACTCGACCCGGTACCTCCATGGGATACTCCTCGATCCAATAATATCCCGATGTGTCCGTAAAGGCTGTCCATGGATCGCTTTCCTCGCGCAGATAGAAAAAACTCTGAAAAATATTCTCAGAGGCCTTAAGATAGTCCCTTTTCCCAGTGACGCTGTATAAGCGCACAAATGCAGACAGACTCTGTCCCTGCGCCATTCCAGAATACCAGGGGGCAACCATCTGATCCACGGGATGGCCATGCACAGGAATATCAAAAGTGTATGGAAAGTATAGGGCCTCTTTCACCTCTATGGCTATCTCCCTCAGCTTTCGAGCGAACAATTCAGCTCTCTCAAGGTATTCTGGATCACCAGTCTGATCATAGCTATCAAGAAAACCAAGTGTCCATTGAGCGATATTGACTGGATGATAGTATGCTTGTTCTTTATAGAGAAAAAGAATGACTCCCTGTTCATCGGTCGGATGAATCTCCTGATATTTCAGAGAAACGACGGGCTCGCCAGTATAAGGTCGTTGCCCATAAGGCAATTCTCTTATGATATAGTTGTTGGCATGAAAGGGAAGAGAATCAGTGGTGTCCAGGATCTTGGAGCAAGCGAGCACCCACAACATGATCATGAATAGGATTAGTAAACCGCTCTTGGACAACAATTGCCTGTCTTTCAATGCGAATCTCCGTTCAATTTATGGCTGATAGTACTTCATCGCCTCTGGAATCTGATCGCCAATATCTCGAATTCTCCTTTCTGGAGCTGGATGTGTGGACAAAAACTCCGGAGGTCTTTCCCCTCCCTGTTCATTCATTCTCTGCCAAAAGGGGATGGCCACATGGGGGTCGTAGCCTGCTCGCGCCATGAGAATAAGACCTATGCGATCAGCTTCAGACTCGTGTTTACGACTGTAAGGTAAAAGAACTCCAACGTTTGCGCCCAATCCATAGGCCAGCATGGCTAGCTGTTGGGTCTTTTCAGGTTGCTCCTTGACCGCTTGAGACAAAGCCATCCCACCCAATTGGGCCAGCAACAGCTGGCTCATCCTCTCGCCTCCATGATTGGCGATGGCATGGGCCACCTCATGCCCCATGACCACGGCCAGGCCATTTTCACCTTGCGCGACGGGAAGTATTCCGCTGTACACGGCGACCTTGCCCCCCGGCATACAAAAGGCATTGACGATGGTGTCAGCTTCGATGAGATTGAATTCCCACTGATAGTGTTCCAGCTCCGCCTCCATACCATGCTCGCGCATGAACTTCTCGGCGGACAAGGCGATCTTTGTGCCCACATCCTGAACCATCCTCTTCTCTTGGACATCCTCAGAGAGACGTGATTGTCCCAGAAACTGTTCATAGCTCTGCGCGCCTAAAGTCACCATTTCCGATGGTGAGACCAGAGACAGCTGGCGTCTCCCAGTCAGCGGTACCGTGGCGCAGCCGGCCAAGAGCACAGTGAAAATCAACAGGGATAGCACAGTGCCTTTGAACATGGTGACCCTCCTTCGTGAAAAGTATCCACATGGCTCTCTCTTTGCGCTTATCGCTGAAATCACAGTCAAGCTCTCGATCATTTTGCACGCCCCTTTAGGGATGCAGAGGCCCTCATGCAAAAATCATGATCATGTTATCAGGGGATCAAAAGTCTCCTCTCGGACACGACTCCCTGTCTGGGATTTAAGCTCTGCCAGCACGACATAGGATCCGAAGGCAGCGGGCAAATATACCAGAAAAAAGCGATGAAGCAGCGCGAAAATGGGCAAGAGGTAGTTGGGCATCAGACTGGACATCAATGCGGCTATGCACGGCTCCGCGATTCCACTGGCACCAGGAGTAGGGGCAAAGAAGAGAACAAACAAAAGGAGAGTCTGAATGGCGATCATGTGAAAATACGCGCCGGCCACGCCCAGAGCTCTCATGAGAAAATAGGCCAAGGTGAACTTGTTCATATAGAGGAGAATGGTCAGCCCAAAGGCCTTAAGCAGCAGCAAGGGTTCGTTGCGGAAAAAATGAGTGCATGAGGCGCGGTAATTGTCCAGTTCAGCGATGAACCGTCTGCTGATGTGAAGGATTCGTTCACCCCATCTCTGATGAGCACGGGCAATAAGTTCGGCCATCTTATTGACAGATCGACTGAGCAAATCGGGCCTCCACAGGGCAAAAAAGAAAAAGAGAAAAAGCCCCACAAAGGCAAAAAAACCATATTGTATGAGATGGCGTATCATCCCCTGAGAGAAATACTCACGGACCACTATCAGGGAAAAGGTCGCCCCCACCAGCAGAAGGCCTAACGTGAATGTGAAGTTGACCACTCCAACAAACACCCCATTAGCCAGTGAGATACCAGCACGGTAAAAAATATACAGCTGTGCCGGGCCTCCACCTGTCTGTGAGGGAGTAATGGCACCCATAAATATATTCGCCAAATTTGCCCGAAAACAAACCCAGGGCGTCACGCCGGGCTTCAGTTTACGAACAAGGATATGGTACCGCCACGTGCCAAGAGACAGATCCACAATGGAGAGCGCCATGGCAATGAAGAAGAAACGAGCCTCCAGATGGTGCAAAGCCTCCAGTGTTTGCGGTGTGTGAGTGATATAAAAGAGAGCCGCCAGTCCTGCGATTGTCAGAATCACAAAATAGAGCACACCCCTGCGTATATTCTTGCTTCTAAATGGTGCTTCAGCTCGAGCTTCCACATGCTCACGAACACCAATTCGATCTTGGTTCAATGAGCTATCTCCCATGATGCATGAGATTTTAGGTGCGCCCTGTCCCAATGGCCCATGAGGCTGCAGTTCCTAAAAGGCTATCTCGTCTTTTTGTCTGACCATCTCTATTCCCAGAACCTATATTCAGAATGAATATTGCGTAATACATTGAATAATAAAATTATATTAACACCATTTAATGCAACTTCTCAAGCTGCGCATGACGGAAACAATCCACTGTATGGTCGTTGGAGGCGTCTGACTGGGTATTTCCCGGAGGGTGCGCCAGCGATTCACTTTCGGCCTGCCGCCGACAAAGCTCCACAGATAGGCGTCAAAGCTGGCGAACTCCTCCTGGACGGCCAGAAAAGCCCTGGCATTTTGGATGGCGGCTGCGATCTTGAGCCGATTTCTGACGATGCCCGGATTAGCTAGAAGTCTCTCCACCTGGTGAGCGTCGTATCTGGCGATGATGCGCGGATCGAAGTGCTGGAATGCCTGGCGATAGTTCTCGCGCTTCTTCAGTATCGTGTTCCAGCTCAGTCCCGCCTGAGCCCCTTCCAGGATGAGGAACTCAAACAGGATCTTATCATCGTGTGCGGGTACACCCCATTCTTGATCGTGATAGGCGATGGACAGCTCATCTTTGGCCCATGCGCATCGAGGCATCTTCCCCTCCTCAGCGGGCACGTGACATCTTTTTATCTTCGCGGCAAACACTGATGACTCATCTCTGTTCTCCTCTTTTAGGGAGAGGAAACTTCTTGCATTGCCTTTTTGTGAATGCCTTCCAGGACACCGGCCTCGACGACCCGTTGAAACAGGATCTCGTGGCCCGCATCGTTGAGATGAACCCCATCTCCACAGTCGCAGGCGGGATCGATAGTGCCATCCTCTCGAGCGATATTGGTCCAAAAATCGATGGCATTGCTCCTGAATCGAGAAAAGGTGGAATCGCGCATTTCCAAGAGATTATTGCCTTTTTCCTTGGAGAGGCCGCGGGGCTGGGTAGTGGTGATCCAGACGGGGATACCCCTATCATCGACGACAGCCAGGATGCTGTCGTAATTGGCCAGCTGTTCGTCAAGGTTATAACCCTTGGCAGCATCATTGCTGGGCAGGTTATTGATGATGGATGCCGGGGCAAGGGATATGGCCGTGGTGACACAGCGCCCCGGGTCGGGTTTGGGCCTTCCCTCGGGGGCACACAATTTGTGGGCATCAGCTTATAGGTCGTATATCTCCCCTTGGCCAAATTGATCACCCTGTTATCGGCATCCAGGCTCTTGGCATAGGCCAGATAGCAATTGACCCACGAGTTGGCGATATCTCTTGGACCGGTTCCGGCGGCCGTGGAGGACCCGAGCACAACGATAGATCCTGCAGTTACCCTGTCCTTGTGCCGGGCGGTCTTTTTCACTTGTCAGCTTATCAAGATCAGGCCGATCAGCAAAAGGCCAGCGCAAGCTTCTTCTTTTCCATGCCTGTCTCGCTGTGATAGTCGATCATGAACTTAAGATTGGATGCGCCCTTAGTTCAAAACGGAGTTCTAGCCTATTGGCCAACTCGCTTTGAAGGTGTATCTTCAGCCGGCGATTCCACTCCCTTGTGAACAGGCTCATAGGGCTCCAAGTGGACCACAACATCGATGACATCTGGTCCATTTTCCAGGAGCTGCTCCTTCACAGCTTCTGAGATATCATGGCCTTGGCAGACGCTCATATGGCCATCGACCGTTATATGAAGGTCAACATGGATACTGGGACCCAGTCTTCTGGTGCGAATGGCATGAACTGCCTCAACGCCATCTATGGCCATGACCAGCGCCTCTATACTATCTTTGATATGCTTGGGCGCGCCTCTATCGGCAAGCTCTTCAACCGCTGGTTTCATGATTTTCCAAGAAGCATGGAGGATGAACAACGATACCACCAATGCCCCAATATGGTCCACAAAAGCCCAATCCGGATTCACCAAGGCGATAACGACAGCGCTGGCCGCTGGAATTGAACTCAGAGCATCCGATCGATGATGCCAAGCGTTGGCTATCACTGCACTGGACCTGGCACGTTTCCCAACGGCTACCGTCCAGCGATACAGGATTTCCTTAATCACAATTGAAGCCATGGCGCCGATAAAGGCGATCCGCCTGGGCTGTCTGATGTGCTCAATTCTCACGGTGGCAATGGCGTTATAGCAAATTCCAAAAGCAACTGCAGCGAGCACAATGCCAAGCGCCAGAGTGACCATCGTCTCGATACGACCATGGCCATAGGGATGCTCTTCGTCAGGGGGATTTGACCAATACCGCACACCTAAAAGGATGGCAACGTCCGTGGTCATGTCCGACAAGCTGTGAACGGCATCGGCGACCACCGCCTGGCTGGCCCCTATGATTCCAACGACGAACTTCAGAGCGGACATGGCCACATTGCCGACAAGCCCGATCCAGGTGATCCGCCGTACTTCGGCAACATCATGGTGTTCGCTGTTTAGAGCACGACTCTTCGAGGATTTATCTGTGCGCACCTCACTGGTCACCGCCTATGGTCCTCCACACATGCCGATTTCCTCTAGTTTTCCAATTTGCATCTGGAATTTTTAAAAAAATTGCATGGCAAATAGAGACACTCGGGCAAACCATAAAAGCGCTCTGAAATCAATAAACTTCCAGGTCTTTGCCGGAGACTACATTCCCTTCGTACCGCTCCTGGATCTCCCTCAACAACTCCGTCTCCGTGCTGCCGAAGAAAAGTTGATGATAGAGAATAAGCAGCCCTGGTCTCGCTCTGGAGGCGATTTCCGCCAGCTCAAGGGATGATGTGTGATAGCTAGAGTGATATATTTGCCAGGCCGGAGTCAATCTTTCAAATCCTTCTTGAGAATAGACCTCGTGAATGAGAACATCACAGCCGCTGCCATGGAAGACGACGTTTTCGCTCGGGGCCGTGTCACCAGAGATCACGATGGTCTTTTCTGGGGTGGAGAATTTGTAGCCGAACGCCTGGGGCCACAAACCATGATTGACGGCAAAGGCCTCTACCGTGACGTTCGAATCCCGATAGACCACCCCAGGTTTTACCTCAAATGCCATGACTTTATATCCCTCAGAATTGGCTGGCTCAGATCCGTGAAGTCGCATGTCAATGTCCTGCCGATATGCTGTCAGAATATGTTCGGTCATATCTCGGATGCCCTCAGGGCCATAGACCTCCAGCGGTTGATTTCGTCCCATCACCCAGGGAGTCAGGATGAGATCGGGATAGCCTGCTGTGTGATCTGAGTGAAGATGTGTGACGAAGGCTCGTCTTAGATTTCGAACCTCAAGGCCCTTCACTCCCATCCAGTGTGCCGCTGCAGCTCGGCGAACTACTCCTGGCCCGAAGTCAACTATATACGGCTCCCCGTTCACAACAATTGCCGTGGACGGCCCGGAACGAAACGGATTGGCAATAGGCGTCCCTGTTCCCAAGAGAACGATCTGGGTAATCTTCTGATCAACCTGACCTGAGCGATTGTGATCTGTCCCTTGAGCCAGAATCCGTGATGAAGGACCAAGGAGCAGGAGACAGAAGATGGCCAGCAATATGCAAAGAAAAGTCTTGCTCTTGTTCAAGTCATCTTCTCTACATCCTGAAGTTCGCGAAACTTTATGCAAAAAGACACGTCAACAGCCACATGGGCAAGGCGCCGCCGATATTGAAAAGCCCATGAATGATGATGGCCGGAATCAAGCTGTCCGTTTTCTCGCGATGATAACCGGCCACGATTCCCAGGCCGGCCGCCATGGTCATGACCACTATCACGGCGGGACCGATCCTTGTGACCAGCACGATGTGCATGGCTCCAAAATATAGGCCGCTGAAGAGAACTGGAAGACTGATCCGCCATTTTTTCGCCAGCATGAACCCGTATTTCGTCAAGGGTGAAAGAAAGCTCTGCAGCAATCCCCGGGTGAAGATCTCCTCGCAAATGCTGGCATAAATCCAAATAAATAGGATGTCTTTGAGGTACAAAAGTGCGTTAGCCTGCTCAATTTCCCCGGTTAGCCGGGAGCCGATGAAATTCAATGCCGAGAGAATACCCGTTGGCACCACCCACAAAAAGATCTTTGGGGTCAGATGAAAATCCCCCTTGGTGAAACCATATTCTTGTGGTTTGCCTTTTGTGAGAATGTAAATGATGATCAGAGAGAGCAGCCACATGAAGGTGTGAGTAACGAAGGAGGAAGGAATAAAACCGTCTTCTGACAGAGAGAAAAGCCTGGTCAGTTGCAGCGTGATCACAGAAATAGCCAATCCCATGAGCAGAGCCACGAGAACTCTGGAAATCGCCAAAAGCTTTTGATTTTTCATTTTTCTTCCTTAAAAAGAGCCAAGAGTGGTAGCTATTTCTTCTCCTGCGGTTTCGAATATCATTGAGGCTGGAAGCTCATCAATCACCTTCTTTTGACTTCTTTTTATGCATCCTTATATAAAAGTGGCTATCTCGTTCAGGGTCTTTCGGCTTAGGTTAGGCACCACGGCATCATCTGCAGGATAGCCGACGACCAGAAGGAGAAAAGGCTTCTCATGAGGCGGTCGTTCAAGGATATCATTGAGAAAACGCATCGGACTCGGCGTGTAAGGCAGCGCGATGAGCCCAGCGTGATGGATGGCGGCAATCAATATTCCCGTCGCGATCCCCACCGACTCAAGGGCGAAGTAGTGCTTACGGATACGCTCGCCTGGCTCCTGCCCGTGCCTTTGCACAAAAATAGCGATCAGGTACGGTGCGGTCTCCAAGAAACTTTTGTGTTCATCGGTGCCCAGTGGTTTCAGAGACTTCAGCCAATCATCTGAGGCGCGTCGATGGTAGAAATTCCTCTCTACTTCCTCGGCGGCTGCCCGAATTCGCCGCTTGAGGGCATCGCTCTCGACGACCACGAAGTGCCACGGCTGCATATGAGCACCGCTGGGAGCCGTCCCGGCTGCTCGCAAGCACCGCTCGATGATCTCCCGAGGCACAGAGCGGTCTGAAAAGTGCCGAACGCTTCGCCGAAGCTGCATCTCAGCGCAGAAGGCTGCGGCCCGTTCCTGCATCTCCTCGAGGGGATACTCGCGGTAAGTCATCAGGGGAATAAATTTCGGTTTGAGCATGTGGGCCTCCGACGTTGCCGGCTAAGCGAATATGCATTATCACGAAGAAGCAAGCCACCCATTATGCGAAGGTTGTGTCATTGAATTGGCAGTCCTTGGGAAGTTGTGAGCTTAAGTTCCTCAACCTAACCTGCGATTGCTCTCTGTTTCGTTGACTGGATATCATTCAACAGAATATTCGTCTTGCCTGCTCTATTTTCTCTGGAGCTTCCCCTGTCCTTTGAGGAAGTCTTTTATCTTTTTTCCCTCACGTCGAACAACGATTTCTTTCTCTCATCGACTATCAGGCTAACAAGCCCAATATCCTCTCCCTTCCCCACACACCACAGCCCGCCATCTTATGAGGTGCGAAAACCTCAGCGGTTCACACCGCCCGGAACGCTTTCAGTATGAAGACAGCGGGCCGAAGACAACCCGTCCTTTTAAGGACAGCTTTCATCTCTAACGGCTCCAGGAGATGCGGGAGTCCGCAGACTGCCCAGTACTCAACCAGAGCCTGACGAAGGATAGGCCGTGGTCTGGCCACCGCTCCATCCTCTAGTGAGGCTATTCTTTTTATATGAGTATCAAGACTGCTTTTTCACCAGCTCCTCACCGCAGCAGACGAACTGGCATGGGGTGCAGGAGCAAGATTCGGCAGGCTCATCGGCCTCCCGGCACTCTTTGACCACCTGCAGCTCAAGGCCGCAGTCAGAGCACACATAGATTTCCCCTTTCTTCATATCATGACAGTGGGCCATGGTGTTCGCCTCCTCTTTTGTCTTTTAAAATGTTCTCAAAGCAGACGCTCGCTTGCAGATCAGGAATTCGAGGTCGAAGAGATGCTCTGCAAATGATATTGAAGCTGGAAGCTCGTTTATTGTTCATGGAAGCTCGTTTGGAAGCTCGAGGCTGGAAACTCGAAGCTGGAAAAAGTACTTTTGGTGGAACGATCCCACTCTCGCATCCGGCTTCTCGCTTCCAGTATCCTTACCAGCTTCCACAACCATAAACCAGCTGCTTACTTCCTGCACAGATACGAATATCAAACCTTATCAGGCCTCACCACCTTCATCAACATCCTCCCACTCTCCTTATCCAGCACTGCGGTGCCCTCGGCCCGGTCTTCCAGGATGATGCCATGCTCTTGGAACAAGGCATCGCGGCAGCGATCCGCCTCTGACCAGTTCTTCTCGAACCTAGCCCGCTGCCGCTGACGAACCAGCTTCTCGATCTCCTCTTGCTTGGTGGCAACTTTCTTGGCCGTGGGTTCCATAATGCCAAGAACCTCATCGAAGCGAGCCAGCAGTTCCCTTACCTTGATGGCGTCTGCTGAGGACAGGCCTTCGCCGGTGATGAGCTTGTTGATACCCCCGATCATGCTGAATAGGCTGCCCAGGGCTCCGGAGATGTTCAGGTCGTCGTCCATGTGAGTTTCAAAGCCCGTTTTGCCCTCTTCCAGGACATCACCTAACTCCGCGTTATCCTTTTGAGCCGAGGCCAAAGAGAGGTTGTTTAGGAAATCCTGAATTCTGCGCAGGGCATTGGTGGCACCCTCGATGCCATTGAGGGTGAAATTGAGCTGCTGGCGATAATGGGTGCTGAGCAGCAAATAGCGGATGGCCACCGGGTCGTATCCTTTGTCCAGCAAGTCCTTTAAAGTATAGTAGTTGCCCAGAGATTTGGACATCTTCTTGCCCTCGATGATCAGATGTTCGTTGTGCAGCCAGTAGCGCACGAAGGGCTTTCCCGTGGCTCCCTCGCTTTGGGCGATCTCGTTCTCATGATGCGGGAACATGTTGTCCACGCCACCGGTGTGGATGTCGAAAGTCTCCCCCAGGTACTTCATGCTCATGGCGCTGCACTCGATATGCCAGCCTGGCCGACCCTTGCCCAAAGGAGTCTCCCAAAAGACCTCTCCATCCTGCTCCTCCCAGGCTTTCCATAGAGCGAAATCGCTGACTCGCTCCTTTTCGTACTCATCGGCCTTGACGCGGACACCACACTTGAGCTCGTCCAACCTCATGTGGGAGAGCTTGCCGTATTCTGGAAATTTCGAGATGTGATAATAGAGAGACCCCTCGGCTTCATAGACAAATCCTTTCTCCCGAAGCCTCTGGATCAAGGCCACCATCTCGTCGATGTGCTTGGTGGCCTCGGGGTAATACTCAGCCCGTTGGATGCCCAGAGTATCGAGGTCATCAAAGAATGCCTTCTTAAAGGGAGCGGTATATTCCTCCAAACTCAGGCCCGTGCGCCGCACTCCGGCGATGCTCTTGTCGTCGACGTCAGTGATGTTCATCACCTGGGTCACCTGATAGG
>SMTZ1_10008883_pt1 | contig 12007 bp, 8 predicted proteins | sample DeeMarSWOR136_30_FD_25667 | JGI IMG/M metagenome (IMG submission 25667) | reverse complement strand
CTTTCACTGGTCCTCAGAAACGCGCCCAGTTAACACCCTTTATTAGAATAGTTAACGATTGTATTGCCAAGCTGATATTGGGGTATTACATTGCCTATCGGGAAACGCAAACCAACACTAGGCCAAGTTGAGCTAGACATCATGAGATCCTTCGGTTGGAACGTAGTCGAGCTCGAAACCAACCTCTATGAGCGATATCTTCGGATATCGGTCGAACGCTCCCTGGTCACGCTTGAGCTGTTCAGAGCTGCTCTTGGAGAGATGGAGGCCAAGGGGTATGTTTCCCGAGAGCGTCTTCACGGTGAGAGGGCGTTTAGAAGACTTCTTGCAGAGGAAGATCTCCCTCAAAGCATTCTTCCTCGTGCCCCACTAGATGAGATGAACTTGGTCATAGGGAGTCTGAAAGCCAAGCTCAAAGAGAAATCCAGAGGCACATACGTGATTCAATGGAGCCCTCTAACTGAGGATACCTCATAGGCTCTCTTATGCGATTCACAGAATCACCGCTTTTAGAAACTACCCAACATTTAAATTAACGATAGTGAATGACATCTTGATAGAAATGCCACGTGTAGTTCATTTTGAGATTGTCGCGGATGATGCGGAGCGGATATCCAAGTTCTATCAGGAAGTCTTCGGATGGACTGTTCAGAAATGGGAAGGTCCAATAGAATACTGGTTCCTCATGACCGGCGACGAGAAGGAGCCCGGAATTGACGGAGCCTTCGGAATGCGGCAGAGTGAAGAGGATGCTGTTATCAACACCATCGATGTTGATGATGTCGACAAGCACTCTGAACTCGTCAAGAAGAATGGTGGAGAAATCGTACGACCAAAGCAGGCGATTCCTGGAGTAGGATACCTCGCCTACTTCAAGGACACTGAAGGGAACCTTTGGGGCATGATGCACCGCGATCCAGACGTGAAGTGAACTTCGAGCCATCAACTTGGCTCACTCTTGCAGAGCGAGCAAGGCATCAACATCTTTTAGGGATCTTCATGCAATACTCCAGAGGGGTATTCCTTGACTGAAACTGTTAGCAGGCTTGCATGGTCAGTGCTGAGAGCCTGCCAGTCAATCGCGCAGGACTACTCTGGCTCTATTTCTCCCAATTCACGAATTGTCAGAGAAGCCGCCCGCTTGGCATCTCTTAATGCCATTTGGCGAGCCCGACAAGAAGTCGTACCTGAGTCTACTCCGTCATCCTCTGGCTTCAGATTCTCCCAGTTGTCTCGTGCAGCGCAGCTCGAGGGAGTAAGGCGGTCCGAGGTGGATGCTATCGAGAAGTATGTTCTCGAGTCAGTTCCAGAATCGGATAGCCTTTCCAGAATCTCGGGTGTTTCAGATGCTGAATTCACAGAGATTCTAGGAGAAACTCACTCGCTGGGTTGCTTCCTACTTCCAGAGGGTAGACAAGATGCGGTCTACAGAAGGTCAATGGGTGCGTACTACACACCAAGGCAGATCTCGAACCACATTACAGAGAGGACTATAGGACCTTTACTCGATTCACTGATTCAGGAGGTTTCCAATGGGTCACGGAAGTCAGTAGAGCGGCTGATGAAACTCAGAACCCTCGACCCGGCCTGTGGGCCCGGAACGTTCCTTCTATCCGCTGCAAAGCAAATCACAGACCGTTTAGAGAGGATTCGTGAGGCGGCCAGACGGGGAGGCCTTGCCAGTATCGCCAATGAAGAACTGAGTGGCCATGCAAAGAAGCTTGCTGGAGGTCTCTATGGAGTTGACTTGGATGATGCTGCTCTTGAAATCGCCGATTTCTCTATTCGATACGAACTTGGGTTGGACATGTCCGATTCTCACAGCTTGCGCGGAGCCAATCTTCGAATCGGAAACTCGCTCATCTCTCTGAAAAGCAAGAATACTAGAATGGTTTTGGATTCATTTTTCCAGAATCCATCATCAAGAAATGCGTTTGAGTGGTCCCACGAATTCTCTGGAGTAGTTGGGAAGGAGAATCTGATGAATCCTCCTTATGAACGACTCAAACCGAACATGGCGGAGTTCATGCGCGAGAGACTACTGACTGGACCGAGAGATATTCATCAAGACGAATTCGAAGTATACCGAGTTAGGCTGTTGGAAGACGTTGAATACTTCCGTAGTTCAGGAGAATACCAGCTGGGCAATACGCATACCATCGATACGTACAGGCTCTTCATCGAGCGTGCCCTTCAACTAACCAGAGAAGGTGGGAGAGTTGGTTTTGTAGTTCCATCAACACTTCTCGGAGACCTGTCAGCCCGCAAGCTGAGGCGTAACCTTCTGTTGAACAACCGGGTTGAGATTGTGGAGGAATTCACCGAAGGAAGCCGACTGTTCCCAGGGGTTACACAGGCCGTTTGTATCATGGTGGTGGAGCGCGGAGGCAAGACCGTCAAACTGAAGGGCAGCTTCAATTTGGGGAATCTGGACCAGGCGCGGAAGGGCACATGTATAACCATTCGGCTGAACGACATCGAGAAGACAATGGGTGACTCTCTCCCTATTCCGCGTGTGCCCCGTGAAGGATGGGGCATACTCGACAAGCTGCATCGCAATCCATCATTGGGCACTCTATCTTGGGCAGAGAACCGAAGAGGCGAGTTGGATCTTACCATGGATAGAGAGTATGTGCTTAAGGAACCAAAGGGCCATCGTCTCATCAGGGGTTCTCATATTTCACGGTATAGTTTCGTTGAGGCACCTGAGCTGATTCGAGAGTATGTGAACGTTGAAGCGTTTTCGAAGAAACTTGGTTCCTCGAAACGGGCTGTTCATATGGGCAAACCGAGGATAGCATGCCAGCAAGTATCTAACAGATCTCAACGTTGGCGTTTGAAGTTCGCACCCGTCCCTTCAAAGTCTGTCCTAGCCAACTCCTGTAATTACATTGTGGCGAGTGAAGACCTCGGCCATGATGTTCTAGCCTATCTGCTGGGTGTTCTGAACTCAGATTTGATGAATTGGAGATTCGAAGTGAGTAACACAAACAACCATGTTTCAAACCGTGAGCTTTCCTCCTTGCCTATTGTGGACATTACAGCAATGGACGACCGGCAAAGAAGACTCATGGAATCTCTAGTCCGACTTGTGAAGACCGGCGATATGGCGGCAGTCGAAGCTCACGTGCATGCCCTCTACGGTCTTCACTCGAAAGAGGCGAAGAAACTCATGACGTACCGAGGAGCGGCAGAAGAGGAAACCGATGCTGTTCTCAAGAACTTGAGTCGGCTACTTTGAACCGGTAGTCCACAAAGCGGACGGCGCTTGCTGTCTATTTCACAATGGGTACAGAACCCGGAGTGAAAGCGGTGACTATCGCGTCGTCTTTACAGGATGTTCTAACGCCTGAAGGTACAGTCCTCTATAATCACGTCTGTGCCAAGCTCAGCGATTTCGACATGGAGGTGATTTGTACCGTCCCGCCTGGTGGCAATTGGCAAGATGTTCCACTTGAGATTGCATCGAATTCCTCGCGATTGACTCAGATACGGCGTTCAGGTGGGCGTACAACGTACTATGGACGGCTTCAGAAACACCTTCCTAGCTATACTATAAACACGTACTTCAACAGACCCGGCAACGGCACTTTCATCCACCCCAGCCAAGACCGTCTCATTTCACAAAGAGAGGCTGCCAGGCTCCAGTCCTTCCCTGATAGATTTCGGTTCTTGGGCAGTACGACTTCTATCTACAAGCAAATCGGTAATGCAGTACCACCTCTCCTGGCAAAGGCAATAGGTGCCCAGATTCCAAGAGGCGACGTAGTAGATCTGTTTGCAGGCGCTGGAGGTCTCTCCGAGGGGCTTGGGCAAGCTGGTCATAGACCAATTGTGGCATCAGATATTAACCGTCACATGTGTGCGACCTACGAATATAACCATCCTGAAACTGCTGTAATGCAACTGGACATCACAGACTCGACTGCCTTTCAGAAGCTGGTTTCTGTGATTGACGACACATTGGCAGGTAGAACCTTGAGGATGATTGCCGGTGGTCCTCCTTGCCAAGGCTTCTCCACTGCAGGCAATTGGGACAATAACGATTCCAGAAACTCGCTCTTCGGTCCGTTCCTTCGGGTTGTCGAGAGGATAATGCCTGACTATGTACTTGTTGAGAACGTTGAGGGCATTCAATGGATGAACAAGGGTAGGACGATGAAGAGAATATTGTCCTCCCTAGAATCAATAGGTTACTGCACAGCTCAAATGACACTGAAAGCAGAAGAATACGGAGTCCCTCAACGTCGGAGGAGAGTCTTCATTCTTGGGTCCAGAGATGAAGATGATTTCGGCGCGCCCACACCACTGTTCATGCCGACACCCCGAGGATCACGCAAGCGAAGACAGGAGATCTGTGATGTTGTGCTGCCTTCCGCCGTAACAGTTGAGGAGGCCATCTCCGATCTTCCACCTCTCGTTTCGGGAGGAGGGGAACAGGTGAGTGTATACGAGCCATCAAGTTGTGAACACAGCTACCAGTTACTAATGAGAGGAGCTGTCAGTTGGAAGGAGTTCATCAGAATGAGAGCTTAGTAAGACTGATTTGGAGGAGGGATTCTCGAATCCTAGGAGAAGAAACCTGTCATTCGAAATCTACGAGGAGCAATGACTATTGATCATCAAGGTTCTGCTGTTTGACTTGGTTGGTCCCAAAGTACTTGCTTCTAGCTCCTTTGTGAAGGAAATCACTACAGACGAATTCCTGAGGTCTGTTGTTGACAGGTACTCTGAGGTCATGACAGAACTCTCCCGCAGAGTAGTGCCCATGACAATCCAAGATAAGGTCACATATCTTGCGAGAGTCAATGAAGCCACCATAGTCGTAGCAATCAGTGACTCCAAGGAGCTTTCATCTGAGGAACTGGAAACTGTTGACAGGATTGGCGAAGAGATGCGCCACGTTGTGGAGCGCATTCCTGTCAGGGACGCAAAGACGATGTTCACACCGCTGGTGGAAGAACATCTGAGATCAGGGGTTCGCATCTGCTTTGTTTCAAACCCAGAACCATTGGAGAATGACTTCTCAGGCCGGGCCGTTGCAACAATCGTGGCATTAAGGGGACGGAAGAATAGACCCTTCACAGATGCCACACGAATCGGACCCTATGACGTGCATGTCATGCCACACTCGTACGAATCGTTTCTGGCTGCCAAATGGAAGGGTGACCTTTCCAGAGCACAAATCTTTGCTCTTGTAATATCTAAGGACAATCCCGAATCGAAATCGGTAGGCGATTCAGCAAAGAAGATACGAGAAAACTCTGAAGGAAAGATGTTGATAGTCCCTGGGTCGGACGATGACCTCGAGAAGGCCCGCGAATACGAGTCTCAGTACTTCTTAGAACTCTGTGATTCTGTTTCACCGAAGCCCACAGAGCTGCTTCTCTCAGCACTTGCCACAGCTGGATTCACAGACATGCACCCTGACTTGGCTCGAGAGCGATGGTCTGTCGACGAATCCGTTGACGTTGAAGACTACCAATCCTTGGAACCGGCTATGAGACCCCTTGGACACCAGGCTTTCTTTGTCATTGACAAGAACTCCGGCGTTCCTCAGTTCACCTATCTGTACGAGGACGAGTCCATGCTATTCGACATGGCACCAAATCTCGTGGCCGCAATCTCTCAGTTCCAGATTGATAGTACCAGTCCGACCGCCACTTCAGTATTCCAAGCGGGCAATCTCAAGTATGCAATAATAGAGCGGAACGACCTTGTATTCACATTGGTCACCGGGGTCCGAGGTGACGTGGAGGTGGTGCGTTCACAGTTCTCGTTCTTACCTGACCTCTATCTTGATGAATGCCCGGAAACCGCCGTGTCCAGTGACGACCTCTACGCGTCACCCCCGTTCACACTAAAGCTGCTAGCAACACTGCCTCCAGAAGACCTGGCAGGACGCGCCGTGCCTATCGCAATGGAGCCGCCTGATTGGGACCGTTTTGAGTCTGCGCATGTGAAGGACTTTCTTGAAGCGGTTTGGAACAGTCTTGACGGCAAGATTACAGTTTCTCAGCTGATGAGTGGTTCTGGCGCGGATATGGTGATGGGCGCTATCTACCTACTCAAGCGCATGAAAGCAATCGACTGGAAACTCCGGATCTTGCCATCTGACGTACCAGTTGTTGTCGGGAGCGTAGACGATGAAATGAGTCATCTCTACACACACCTGGATAGGATTCTGGGGCTCGCAGATGGCACGAAGTCAATATCAGAGATAAGCGATGACCTAGGTCTTGACTCTAGTGTTCTGCTAACAGTCTTCGGAGAGCTTCACAGACGTGGAAATCTTAGGTTTCAGAATGAGTTTAGTCTGTCATGACAATCTTGATAGCAGGTTAGTTTATCTATGTTCATTGCAGACTCGTACCCAGACTACACAAGGCCCTACGTCCCACCTGGACCTCGGAGTGTGAGAAGAAAGTGATACACAATGTCCTGTTGATTGGCAAAGTCGACGGCAGCGTTGTGACTCGTACCCGATTTTGGAAGATAGACTTCCTTGACAACGATATTCAGGAGTTTCTTACTGGGTGGCGTGACCTTCAGACCACTGAGGGTTTGGCAACTGACACTCCGGTATTTGTCAACGAGCACAAGATCTTCCATTCTCTTGTTGACGACGAGTTCATTCTCACGTTTGTTACAGATGGGCGGGACGAGGAACGAACGATCAAACACAAGGTACGAGAGGGCGCAGGCCGTATCTCAACCGCCCTCCGCGGAAACAGCATGGGCTACATCAAGGACAATCTTGAGGACATTCTTGGCGAATTGATTTTCACGAGGTTCAAGGTGTCCTTTGTGGGTTCAGGTGGCGTTGGAAAGAGCACACTACTCAGACTTCTCTTTGGAAGGGATCCAGCGCCCGGTGGTTACGTTCCTACCATCAACGTCGCCGTGGATAGCTCAGAAACGATTCAATTCGGAACCTTCCTTGTCACTATCTGGGACTTTGCCGGACAGGCTGTGTTCCAAGACTTGTGGCAGTTCTACTTTGCTGGGACCGACGTCATCTTCCTTGTCTGTGATTCAAGTTTCAGGAACGTCATGCAGACAAAGACGCTTCTTCGAAATATCAAGAAGGAAGCTCCAGCCGTCCCACTCTTCATAATTGCAAACAAACAGGACTTGCCTGAGTCGATGAAGGCCGAGAAGATACAGAGACTACTCGGCGCTCCGTCGTTCCCGATGGTAGCTACTGACAAGACGAGGAGAGACGAGTTCATTCGGCTTATGCTGGAGGTTTCTGCCAAGACAGTCGGAGTGCAATTGCCTGATCGGCCCATTAGTGAGATGATTACCGTAAGGCGTGGCTCAGAGGAGATTGAAACTCCTGCTAGCGCGGCGAAACCAAAAGAGGGAGGGGAGTATGTCAAGGAGCCCTACGAAGAAGGTGAGGTTGCTGGCGCTTCCTCCTCTCAGGGTGGCAGTAAGGTATCGCCCACTGAGGTAGGCGTTACAAGCGAGCCACAGGCCGCCGAAGCTGACCGACTTGTTGCTGTTCCGGTAGATGATCCGCCGAAGATTCTGCACCTACTGCTCATTGTCCAGAAGGAGGGACTATCCGAAGTTTCATACCATTTGAACTACTCGGGCGAACAGATTGACACGAACGCCGTAGCCTCACTCATCTCTGCTTTGGATTCCTTTGGAGGTATCGATGGGGACCAATCTGGCATGGCTTCCGCGACTGATGCTCTTGAAACAATAGAACACGAGGGCAATCTTGTCATGGTTGAGAAATCGCCACACTTTGTCATGGCACTGATTGTGACCAACAACAGCAAAGAGGAAGACTATCGAATGATAATGTGTGGTCTCCTTCTTGCAATCGAACAGATGTTCTCTGAAATCTGGCCCTCATGGGATGGAAATGTGACCGACTTCGAGGTTTCACTGTTTGAAGTGCTGAACAGACTTCCGCTACGTCCTGTGAGTTTTGACTATGTTGCCAGATCCAGAGAGGCAGGAAGGCCCTTGCCATTCAACAGCCGGGAAGTAGGGAAGGCATTCGTTGATGTGAAAGCTGCCATCGACGGCTCGGACACAGTTGGTGGAATCGTGAGAAGTCTTGATCTGCCAAGAGAGACAGTGATTGGCTCTCTACAGCTCATGGAGCGGTACGGATGGATTGACTTCCAAGTTGAGATTCAACCTGATAGTCACCTGAAGAAGGCTGGCGAGGTAGATTCTGAAACCAGGAAGGCCTACGGCGATGTTGTTGTCAACTTTGTTGAATTGTGTGACGGGGCTACATCTCTGCAGGACGTAGTGCGAAAGCTGAATGTGAGTCTTCCTGCAATGAAATTCGTTGCCACGAAACTTGTCCTAGATGGAGTTCTTGATGTGGTTGCGTAGCTACTTAGAACGAGTTACGTCTTCAGCACGATTCTTTCTTTGAAACCCGGGATCACTATTCCCTTTGGAGGACTGGGATGTGGGGTATGAACCATGATCTTCTTGCCAGAGCATGAGTTGATATACTGTCTGAGATTCGATGCGGAAGAGTGTGCGCTTAGTCTGGCGTACTCAAGCCTGCACTCATGAGGTTCGTAGCCGTGGATAAGATTCCAACCGGGTGTACGAGGTGCGAGATATCCACAGGGGACTATTGCAGCATCCGGGTTGTTGCGGTGCTCCTTGAAATGTTGCCTTGCCGGGCCTCCGGCCATCATTCCTCCGCCGGACACTAAGATATCTTCCTTGTCCAAGGCCACCTTGTTCTTTTTCATCCCCTGCCATCGGCCTGAATACCCAGTGAGCTTGGTTACTCGTTCTGCCAGGCCAGTGGTGATGACATTCCTCTGTTCAGTGATACCTAATGTGTCAAGCGTAACCAAGATTTCTTGCGCCCGACCCACCGCAAATGACGGGATTATGACCGGACCACAGTTGTGAACAACATCCATCAAAATGTCTGAAGCGCTTTTTCTGTCAAAGTCCTCTCTGGCCCAGTATGTGCCATCGAATATCACCATGTCACAGTCGGTGGGCAGAGTAGAGCCCTCGAACAACACTGACTTGTCGGCATTGAAATCCCCTGTATAGAGTATTTTGACCCCCTCGATATCAACAATGTATGATGCGCTTCCCGGGATATGGCATGCATCAACTGGTGTCACGAGTATGCCCGGCCCGATTTCGCTGCTCTTCCCAATCTCCAGCTTCACGTGATTCTTCGACACCTTCTCGATATTCCGTTCTTTGAATCTTGATACAAGGTCATACTTGTCCCTCCTTCTTGGAGGGCGGGGTGTTCCGACACGCACAGCATCTTCGAGCAATGCCATCGTCACGGCACCCGTCACGCCGACTGAGCACCATTTCCCATTGTAGTTCTCGTAAAGAATCGGCAATCCTCCCACATGGTCCAGGTGTGAATGTGTCACAAGAACGGTATCTATCATCTCCAATTCGGGAACCCACTCTGGAATCCGCTGATTTGCCACAGAGAGTCCATAGTCGATCAGTACTCCTCCGGTATCAGTCTTTATGAGTATCCCACTGTGGCCTATTCTTGGGCCGCCAATGAATATGACCTCTATCTTCTTTGTCTTGGTCGAGTAGGCAACCGAAGGCAGAAGCCCGATTCTTAACTTCTGAGGAATCATTTCAAAGACCACAGGGTCTACCGCAGGCGACTCTGGTGGCTCAGGAAGTTCCTGAAGCCTCACAGGGAGCAGGGACCCCTTAGCGCCTTCGAACCCAATCTCCTTGTAGGTCTTCTGGACTGACTTGAATGCCTTTTCCGCGTTCATATCGGGAGTGACTCTGGCTTGTGCTTCTTTCAAGGCCTTTTCACGATAGATTGCTAGAATCCTGGAAGACAGCGCATCGGGTAGCCACGCTTCAGTTGCAGTCCGTGTTTCGATGTAAGGGCGATCGGTGAGAGCCTCTTCAAGATACTCTGAATGCCGTTTGAGCGAGTCTACAAGCTTGAAGTCGTCCTCCTCCATCAGTGGCATGATATCCAGTCCAAACTCGCTACATGGCTCAATCAGGAGATTCGGGTTGAAGTATGGTGCTCCCAAGAACTTGATCCAATTCAAGACCCGATCTACGACTTCTCTGGGTTTGCTGTGTTTTGTGCATGCTTCGAAGACAAGCATCCTTCGCAACTGTTGCATTACAGGTTCATGCTTCATCGAGGCTGACAGAGAGTATCTGTAGAGATATCGGAAGTCCTCTTCATCGTAGTTCTGCAGCATGAGTCCATAGAAGCCCAGAGCAAGGCAAGACAGATAGTCTGGCTGAGATATCTCGGTGAGGTCATCTCGGAATACTCGCTCAAGCCGCGAATGCACACGGGCAGCATCTTCTAGAGCTGAAGCGTCTAGATTGGACGCCCTAGTGATCTCAAATGCCAGAAGCTGATTACTCACCCCAAACGCATCTTGCCCAGCAGCTATCTCTTCCCCCTTGACTGCTCTTTGAGCGTTTGCAGCCCCTGAAGCAAAAATCTGCCTTATCGTGCCGTTCTTAGTACTAGGTACTTTGCTCAGGTCTATACTCATGCCAATCACTTGTTTCGAATACCAATCTTCGCGGCGAGGTCCTCCTAGTGTTCGAGGATGTATAGGAGTTGTCGGATTCCGCCACTTAAATCAAACTGAAATACCGCGTGGGAGCTTCCATCACCGCCTCTCAGGTACCAAAGCGCCAACGTTTGCCGGTTGGGATTCTGTTATTAGACCGGTCGTGAGAACTGCTAGTGGTGTATCCGGGTGGGCAAGAAACTCAATGAGTTACAGATGAAGATACTCAAGTTGAAGGAAGAACGCAATGCTCTGCTTCTAGCTCACAACTATCAGCCCTTGGAGATTCAGGAAATCGCAGACTTTGTGGGTGATTCGCTCCAGCTTGCGCGAAAGTCCGCAGAGGTCAGTGGCTATGACATGATTGTCTTCTCAGGCGTGAACTTCATGGCCGAGATGGCTGCTGTGCTGAACGAGGATGTTCCAGTGTATATCCCTGCAACTGATGCCATCTGTCCTCTGGCCGCCTGGGTATCTACTGATAAGATCCGAGCGAAGAGAGAAGAGTATCCGGGTGCTCCGGTCGTCGTCTACGTGAACACAACGGCGGAAACGAAGTCTGAGAGCGACGTAATATGCACCTCAGGTAACGCAGTCGAAGTCATATCTCGACTTAGTGCAGATACCGTTATCTTCGGACCTGATAAGAATCTCGCAGACTACGTGCGCAAGCAGACCGGAGTCGAAATCGTGGACATAGAGTCAAGGGGTCATTGCTATGTTCATCAGCAGTTTGACATCGCTCAAGTTAAGCTGATGCGAGAAGAGCATCCTGATGCCACCATCATAGTGCATCCAGAGTGTCCGTCTGAGGTTCAGGACGCGGCAGACATAGTCGGGTCGACGGGCTCGATGGTACGCATAGTGGCCGAATCACCTCAAAAGAAGTTCATCATCGGAACCGAGCTTGGCTTGATCCAGCAGCTCCAGGCGGCTCATCCTGACAAGACGATTATCCCTCTGTATGACAGAGCAATATGCAGGCAAATGAAGAAGAACAGTCTGGAGAAGATACTCTACATTCTGGAGGCACTTCCATCGGAGAATCTTGTCACTGTGCCATCTGAAATGGTAGACCATGTGCAAGAGGCTCTGCAGCGGATGAGCAAGGCTCCTGAAGCAAAAATAGGAGCGACTGTCGAAACGGACAGTTGATTACTTCTTCTCAACGATCTTAGGCACATCTTTCAGACTGCTGACCACGTGACCGTTGTGTCCCGCTTGTCTGAAGTCCGCCTCGGTGAACATTCCTTCTAGTGCTATGAAGCGACAGAACCCCTTTGACCGTTCATAGTCCTTCAAGGAATCTCCTATGAAGACAATGTCTTCCAGAGGAATGCCGTACTCCTTCGCAACATGCTTGAAATGGTCTGCTCCCTTTTCGAACCCGGGTCTGTAACCCAATATCCCGTCAAAGGAGTCGAGTAGTCCAAGGCGCCTGAAGTATTCCGTGATGGTTGGCTTGA